>PVBE010920628.1_pt1 | contig 11955 bp, 10 predicted proteins | sample 1631181 | NCBI WGS metagenome assembly PVBE01 (sample SAMN08397723, study PRJNA350692) | Marine metagenome, whole genome shotgun sequencing project. | isolation source: water | place: Pacific Ocean | collected 2012-04 | reverse complement strand
CTAGGGCAAGCTTTCGCAACGCAGAGATCGTGCGAAAGACGCGTGCCTGGCGACAGCGGGGGTTCTTCAACGGGCTGCTAACGCACGAATGTGCCGTAGATTGCTCGCACCGCGCGCTCGAAGTCTTCGTTCTCGACGCCGACGATGATGTTGAGCTCGCTCGAGCCCTGATCGATCATGCGGATATTGATACCCGCGTTGGCCAGCGCAGCGAAGAGCTCGGCGGCCGTACCGGGCACGTGGCTCATCCCGCGACCCACGGTCGCGATCAGCGCGATCCCGGAATAGACCTCGATCGAGTCGGGCTCGCACTCTCGCTGGATCTCGCGGATGAGCTCATCGAGGCGCCCATTCATGACATCGTCCTTGAGTACGATCGACAGCGTATCGATGCCGCTCGGGATGTGCTCCCAGCTGACCCCTTGATTCTCGAGCACACTCAGCAGCCGGCGTCCGAAGCCGACCTCCGAGTTCATCAGGGTCTTCTCGAGAGCCAGGATCGTGAAATCCTTGCGCCCGGCGACGCCGGTGATGCGGCTCGGAGGAGGCTCCGCGTCGGGGTCGCTACGGGAGATTCGGGTACCCGTTGCATCGGGGGCGTTGGTGTTGCGGATATGCACGGGGATCCCGGCTGCGCGCACCGGGAAGATGGCTTCATCGTGAAGGACTGTGGCGCCCATATAGGTGAGCTCGCGGAGCTCTCGATAGGTCAAGGATTCGATCGTGCGAGGCGAGTCGACGATTCGCGGGTCCGCCATCAACAATCCGGAGACGTCCGTCCAGTTCTCGTAGATCGTGGCCTCGACACCGCGGGCCACGATCGCCCCGGTCATGTCGCTGCCGCCTCTCGAGAAGGTCTTGATCGAGCCGTCGGGCCGAGCACCGTAGAAGCCCGGAATCACACCCCGACCCTCGGCTGGCAGGCGAGCGGAAATGGCCTGTTGGGTTGCCTCGGCGAGGAATCGTCCCTCGGCGCTGAAGCAGACGATCTGCGCCGGATCGATGAAGGGACGGTCGAGGAGCTTGGCCAGCACCAGGCCCGACAGGTACTCGCCCCGGCTGGCGACGTAATCCACGTCTGCGCCGTCGCGGATTCGGTCGTGTACCGCGGCCAGCGCCGGCTCGAGATCGTAGTCGAGCCCGAGATCCGCCACGATCTTGTGGAATCGCTCCGAGATCTGGTCGAAGAGCGGCTCCGTGGGGGCACCCGCGGTGGCGGCGGCGTGGCTCTGGTAGAGCAGATCGGTGACCTTGACGTCGCTGGGATTGCGCTTGCCGGGGGCCGAGGGTACGACGAAGCGACGCTCCGGCTCGGCCTCGACGATCGCGCGGACCTTTCGCAGCTGACCTGCGTCGGCCAGGCTACTGCCCCCGAATTTGCAGACCCGGATCTCCATTTCGCCCTCGTTGATTCCGAAAATTGGCGGCGCATTGTACTGATCCGATGTGGTAGCCGAAAGGTACAGGGTTTCAGCGGTCGGCAGCTCGCCCCGGTAGACTCCAGGAGATGGGACCCTCGAACTCGAAGGAACCGAAAGACATGCGGCTCGACGCCTATCTGGCCCGCGCGGGGCTGGCGTCGCGACGAGAGGCCCGGGGGCTGATCCGCCGGGGGGCGGTGTCCGTCGATGCTGAAATCTGCCGTGACGCGGGCCGCCGCATCGGCGGGGAAGTGGTCACGCTGCACGCTGAAAGGGTCGATTCTCCCGCCGAGGTCCGCGACTTCGTTCTCCACAAGCCAATCGGGTTCGCCTGCAGTGACGACGACCGGGAAGCACCGCTGGTTCGGGGATTGCTCTCCGAAGCCCTGCGCCGGCGATCGCTGCGGATTGCCGGGCGGCTGGATCGCGCGACATCGGGTCTGTTGGTGTTGACCAGCGATGGCGATTTCGTGCACCGCTTGACCCATCCGACGCGCAAGCTGCCGAAGCGCTACCGCATCGAGTACCGGGGAGATCTCGCCGCGGATGCGGTCGAGCGCTGCGCCGTGGGCTTGCTGCTGCGCGGTGAGGACCGGCCGACGCGGCCGGCGCAGCTGGCGCTCTGCGAATCCGGCCAGGCGACCCTCATCCTACGCGAAGGGCGGACCCATCAGGTGAGGCGCATGATGCGCGTGCTAGGCGGCGAGGTCGTGGCGCTTCACCGCGATCGAGTCGGTGCCTTCGATCTGCCCGCCGATCTCGAGGTCGGCTGTCTGCGTGCCCTCGCGCCCGGAGAGCGAGAGCTCCTCTTGAGCGATAGCAGCTTGTAGCCCCGCGCCGACTGGAGTATCTCGAGTGCCCCCATTTCGGAGAGCGGGCGTTCATAGGGCAGGGTGCGATTCGCGACGAGCAAGGCGCGTCCCGAGGGTTTGAGCCAGCCCGCAAGAGACCCGAACAGCGCAAGCGCCGGACCGAGATCGACCTCGGGTCCGCGATCGTGGAAGGGCGGGTTGACGAGAGCGAGCTGGAAGCGCCGCTCGAGAGGCTCTTCGCGCGCGTCCCACCATACGACGCGACAGCGGTCCGCGAGCTCCAGCCGCTCGAGATTGGCCCTGGCACAGGCGACGGCGCGGGCGTCCGCGTCCGCCAGCAGCACCTCAGCATCGGGCCAGAGGCTGGCGGCCGCGATCCCGAGCACGCCGCTGCCGCACCCGAGGTCGACGATTCGTGCTGGAGGCTTGTGACCCGCGAAGCGGGACAGGGCGGAGAGCAGCATCTGGCTGCCCGCATCGAGCTTCTTCGCGCTGAATACACCCGGGGCGGTCTCGAGAGCGAACTCGGAGATCTCGCCGCGGAGCGACTCGACCTGGACCGGGATCCGGGACGTCGATTCGCTCTGGGGGCCCGGCCCGGCGTCCTTCTCGAAGCGGACGACTCGCGACCGCGCACGATTCGCAACGACGATCCCCGCTTGACCCAGCTGGTCGGCCAGTCGCTTGACCGCGGAAACGACACCCAGCGCGTTGCTGCCAGCGAGTAGCAGCCGGCCGCCGGGTTCGAGAATCCGCCAGGCTTGTGCGAGGTCGTCGAAGCTGGCGCTGCGGCTCTTCTGCAGATGCACCACCGCCTGTGAATACTGGGCGGAGGCAAGCTCGAGGGCGTCGGACACGACGTGGAGCTGTGCGGCTTCGGCGGCTCGAAATCGGTCGCGCCAGGGCTGCACGACGCTGCCCCCCCTGGCTTCGACGGCGAGATCGGATTGGAACTCGCAAACGGGGCCTTCGCGGAGCACGCCGGGGTCGAGGACCAGAGCCTCGGGTCGTCTGTTTCGTCGACTCGCCACGCCGGCAACATAGGCCACCCTGTCGCGGAGGCTTGCTAGAAGGGTTTGACGACGACACAGATCACGATTCCGATCATCAAGAGCGTCGGAATCTCATTGGCGATTCGAAAGAAGCGCTGGGGTCGAGCATTGCGGTCCATCGCGAAATCATTCTTCCAGCCCAGCATGGCAAAATGGACGACCACGAGACCGACCGCCAGCGCCAGCTTCAGCCACAGCCAGCGGCCTGCGTAGGGGAGGTAGGCCGGCATCCCAGGGGTCGCGATCATCGCCAGACCGAAGACCAGCGTCGCGATCATGGCTGGACCCATGATCAAGCGCGCGAGCTTCTCCTCCATGACTTTGAAGGTTTCGGACTGAGGGCTGCCGGACGGGGCCTCACAGTGGTAGACGAAGAGGCGAGGAAGATACAAGAGCCCCGCCATCCAGGAAATCACGGCGATCACGTGAAGCGCCTTGATCCACGGGTAGAACCTGAGAAGGAGCTCGTGCATGGGTTAGAGGCTGAACTGTTCGGCGAGGATGCGTTCGGAGAGGCTCTGTCCAGCCTCGAAGAGGATTTCGACCACGATCTCACGGTTCTCGATGATTTCGACCTCGACGACCCGCCGCAGCTCGGTGGAATCGGCCACAGCGCTGACTGGCCTCTTATCGGCTTCGAGGATCTCGACGCGGACCTTGGCCGTGCGAGGGATCAGCGCTCCGTGCCAGCGTCGAGGGCGAAAAACACTGATGGGTGTCAAGGCCAGGACGCCGGCATCCAGCGGCAGGATCGGGCCGTGGGCCGAAAGGTTGTAGGCCGTGCTGCCGGCGGGGGTTGCGAGCAGCACGCCATCGCAGATCATCTCCTCGATTCGAACGATGCCGTCGACATGGATTCGCAGCTTGGCGGCCTGTCTCGTCTGCCGCAGCATCGACACCTCGTTCATCGCCAGGACCTCGACCCGGGCACCGCTGTCGAGCTGCGCCAGCATCGACAACGGATGCAGCCGCGCCACCTCGGCGTTTCGGATCAGACTCAGCAGGTCCTCACTCTTGTACGGATTCATCATGAAGCCGACCGATCCACGATTCATCCCGTAGATGGGCTTTCCCTGGCCGATGAAGCGGTGGATCGTCTGGAGCATGAAGCCGTCGCCACCGAGCGCCACGATCACGTCCGCATCGGCAGGTGATTTCGAGGGGTAGAGTGCCTCGAGGGTCTCGCGCGCGGCTTGGGCCGGCGCGCTGTCGGCCGCCACGATGGCGATGTGCTCCAAACCGGCGTAGGGGCGCCGGGTCTCCGGCTGCGGCTGCTTCCGCGCCTCGGCCCTCTCGCTGCGATCGCCCCTGGCGGTCATTTCATCCATCCCCTGGCTCCGGGCCGGGTCTCGGCCGAGTTCGGGAAATTCTAGCAAGAGACGGCCCTCCGGGTGCATTTCTTCTGGAGGACACTCGCCGCGTCGATCTCGTCGTGGAAATCCTACGGCGAGGACATCGGCCGATCGATCTCCCCTTCCCAGGATCCGACGGGCAGCCTCGAGTTCCCGGGCACCGCGGGCTAGGCCGATCGTCTGCTCGATTCGTTTCCGTTGGATCTCCCCGCGTTGCCGGGCCAGGTCCTTTCGGAGGAGCGCTGTGTGCGAAACCGCCGACGATGCGTCAGACGACGCGAACTCGTCGGCGCCGTGAACCTCGCTGGGGCTCGGCTACAGGTGCTCGACCCGATTGCGCATTTCGCGAGGCGTCGCCGGAGGCTGGTCTGGTTGGCGTCGTCGTCGTCGCGGAGGGCTTCGCTTTGAACCGCGGGTGGGCCTGCTACGATTCTGCGCCCACGCGCAGCTGCGTGAGGCCAGCCACTCTCGAGCATCCAGAAGGCGAGTTCGGACGATGTACACGATCTTGATCTCGATTTTGATCGGGGCTGCCAGTGGCGGGCTGTGGACCGCTCTCGGGCTGTGGAAGACCTGGCAAATGGGGATCGTGCTGACTGTGATCGTCTCGGTGATCGCCTTCATCCTGATCTCGAGGGTGCTGGGGAAGCGGCTCGAACCTCGCTTCATGGCCATCCAGAAGCAGATTCAGGCCGGGCAGACCCAGCCTGCGATCCGCCAGCTCGAGGAGATGATGCCGCTGTGCCGCTGGCAGATCCTCCTGAAGGGCCAGATTCACAGCCAGATCGGCATGCTCGCGTACGCGTCCGGGGACGAGGACCGCGCGGCCACGCACCTCGAGAAGTCGAGTATTCGTGCCTCTGAAGCCCGCCTCACGCTGGCCGCTCTCGAGTTTCGACGCGGGCGCACCAGTCAGGCGCGAGAGATTCTCGAGCTGGCGATTCGTGCGAGCAAGAAGCAGATATTGCCCTACCACGTCCACGCCTGGATGTGCGCCAAGGACGGAGACCGCGAAGCCGCGATCAACAAGCTTCTCGCATGCCAGAAGATCGAGCCGAGCAACGAATCGACCTCCGACAATCTCCAGCGGCTGCGCAACGGCAAGAAGCTCAGCATGAAGCGCTTCGGCTTGCCCTGGTTCGCGTTGCAGCTCGAGAAGCCCCCAGCGCAGCTGCGAGCGGCCCAGGGAATGGCCGGTCGCAAGGGATTTCGTCAGAAGCCGACTCGTCGGCGTTAGGCCCCCCTGGCTTTGCTTCGCTCTGTCGACGCCGCGACGCCACGACGCCGCGACGCCGCGACGCCACGACGCCACGACGCCACCAGACGACTACGCGACGACGTGATCTCGAAGGTCCGAGATTTTGCGACAGCGCCCGAATCAGCGGCGGGCCGAGAATCACAGCTCGTTCTGGAGTGCCTGTTCGAGTCTCTGCCGCTTGCGGATGAGCTGCGCCTCGCCGTGTCGATCGATCAGGACTTCCGCGGCCTCCGGGAAGGAGTTGTAGTTCTTTCCGGCGAGTCCCGAAGCGTAGGCGCCGGAGCCCTCGATCACGAGAGTGTCACCGATCTCGGCTCGGCTGAGACGACGCGGGGCCAGCCCTTCGGGGTCGCCGGGCGCGGGAGTGAGAATATCGCCCGACTCACAGCAGTGGCCGGCCACGATGTAATCGACTTCTTCCGACCCGGGGCTGTGGCCATGGGCGACGATCGAGATCGGGTGCTGGGCGCCGTAGAGGGCGGGCCGGAGCAGCTCCGTCATGCCGCTGTCGACCTTGAGAAATTCGTAGCCGTCGCGACCGGTGTCGACGATGTCGATGATCTCAGCCAGGATCGCGCCCGCATTCGCAACCAGGAAGGTCCCCGGCTCGATCTCGAGCTGGAATTTCTCAGCGCCACGCGTCGCGACGAATTCGCTGAGGCTCGGCCGCAGCGCTTCGCCGATCTCCTCGAGATCCGCGGCGACTTCCCCCGCGACCCGTGCGACCTTGAAGCCGCCCCCGAGCGACAGGCGGGTTAGATCCGGAAGTCGGGCGGCGATCTCGAGGCTCAGGGCCGCGCAATGCTTCCAGACTTCGGGATCGCTGCCGGATCCGATATGGGTGTGCATGCCCGAGAGACGCAGGTCGAATTCCCGGGCGATGGCCAGGGCCTCGTCGAGCTTCTCGTGCCAGATGCCGAAGGACGAGGCCGGACCGCCGGTGTTGGTGCGGTTGTTGTGACCCGAGCCCTTGCCGGGATTGATGCGGACGGAGAGCTCCGCACCCGGGAAGAGCCCGCCAAAGACACGCAGCTGATGCAGCGAGCAGGCGTTGAATGCGACCCCCCGCTGCACGAGGCCCTTCAGGTCCTTGGGAATTTCCTGCGCCGTGATCTGGATGCGCGCCGCCTCGATGCCGGCCCGCAGTGCGCGCTCGGCCTCGAAGCCGCTGCTCGCATCGATCTGGAGACCCTTGGCATCGAAGATGCGCAGCACGGCGGCTGTCGGCAGGGCTTTCATCGCGAATCGTCCGACCAGCCGACAGGGCGCGGGGAACGCGAGCACGCGGTCCGCGGCGGCCTCGAGCTGCCGCTGATCGTAGACGTAGGTGGGCGTACCGAATCGTTCCCGGATCGACTCGATCTGGGCTTCATTGAGAAAACGCATCGAATGGGGCTCCTGGCACGAACGCGCTGAGAATAGCAGGCCGAGAGCCGGGCTCCGCTTCGCGGCGCGCGGGAAATTTTCGTCCCGGACCCCCGGTTCGGGCGCTGCGGTCTGGGAACGGGGCTCGAGTCATGCGAGACTTGCGCGCAAAGCGACGGCGCCGACCGGGTCGGCGTCGAACATTCGGGAGTGGCGACTCGTACCCGAGACGAGTCGACACGAGGGGTAGTGGACCGTGGCCGCAGAAGCCAACACCGAGGGGCTGGATTTCATCCGAACGATCGTGGTCGAGGACCTGGCTTCGGGCAAGCACGATCACGTGGTCACGCGATTCCCGCCGGAGCCCAATGGCTACCTCCACATCGGGCACGCCATGTCGATCACGCTGAACTTTGGTCTTGCCAACGAGTTCCCGGGCAGTCGTTGCCACCTTCGCTTCGACGACACGAATCCCTCGACCGAGGACGTCGAATACGTGGAGTCGATCAAGGCCGATGTGAGGTGGCTGGGTTTTGATTGGAAAGAGCATCTCTATTTCACCTCGGACTATTTCGAGCGGCTCTTTGAATTTGCGGTCGACTTGATCGGCCAGGGAAAGGCTTTCGTCGACGACCGGAGCGCTGCCGAGATTCGCGCGAACCAGGGATCGCTGACCGAGCCGGGCAGCGAGAGTCCGTTTCGCGATCGCAGTGCAGGGGAGAATCTCGAGCTCTTTCGTGCCATGCGCGCCGGTGAGTTCGACGAGGGAAGCCGGGTCTTGCGTGCCAAGATCGACATGGCCTCCCCGGTGCTGACTCTGCGCGACCCGATCCTGTATCGCATCCAGAAGAGTCACCACCACCGTACCGGGGACGCCTGGTGCATCTATCCGATGTACGACTATGCGCATTGCCTCTCGGATGCACTCGAGTCGATCACCCATTCGCTGTGTACGATGGAATTCGTCGATCATCGGCCGCTCTACGACTGGGTCCTCGATCAGCTCGACACCCCCTCGCATCCGCGCCAGATCGAGTTCGCCAAGCTGAAGGTGAGCCATACGATCGTCGGCAAGCGCTTCCTGCGGCGCTTCGTCGACTCCGGTCGGGTACGCGGCTGGGACGACCCGCGTATGCCGACCATCTCCGCCATGCGCAGGCGTGGCTATCCGGCTCAGGCGATTCGGAAATTCTGTGAATCGGTGGGCGTGGCCCGGCGCGACAAGCTGATCGAGCTCGCGAATCTCGAGTTCCACGTCCGCCAGGTCCTGAATACGCAAGCCCCGCGCCGCATGGGTGTCCTGCGGCCCCTGAGGGTCGTGATCGAAAACTATCCAGAGGGCGAGGAAGAGCTGCTCGATGCGATCAACAATCCCGAGGATCCCGACGCGGGCTCGCGAAAGGTGCCCTTCTCTAGAGAGCTCTACATCGAAGCCCAGGATTTCCTGGAGGATCCGCCGAAGAAATTCTTCCGGCTCGCGCCGGGCCGCGAGGTGCGACTCCGCTACGCGTATTTCATTACCTGCCGAGAGGTCGTCAAGGACGAGGCGGGTGAGATCGTCGAGCTGCGCTGCAGCTATGATCCGGCGACGCGCGGTGGTGATGCGCCGGACGGGCGCAAGGTAAAGGGTACCCTGCACTGGGTTTCCGCCGGGCACTCGGTGTCGAGCGAGGTGCGGCTCTACGAGACTCTGATTCGTGAGGAGGAGCCCGAGCTCGGGGTCGAGGAGGGCTTCGAGGATCTCTTGAATCCCGACTCGCTGGAGACGCTCTCCGATTGTCGGCTCGAGCCGGCGTTGGCCGGGGCAGAGGCAGGCACCGCGTTTCAGCTCGAACGGCTCGGCTATTTCTGCGTCGATCCCGACACTGGACCGGGTCAGCTGGTGCTGAATCGAACGGCCACGCTACGAGATGCCTGGGCCAAAGTGTCGAAGCAGGGCACAAAGGGCGGTCAGAAGGATTCGTCGAAGCCGCCGCGAGACAAGCGGCGAAAGCAGAAAAGGCAGTAGCCGCTGGCGCGAGTTGGGATGGCGATTCCGATCGGTGCTGTGCCGCCGAACGAGCATCGCGAATGGTTTCGCCAGCTGGTCGATCTCGGCGATTCGGATCCCTGGAGTTCGGAATCCGGCGGACACGACGGCTTCACGCCCCAGGGCACCGGCCGCCCTGGGCTCCGGCAATCCGGCTCGGCGTCGCGATCATTCCCGCCTTCACGCCGCGGGGACCGGCGCTGCCCGCGATGAGCGCAGCGAGCCCTGCCGAGGCCGCGCCGGGTCGATTCGCGATGGGCATCGGCACGTCCTCGAATGTGATCGTCGAAGGCTGGAAGGCTGGAATGGCATCCTCTTCGAAAACCCTTTGCCCGCGTTCGCGGTTGCGTGAAACCATCCGCCGCGTGCTGGCCGGGGAGAAGATCGAGGCAGACTACGAGTCCCTTTCGATTCGGGGCCATCGGCTTCAGATGGCGTCTGTGGTGGAGCCCCCAGGATTGTCGTGGCTGCGCTGCGGGAGGGGATGTCGGGGCTCGCCGGTTGCGTCGGAGACGCTGTGATCCTGAACTGGCTCTCCAGCGAAGAGGTCAGGGCTGTGGCGCCTCTGGCGCGCGCGGGCGGTGAGGGCAAGGAGATCGTGGCACCGCAGCGGGCCCGAGGCTGTCGCTCAGATCGTGGCACCGCAGCGGGCCCGAGACTGTCGCTCACGAGCCGGAATTGCAATAGACCCCTGTTTTTCGCGTCGCGACGGTAATTTGGGGTTGTCCTGACTTGCAGATCGGACGAAGAAACCGGAGCCCCCCCGGAGCCTTTGGAGCCCCATGTCGGCCGCCGAGAAACAGGATTCGATGACCGCGCTTCGTTCGCTCGAGATGCGCAGCCGGCTGTTGCCCCTGAAGGCGCAGGTTGGGGAGTGTATCGACCTGTTGCAATCGCCGGAGGTCGCGGTCCACGACCTGCTTCGTGGTGTCGGACAAATTACCAATCGCGACGCACCTCGCATCGATGTGTCTCTCGTCTCGACCCCAGATTCACATCGGGAGGGGTTCTTCTATCCCCACCGAGAGCTCTCGGTACTCGGCGACGGATGTTCATTTACCTGTCTCGCGACGAGTGTCCAGTTCCTCGAGGAAAGCCCGGGCAACCCCGATGCCAAGCCCTCTGGCTTGCGCCCGATCGACTACGCTGCGGTGACCTGCGAGTCGAAACCTTTTCCCGTTTTCGGATTCGTGCAATCGGCGGATTCGGAGAGTGCTTATCCGCTGCTGCTCCGGGCGGTCTCGACCCTGATCGAATTGGTGCGGCCGGGACGGCTCCCGGCACTCGAAAATGACGTCTATCGAGGGATGCTCGGACCGGTGCCATTATTTGATCTCGCGCTCGTGCTCTGGGACGATGATCGGGAAGATGATCCGCGGCGATTGCTCTGCGAGCTGGCCCGGGATCTGGCCGAGTTGCTGAAACGGGCGCTCGTGTTGGAGAAGCGGTTCCCGCCGGTTCTGAACGATGTGGTGTGTCTGCGCATGAATCCCAAGCGATTTCAAGGGCGCATGCGCTTCGTCTGGCGGGTCTGAAGGCTCTCAGGGTCCCTTCAGCCACGGCCTCGCCCGGGGCCGCCTTGCGGCCCGCGGCAAGGCGAGAGAGGGGCGGGCGCGCGCGGGATTGTTCATGCTGGGGCCATGACCCGGCGTGATGCCCATCGAGGCGAACCCGAAATCGTCGTCTTCGGCCGCCATGCGGTCGCGGAAGCGCTCCGCTCTGAGGGCGCTCAGGTGCTGCGGCTGGCGATCGCGAGGGGCCATCCCGCAGCCGACCGCAAGGCTTTCAGGCGCCACGCGCATGAGTTCGAGGTGCCCCTGGACGAAATCTCCCGCGACGAGATGAGTCGACTGACCGGCGCAGCGCGTCACGATCAGGGCTTCGCCGCACGTGTTCGATTGCTTCGCGTGATGGAGCTCGACGCCTATCTGGCAAGTCGATCCGGAGCTGCGGCGCGCCGGCCCGCGCGCGTCGTCGGTCTCGACGGCGTGACCAACTCGCAGAACGTCGGGATGGTCGTGCGGTCGGTCGTTGGCGCGGGTCTCGACGGCCTCCTCTGGCCTCTCGTTGGGCAGCCCTGGGTCAACGGTCTGGTGGTCCGCGCGGCAGCGGGGGCGATCTTCGAATGTCCGATCCTGCGCTGTGACTCGATCGAGTCGGCGCTCGCGGCGTTGCACGCTGCGGGCTTCACATCCTACGGACTCGATGCCGGCGCCGAGACTTCGCTGTTCTCCGCCGCACCGCGGCACCGCGCGGCATTCATCCTGGGAAGTGAAACGATCGGCTTGTCCGAGGGCGTGCGCGCTCAGCTCGATCACCTCGTGGGCATTCCGATGGGCGGTCGCCTGGAGTCACTCAATGTTGCGGTTGCCGCGGGACTGGTGGCGTTCCACGCCGCCGGCTTGCTCGTGACGGAGAGCGATCGCTAGCTTGCACCGCTCTGGGCACTGGGCTAAATCACAGGACAACCGACGGTGGAGGGTGTCCTCCGATTCAACACCAGGGAGGTGGGAATCGAGGACGGTCCGAACATCGCTCGGCTCGCTCGACCCGCAACGCCAACTTGCCAACGTCTGAAAACCTCGAGTAGGCAGTGTTGGGCAACGTTGAACGTTGAAAGACGTTGAAAGACGTTGAAAGACGTTGAAAGACGTTGAAAGACGTTG
>PVBE010802397.1_pt1 | contig 11955 bp, 12 predicted proteins | sample 1631181 | NCBI WGS metagenome assembly PVBE01 (sample SAMN08397723, study PRJNA350692) | Marine metagenome, whole genome shotgun sequencing project. | isolation source: water | place: Pacific Ocean | collected 2012-04 | reverse complement strand
GTCTCCGTCTCCGTCTCCGTCTCCAGCCGAGGCGCGGGGGCCGCTCTCGGTCGGCACACAGAACCACACCACCGCGCCGGCGACGACTGTCATCCCGGTGAAGATCCAGATGACCTGCTTCAGGGCCTCTGTGCGCTGCTCGAGCGTGGCGGTAGCCGCATCTTCGGGCAAGAGCGCGCCAAACACCGCGACGGTGCCCGAGGCAAGAAGTGCTGCGAGCAATCCACGCCCACCGTCAAGAATACCGAAGGCCTTGCCCTGGTCTTCGTCTCCACCCCAGTCGCGGGTGGCACGGATCATGGCGGCCCAGAACAAAAGGATGGTCGTCAATCCCCAGAAGGAAAACAGGATCTTGAGCCCAACGATGCCCGGCACGCTGGCGTAGAAGACCCCGCCGATGGCCGAGACAAGGAGTGCAATGGTCATCATCCCCCGTGCCGAGTAGCGGTCCGCGATCGGACCGCCCGGCAGGTAGGCCACCATCGCGACCACGCCGTAGAAGGCAAACGCAGTGCCGAGCTCCAGGTTGGTGATGCCAAAGACATCGAGCAGCGTGGGCCGAAAGACCCGGACCACCAGAAAAGGCAGACTGAAGATCGCCTCTCCTGCCATCACGAGCGCAAACATGGTGATGAAGCGGGTCATCGCCGGGCTTCGCGGGCTGGGTTGTGATGCATTCATGCCGGACCAGAGAGATACCACAGAAATGGACCCCAGCGGCCAGGCAGACGTGCCTGGGTATGAAGCCGTCCGTAGAGAACGGGGATTACAGCGGGCAGACGGATCAGAAGGTGGCGCTATTGCGGGCACTTACCTGACGCACCACACTTCGGTTCAGCGTGTAGAAGATTGGTCCTGGCGGCGAACAGGCGCGTAAAATGTCGAGAAGGTGCCGAAGAAGACTGTCTCCTGGGTCACTACAGAGGAGGGAGGGGCCAAACTGACCCCCATTCCCACACGACATCTCCCGCCGCATCTCCCAAGGTGACGGGCGGGAATACGCGCCTTTGAAACCATGCAAGAACAGATAGCCGGAGACGTGTCCAAGCAGCGGCTCAATGGGTGGCCAGGATCAAGAGGGTGTGTCCGGCACCGGACCCGTGACTCAGGTTGATCTCCGAGCAGCCAGGTGCTGGAAGGCCACGGTCAACACTGTGGTCTACCACACCAGATGAGGACTAAGTCCACCTCGGGCCAAAGAACCAGGCCACCAACGCGCGCCTGGTTCCCGATGTGACGGGATGAACCCTGTGGCGAAGGTACGACGGGAACACCAACACCGTTCCCTTCGATCGGAAGTCGGCATTTGTCTTGAGCTCATCGAACTCAAAGTTGCCGCCCTCGTATTCATCCACCCCGCTGAGTTGAACGGTGATGGTGAGTTTCCGATCCAGTCCGGATTGCCCATTCCATTGGACATCATGATGCCAATCGTAGTGGGCGCCCCGATCGGCGGTGTACTCCAAAAATTGCATCTCAGACCGTCGTTGGACAGCAATGTCAAAGCCACTGTTGTTGGCTTGTTCCACATACGGCCACAGCAACGACTCAAGCCACTCGCCTTGAAGCCAGCGAGCCGTACATGACCGAATGCCTTGCATGGCATCCGCAGATGAGAAGACGGTGGCCTCTTCCATGGGTTGGCGCAGTGCAGAGGCGGTGATTTGAGCGACCTGTTCGCTATTTAGGCCCGATGGCCACACCTGGTAAAGCTCGCGCATATCCCCAGTCTAAGTTCATCCTCCGCCCGCATACAGGACCTTTGTGTGATGTGCCCACGCACAGTGACGCACGCCCACGGTGAAGCCTTTGCATCACCCATGCAGATCGAACCCACTGGTTAGAGAGGTACACAGCGGTGACCTGACTCACCATCACCCAAAGGGAATGCACCATGTCTGTCTTCACAAAGTGGTCCACTGCCATCGAAAACCGAGATGCAGATGCATTGATCGACTGCCTCCATGAGGACTATGCCTTCGTCCGTCATCAGTCTGGCACCACCATGAACAAGGTGCAGATGGCCGAAATGCTCCGTGGATTTATGAGCAACGATGGTGTAGTCGTCCACAGCCAGCGCTGCCTGTATGAGAACAATGAGGTGTTGGTGGAGCACTCGGTCATGGACTTCGCCGACAGCAGCCGCGAGGCCATCATGGGCTTCAGCCGCCTCAAAGATGGCCGCATCATCCACACTGAAACGGGTGCGACAGCGATACGTTGAGTCCCGTCATTGCCTAGATGCAGCCTATGGCCACAGTGCCAGAGCGCATCGCCACACCCCACCCAGAATGGGTGATGAAATAGCGCTCACTTCACCCCGGCGAGAGCAAAGAATCCAAGTTTCAAGATGGCGACCTACTCCTGCAGCAAGTGCTGCATGTCCGTCACCGCTACTTGTGGCCACTGTGATGCACAGGGTCAGGCAGCGAAGATCTCAACCTCGACCTTTTGCTCTTCCTCGCCGCGGGTGGTGTCCGAGCTCATGTAGTCGCGCCACACATGCCCTGGCCGCGTTTTCTGGCAGTACTGGTTGAACAACCACCCCACCAGGCGATGTAGCTGCGGCTGGGTCAAGGCGACCTTGAAGCCAGCACCATCTGCGAGGAGGAGGATCTTCCGCACCATGGACCCACCGAAGTCGAAGGAGTCAACGCCGAGCACGGCCAGGTCGTGCTCGATCCAGGTAAAGAGAGGCAATGCGGGCAGAACCAGACTGAGCCGTCGGAGTTGCGCCGCAGGGCTGTACCGCTGCCAACGGGACATGGGGAACTCGGAAAAGTAGTTCACGGGAAGCGCAGTGTGCCTCGACTCGTCGAGGTGGAAGAGGCGCAGGACCTCGAGGCCTGGCAAGTGCGACATCATTCCGAACAGGCTCAGTGCGAAGCCCTCAACGACAATGTTCATGCCGAAGAACTTCTCCATGCCCTTGGACTTGAACGTGCGCTCAAGCAGTACGTACTCGTAGGCGCACATGCGAGGCACCGGCATGTCGAAGGCCTGGATTAGCTGACGAAGGACGACAAAGTGCTTCGCCTCCTCCAGGACCTGCATGGTCAGCGCCGAGCGCGCACCGGTACTCTTGACCTCGTTTAGCAGCTCGGCGGACACCAACCACGCGTAGGCCTCACCGTGACCGATCAGCGCCAGAACGTTCACAATGGCCTGCTTCTGCTCAGGCGTGTACTCGCGGTCCAGCAGCTGCTTGAACTCGGCGGTCTGCATACGATCAACCTGCTCTCGCTCTGCTGTATCGAGGGCCCCATTCGCCAGCTCCAGCAAGGCCAGTTCCTCCTTGTTGCAGTCCTTGAAGTCGCTCCAGGACGCGTGCGTCTCGGCCTTCCAGAGCAGCCGAAGGCTCTTGTCATAGTGACGCCTGCGCATCCTCTCACTGGGCCCGCCGATGAACTCGTAGGCGTGGTCATCGTAAGGGGCCTTGCGACCCCGCCCAATCAAACTCTTGGCTCGGTCTCCAGACCGCACAATCCTATCCAGCACCTCTTCTATGCGGCGGTTTCGGCGCGTGACCTTTGGATTTATCGGGAGCGCGTTGAATTTCATGATTCACCTCCAATCGAACCGAAGGCTCTGTTCCAGATGGACTCCACGAGAGGCGGGGACACAAGGCCACGGGCTCCCCTGAGCGGTTCGGATAGATCGGCGGCAGCACCGAACATCAACAGCTTGCTGCCCGCCTGCATGACTGCGCCATCCGGGAGCAGGCCGGGCCCCGAAGAAGACATCGCAGCACTCAACAGGTGCCCTGCGTTGATCGGAATAGCCGCAAGACTCCGCCATGGCCCGGCCGAGGCCGCGAGAGTTCGATCCATGACCGCGGTGTGACACTCCTCCTTCGTGGAGGAGCGGTCCGGCGGCGAAGCCCTGCAGATTCCCCTGCGTCCGACGACATCGGCCAATCGGTTCTTAGACAAGCCCCCTGAAGTGGCCAACTGCTCCACGGCGTCGAGCAATCGGTCCTGGGGCGCTCCTTTGACTATACATTTCATTCGCTTATCTACCTTGCGTTAGGTAACACCAAAATCAATCGCCTTGCAAGGAATTTTTCTGCTTGCACATGTAGGCATGACCTGGGTCACACCGCTGCCCGGCCGCGGCTCTCCTTCTCAAGAGGCCCAGCACTCTGACCAACGTGCGACGCGTGCACCTGACCATCCAATCCACCGCCTCGGCTGACCCCGCGTCGATACTTCGAGTATGGACCTTTCAGTCCATCTGTGCGCTCTCCTCAATGGCCAATTCCGATTTGCCTGCCCTCAAGGGACCGACCACATCGACCATAAGTCGCTCCATCGAGGCCATGACCTTCCGATGGTCCAGCCCGCCCAGGCGAGTCCAGCAGAGGACGTCGGTCATGTCATACATCTCGAGTAGGCCGTCTAGCTTGGTGCGGACATACTCCGGATCACCGACAAGGAACGCGTGACGGAACGGACTATTCTCAACAATGTCCCAGAAGCTCAGCTCACCTGAGTCATAGCCCTTGACGAAGGCGTCGAGAGTGGCGTGAAGATCCTTGTAGTAGCCCTCAGCCTCCGGGTACTCGCGGGCCGGGATCAGGCTGGTAAAGGTGCGGAAGTACCACATGCACGGCTCCGCGAAGTCAGCGAGCGCCTGCTCGCGGTCCTCGTGAATATAGACGAATGCAAGGCCCGCAACCCGGAAGTCCTGAGAATCGTGCCCCCCCTCGCCAAGCAGGCTTCGGTACTCGTTGATCACCTCAGGCGGGGTGGTCAGCGGAGTGAACATCAGGTTCAGGCCCTGCATCGCCTGGTACTTGATGGTGTCGGGGTTGAACGATGCACCAAACAGAGGTGGATGCGGACTCTGAAAAGGCCTGGGTCGAACGCGCACATCCTCGAAGTCAAAGATCTCCCCGTGGTGGTCAAAGCTCTCCTGAGTCCAGGCCTTGCGGACGATCTCCAGGGTCTCGGTGAAGCGCTGGTGGCTCTCTTCGAACGGGATCCCGTAGCCACGGAACTCACCTGGCTGGTAGCCACGCCCGACGCCGAAGTCGAGCCGACCACCAGAGAGCTGATCGAGGAACGCAAACTCTTCGGCGACTCGAACAGGGTTGTGGAAGGGAAGGACACACACACCGGTCCCGATGCGGATGCGCTCGGTGCGGGCCGCCGCGTAGGCGCCAAACACCTGCGTCGAGGGCATCACTCCGTAGTCTGTGAAGTGGTGCTCAGCGAGCCAGACCTCATCGAGCCCCACGCGGTCTGCGTACTCAATGAGCTCGATGTTCTCCTCATAGTACTGAGCCTCGGACCTCTCGCCCGGGGACTCAAAGAGATGCAGAAGTCCAAAACGGGGCATGACATACCTCAATCTTCCTGCACGCGGTTCATTCCACGCGACATCTTATGAAGTAGCACGCGTCACCTGACACGCGACATGACATGGATCACCCCTGAGCAAGAGCTGTGGACCATGACTGATGACCCCCGCCAAGCACGCACGCTCCGAAGAGACGGGACGAGCCACCGGCACAGGGGCTCAGGTAGTGGCCACTGTCACACCAACGACCAGCCATCGCTCCAATGCCTTCTTTGGGCTATCGAATACGCAACATGGGGAAGAGGATGGGCAGGTAGCAATGGCTCTACTGAGACCAGCTGAAGTTGGTGACCGCCCAGCCCTCGAGGCACTCCTCTACGACTACCTGACCGAGCTAGGAGGTGTCGTGGGCGGGGACTGGGACCCAAAGGCCTATCCATGGATTGATCAACAGTGGACCGAGCCCGGTCGCCACCCCTTCTTCATCGTCTCTGGCGGGAAGCCGGTGGGTCTGGCGATGGCTCGGTGTCCACTCTCCACCTCAAGCGGGCTTCACCAGGTAGCTGAGTTCTACCTGGCGCCAGACCATCGCGGCCAAGGACTCGCGGCCAGGGCCGCTGAAGAGCTCTTCCGCACCTTTCCTGGAAGCTGGGAGCTCACAGCCCACGAGGAAAACCCACAGGCCGTGGCCTTCTGGAACCGGGTTGCTAGCGCTGTGGCAGGTACACCCCCCCAGACCCGAGTGCTCGATGAGGACGGAGAGAGGCGAGTGCATTTTACTTTCCAGGTAGTCTGAGGTCCGCATAGCCGTGATGTAGACTCAGGAGCCTGGAGGCGGAATGCGGGCCTGGTTGATGCTGGTGGTCCCACTGGTGGTGGGATGTGGTGGTGCTGGCTCAGACGAAGTCAGTGCACCAACAACCAACGCTGATGGTAATGCCGACACAGATGGTAGTGGTAGTGACACGGCTACGAACTCGTGGGCAGCTCTCGACGAAGCCTGCACGCCCACCTTCGAGCTCGACCTGCAAGACACCGGCCCTGGCGGCCAGCTCTTCGTCGACACCGTGCAAGATCCAGAGGCCTTCGTCTTGGGGACCGGGCGTCGCGTGTGTCGTGTGCTGTACCGTAAGGCTGAAGAGGTTCGTCCTGCCAATCACATCAAGCTCATCATCAGAGAAGATGAGATCCCGGGCTGGAAGGCTGGCGATGTGGGCAACATCACGGTGATGATCAGCTCATCGCACCTGCTGAATGTTCAGAGTGCAGGAGGAGATGTGGCAGCAGAGTTGGCTGGAATTCTCTCCCACGAGATGACCCACATGTACCAACATGATGACAGGGCGCAGGAGGAAGGCAGCTACGCAAATCTCGCCAATGTCATCGAGGGCGTCGCAGATGCAGTACGCATTCGGCTCGGCTACACGCCCACCGGAGCTCAGCCCTCAAAGAGCGGCCATTGGGACGATGAAGGGTACTGGAAACCAGCATTCTTCGTGCTGTGGGTCGACAACGAATACCCCGACTTCATCTATCAACTCAATCTGTCCATGGTCGGCGGCGACGGTGTCGCATGGGCGCCCGATTCGTTCTTGACCATCACGGGGAGAAGTGTGGATGACTTGTGGGAAGACTATCAAGCGGCTGACTGCTGCAGCGGCTCCGACCACTCTTGTTGCCTGTAGTTCCACTACGATTGGCAGACAGCATCAACCCAGACAAAGGCCCACCAGACCTCTGGGAAACTATACTCATTCAAAATAGCCTACAAACCCATTAAACCAGCAGTCTTGCGGCCTGGAAAGCTACTGATATTGAGCCAGCTGACCCCTGTACCCAAAAACACGCCCCAATGGAAACACTACCTGACTTCATCTTTATAGGTGCCGACAAGCTGTTGGAGCCCTTCCTCTTGACCACGAGTCGGCTGTTTTGGGGATGGTGGCCGCCTTTCTTTATCATCGGGCTGATCTTCTGTTATTTTCAGTCTTCCGAGAAGAAGAATGGGCGGATAAAACACACGTTACAGACCGTGTTTTCAAGAGAGATCTGGCTCTCTCGCACCTTCCTTCACGACCTGATTCTCTTCACAGTCAATCAACTGTTGAAGGTCAGCGTACTCGCAACCCAGTTCTACTACATCAGGCTCTGGATCCCGAAAGCCGTGAGCGTGTACGTATTCATTTTCGGCGCTCGAGAAGTTGCACGCCCAAGCCCAGCCCCTGCTGAGGCCGTGGTCCTGGGGCTATTTCTATTGATTTCCATCGATGCCGGCTGGTCAGTCGTACACTACCTTTCCCACAAGGTGCCTTTCCTCTGGCAGTTCCACAAAGTGCATCACTCTGCACCGCAGATGAACCCAATATCCGAGAGGCGCTTTCACCCTCTGGAACAAGTGCTCCTGACGGCTGGCATGGCTGCGGGTAGGGCCCTGACAATTGGCCTGATTTTCTACATCTACGCTGATGAAGGAATGGCCATAGGTGGGTATTTCATATTTGTTGTATTGGCCGCCGTCAGCATCTTTCGTCACTCAAATATCTGGATCTCATTTGGCCCCTTGAACTACCTCATAAGCAGCCCGGCAATGCACCAGATTCACCACAGCAATCTCGAAGAGCACCAAGACAAGAACATGTGTCTCTATCTCCCCCTTCTCGATGCCCTGATGGGCACACTCTATATACCCAAGACAAGAGAGAAGATTCAATTCGGGTTGATAGGTGACAGCTCCCCATGGACCGTCAGAGAACTGTTTTTTCCCTGGACACACAAGCCGAGCAACACTGAACAAAGCGGCTGAGTTGATGACTTCTCGGTCGAGCGCCGAGACCAGGTAGCTGCGGCGTGCTCCGGCCACGACTCCGAATGAAGGGCCAGACATGATGCGCACCCTCATCCAGGCCTCGTGAAGACCTCCACAGGGACGCGCTGAGCACAAGTGATCTGAAGCTGAGATGGGACCCGCAGCAGATGTGCTGGGCAGCGAGCACAATCGGTGCTTCCAAACCCCAAGATTGGCACCATGGTTTCTGGATGGGCCAGAAGCTCCGAGACGATCTCGCACTCCCTGCCCTCTGGCAAGACCCAGACACAGGCCACATCGACCACCTGAGTCAGGTAGTCGATGTGCCAGTGCAGACGCCTTCCCTCCTTCTTCAGGTGTCGGGAGACCCGCGCGGCAAGACCACCCGGCCCATAGGCCGAGCCCACATAGAGGTAGCGGTCCGGCTCCAAGGTCCGCTCACCGAGCCTGCCTGGGTGCAAGGAGATGGCATTGGGCAGGTGCAGATCGAGGATGTAGGCGCCGCCTCCACTCGGAGACGTCGGAGTATTCTTCGTCTTCATTGTCACTCCCCAATGACCTACATATCGCCCGCTGTGTTCAATCGACCCCAGGCTGACTGATGTACGTACAGCTTTGTGCCCGTCTTCCTTCGAGATGTGGCTCTAAGGACCGCCTGCCAGTCCTGCCGCGCGAAGCCAGGCACCCATCGCCAGGTCAGATGGTCGACCTGCCGGCTAGTACTCCTGTACTCATCAGTCCCAAGGCATGATTAGAAGGCAAATTGATGGAACATCTGTGGTGTAGAATCGGCCACAAGATGCAGCTTCACCCACGGGACGTGACAATGAGCGACATTATCCTGATTGTAGGTGGATACGGCGATGTTGGCGGGCTCCTGGGCCCCGAACTCATCACCGCACACTATCCCCACATTCGCGTGGCAGGGAGAAACGAGCAGAAGGCCCGATTGATGGCCAGAAAGCTTGGGGAGAGTGCGGACTGGGTGGTGATGGATGTTCATGACCAAGCCTCCGTGGAAGCCGCACTCGAGGGGGTCGGTACCGTGGTCGGCTGCATCGACCAGCGCGAGTACTACCTGCTGAGGGCGGTGGTGCAGCGGGGCCTCCGGTATGTCGATGTCACGGCCAGCCGTGAGTTCATCGAAGCCGGCCTGGCACTGACGGACGCGGCTCAGAAAAGCGGCGCACGGGTGCTGCTTGCAGCAGGGCTGACTCCAGGTCTGATCAATGTGATGGCTCGGAGGTGCGCAGATTCCGTCGGGGGCGCACGGGTGGTCCACACACATGGCCTGTTCAGCACGGGGGACACCTACGGGCTGGCCGCCGTTCGCTTCATGCTTCAGATCATGCCGAAGCCCTACACCATCCTGGACGGAGGGAAGAAGCGAGTAGTCCACTGCTTTGGATCCTACCGAGAGGCAACCTTTCCTGCACCCATCGAACACCGGCGGGTCTTCCTCTACGCCTATCCAGACCAGTTCTTCTATCCGCGTACCCTCGGTGCCGATACTTCCACATCCTGGTTTGCCCTGGAGCCCCCGTGGGTCACCAAGACGATTGCGTGGATGCTGAGGCTCGGCGGCCGCTTCTGGCTGCGGTTCAAGATGGTTCAGTGGCTCCTGGTCAATCTCTTCAACCTCACCAGCTCACTGAAGCGAGGAGAGGACCAACTGATGTTCAGCGTGGAAGTGACTGGCCCGAGGGGACGAGTTGGGCTGGTGTTCGTGGACATGGAGAAGGTGCGGGCACCGCAATCAGTGCAGCACTGATGGTTCGTGCGCTCCTGGAGACCGACAAGATACCGCCAGGAGTGTGGCTTCCTGAGCAGGTCATTGAGCTGGAGACCTACCTGCCAGCGATGGCGGAGAAGGGATGGAATGTCGAGATCCGACCGCCCTCGAATGGCGGGGATCCGGTCAACAGCTGATCCAAGATGGGACACGGCGGCCAAGAACACGCAGGCGACCAGCGGCGTCGCTCTTCCCAACAACCGCCGCGGGTATGCAGGAGCAGACCATGCCTGGCCAAGTCCAGAGTGCCGTGGTCAGGCCGGCTGGCCTGCCGTGCAGTGGGGTGCCGGGGATTCAGCCTCACGAGCTGCAATACGACGACGCCATCCGCCCGCCCGCCAAGCTGCCGTCTCGCACACATCAAACTGTCTCAGCATCGGATTAGTTGAGTTCATGGCCTGGTACGACCTGTTCTCAAATTTCTACGACTACACCGTCGAGCTCGTATACCGTCGCTACCGCCCCGGGGTCGTCGATGCGCTCGGGCTCGAGGCCGGGCAATTCGTACTCGACCTCGCCTGTGGCACCGGCCCCAACCAACCTCACCTCGTCGAAGCCGTGCAAGGCTGCGGCCATGTCTTTGGTGTCGACTTCTCCGATGGCATGCTGAAGCGAGCCAGGAAGAATGCGGAGCGCGAGGGCTGGTCGAATGTCCACCTGCTTCAGCTCGATGCTCGTGACCTGACTCTTGCCAACCTCGAAGCCGCCTGCGGTGAGCAGGTAGAGCTCTCAGGCGTTGTGGTCACCCTGGGCTTGTCGGTCATCCCTGATTGGGAGGCGGTCTTCAAGACCACCTTCGACTTGCTGGCTCCAGGAGGTCGCTACGTGATCTTTGATGTACACGCCGAGCGCTGGGTGCCCCAGACCTGGCTTGTAGAGAAGGTCGCCCAGGCAGACCCCACGCGCGAGTCCTTCAAGGCACTCGAGCAATGCTGCGAGGACTTCTCCTTCGCCTACCTCCCCGGCTCACCCCATGTTCACGGCGGGAGGCCCTTTCTCGCCTCAGGGTGCAAGCCCGGTGGCATAGAGCAATAGTTCTGGAGAGAGGCCGAGGAGCGGTCCGGTCGCGGCAGCTTCCCCCAACCCAGGTCGGGAGCGATGAAGCCGACCTGGGTTGGCCGCAGCAGGGTCACCTTATCGAACCCGGACCCGCGGCCCGTGCGCTACTGCAGCAGACTCTGTGCATGGTCCATGGACATCGAGAGGCTCACCTTCCAGTCGTCGGCACACGGCTCCACACGGAAACCCATCCGGAGATAGAGACGGTGAACCTCCGGATTGGTCGTCTGGACTGCGTTCATGACCCGAGTGCAGCCAGCCTTGTGTCCGGCCAGGACAGCCTGAGTGAAGAGCCGTCTACCGAGGCCCTGGCCCTGAAACTCGGGGCGAAACGCGGAGGCATTCAGCTGGAGGTCTGGTGGGACATCCTGGTACTGCAGGTAGCCCACGACTTGACCGCCCACTTCGGCGACAAGGATCGTGCTCTGCTTCGAGGTCTCGCGAAGGAACTCCCTACTCAAGTACTCCAAGGGAGCTCCCGCTTGCTCAAACACCCCACCGAGAGTCACCATGGCGATGCGGGAGATATCTGCCAGGTCCTCGCCTCTCGCGGGTCGAATGATAGCGATGGGCTCACCTTCCACGCTGACCCCTATACCCAAAGGGCCCTTGAGAGTCCGTCTCTCCTTTGTCCCCGCATCCCTGCCAGGTCCGCAGAGCCAGCCCGAGGAAAGAGAGCCGATTGTACCCGTTGATTCGTAGCCGCCAAGAGCCGCAGGCTGGGGCAGGCACCAGCCTACTTCTGGGTCCCCTCCGCGAGCCTGGCTCAGACTCCAGCGAGGGCTGCAGCTACCGTTCCATAGAGAAGAACTCGTTTCCACAGGTTTACGACTCAGTGAGGGTGTGTAGCTGGGTACTGCGCATGCGACCGGACAATGTGTACCCCCAGGAGTCAAGATGTCCCGTCGAACTGCCCCCCTCTTCTCCCTCTTGCTTCTCCTCACAGCCTGTTCCGGAAAAGCCACAGGAACCGACTCGGGCGGACCCGAAGATGATG
>PVBE012957196.1_pt1 | contig 11956 bp, 8 predicted proteins | sample 1631181 | NCBI WGS metagenome assembly PVBE01 (sample SAMN08397723, study PRJNA350692) | Marine metagenome, whole genome shotgun sequencing project. | isolation source: water | place: Pacific Ocean | collected 2012-04 | reverse complement strand
TGAAATAATAGTGAAATAATAGTGAAAAAAGATGCAATCAGAAAATACATGGCAGAACAAGGATGGCCAAATCCTGCAATCAGTTCTGCATTCATCTCAGTTGAAGGGGAAGAACACAATAGGATTCAGCTTCACTTAGGAACCATACTATCCAAGATAAGAAAACTCTCAAGAAAAGGTATGCAAATAGAAGAAATAAGAACAACATTAACAACAAAAAAAGGCTACCCTCAACAATTAGTCAATGAAGGAATCTCAAAATTCAAATCGATTAATAGAGGACTTTGAATAACCCCTCAAAATCCATTAAATAATGGGGTTTTCAAAGTAATCTATTGGGGTTTTGAACTAAATTAACCGGTTATTCAAAACTCTCAATAGAAAGTTAAAATGAAAATCGGTAACTTTAAATAATTCTAATCAAATAAGTTAATCCAATGGAAAATAAATTTCTTCAGTTAAAAAGGGAGTACGATAACTTTGATAATCATATGCTCAAGCAAGGTCAACTCCCTATGTGGGATACAGGTGTTGGATTCTATTCTCCTGCTATCTTAACAGAAGCATTCGATTTATTCAAAAAAATCAACCTACAAAACTATAGAAACTTCATAGACTTAGGCTCAGGTGATGGCCGAATTGTATTAGCAGCATCGTTATTCACAAATGCATCTGGAATTGAGATAGATCCTAAACTCACCTCAATCTCAACACAGATGAATCAAAGATTAGGGCTAAATGCAAGATTTTTACAACACAATTTCCTAGATTACAACATCTCAGCCCACGACATCATATTCATTAACCCAGACCAACCAATGCACAGAGGATTGGAAACTAAGTTCTTAAACGAACTAAAGGGCAATCTCATTGTCTACAACCCACATTTCCATCCAACTCAATTAAGAAAAAAACAAGACTTCAATCTTAACGGAACTTTTGCTGCGCTTTATTCTAGATAATCACTCAAAAACCATAAAAGCAACATCCTTAAGCTCCATATCTCCAACCATAACAGTATTCTGATTCAAAACTTCAACAAACTCATTCTCCTTCAGCTTAGCAAACAACTCATTATTAACACTAGTTATCGCATTATTATAGTAAACCTTATTCCCATCAACCCTAAAATCACGTAACAAAAACAATTCCCTCTTCTTATTATACAATACCCCTCCCTTAAGCATACCTATACTCATTATACTAATGTCAGGTGAGATTTTTTTAATACACTCCAAATTCTTCTTGCCTATCTCAATAGAAGCCTTACAATTAAAATTACATGGAAAATGACTTATCAAGTTCAAATCAAGATGTCTTGCAACAACATTATTGAAGAAAGGAAATCTAAACCCTTCTGAATTCCTAAGAGCAGGATAAACATAATCATTATTCCCCTTAGACTCTTGGGGAAATTCTTGATTAAAAAACTTAACGCAACATTCAGGATATCCCAATATCTTTCCAAACTCAATATGGTCTTCCTTCCCCTCTAACTCCTTAGCCTTAGCAGCCATATCCTTAGATTTAGAGATATATAGAAAATAGTCGCCTTTCTTCTCAAAATTCATAGGCAGTTTCTGCCCCTTATCAGAATAATTAGTTTTGTCCATCTTCTGAATCTTAAAATCAGCTCTTTCGAACACTAGCTTATTCTTTTTAAGAAGATCAACTAATGGCAAATACCCTTCCTCATTAACCATAACCCTAGAAACAGGCTTTAAATCCTCAATAACATACAAAACGTCCAAAGCCTTGATATATGAGCCGCATATAGCCTGTAATTCATCTAACATACCAAAAGAATTAGATTGTTGTTATAAATAGTTTGTCATCAAATCAAAATACCAATCACAATTTATATCCCCCTTTAAAGTTTTGATCCAGAGTCGGTTTTTTAGCTGGCTGGAGAGTAGATTTATCAAATACCTTCTCATCCAGTGTTGTTCTATGTAATCTACCTACATCCCGTCTTTCAGAAGGTCGTAATATAGGACTCAAATCTTCAGAACTTGGAAAAAATGGATCTTCAATAGCAATCGCAGTAGGACCACCGTATTTACGAGGAAAAGATGATGCTGGAAAGACTTTATGGGCAGGAGCATGCATTCCTGGGCGAACAATCTCTTCTGTTAGTCTCTGAGTTTGCCCAGAGCCAATAGAGGTAACCGCTTCATTACTTTTTTCTGCTTCTATATACCTCTGACCATAGCCATATCCAGGATGACTTCCATTAATAAACGCAATTGCTTCTGCTTTACCTCTAAGAAAATATCTTGATTCTTGTGATTCTTTTCTAGTAATCTCCCCTAAGTCTTCTTCTTCTCTTCTTTGCTCAACTGACATCCCCTTGTAAACAGCCATTTCTTTAGTTGTCAAAGTAGATGGATTATCCCTATACCAATTTACTTCCTCAAAAGTTATTTCCCCCATATAAAAAAGTAAGGAATTTACCATTATAAACCTTTCCAGTAACCATTTCATAAAAGTGACAAATCTTTATATACCTAATCCCTAATAATCCCCGTATGAAGTTCGATATTCCTAGAAGGCAGAATCCAAATATAGAACACTATCCAAGGGATGATCTAGACTTAGTCTATAAATTCTCAAAAGAACTAAAAGAAGAGCTAGGAACATTCATAAAAGCAATAGTAATATTCGGCTCAACAACAAGAAAAGCAAGAAGAAAGAAAGGTTCAGACATTGATGTAATGATCGTTGTTGATGATCTCTCAATAGTTCTAAGTAAAGACCTTGTAGAAGCATACAGGATAATAATTCAAAAGACAATAGTAAAAGTTTCCACAAAACTTCATGTAATCTCATTAAGATTTACTTCATTCTGGGAGTACATAAGGAATGGAGATCCAATAGGAATCAACATATTAAGAGATGGTGTAGCAGTAATTGACACTGGTTTCTTTGACCCATTACAATCATTGCTTAAAAGAGGCAGAATAAGGCCTACACAGGAGAGTATATGGACTTATTTCGTAAGAGCTCCAAACACACTACACAACTCTAAATGGCACATCCTACAGGCCACATTAGACCTTTACTGGGCAGTTATTGACTCAGCTCATGCAGCTTTGATGAAGATTGGGGAAATTCCTCCAACACCCTCACACGTAGCAGACTTATTGCAAGAAAAGATGGTCAAACAAAGACATTTAGAACCAAGTTATGTAAAAACAATGAGCAAATTCTACTCACTGATGAAGATGATAACTTACAGAGAGATCAAAGAAATAAAAGGCGCAGAATACGACAAATACTACAGAGAAGCAGAAATGTTTGTAAATAGGATGAGAAAGTTTATAGAAGTCAAAAAAAATAAATAAAAAAAATAAATTATTATCTTCTTCTAGTTGCCATGATTATCATAGCACCAAAAGCAAAGATAACTAATCCAGTTATGATGATAAAAGCACTTATCAACAATACTGCATAAGTTGAGCTGTCTTTGAATGAGATTGTTACAGGCTCTTGGCTTACTTGTGTTCCTGGTGTAGTAGGTGGAACAAAAGGTATTCTCTCAACTCGAGGTATTTCACTCTGTTGGGATGATCCTTGCCTTGTACAATCTTCAACTTCAACTTCAACTTGTTCAGTTTCTGTTTTTCCTCTGTAATAAGTTGCTTCTATAGTTACCGGATAAAAACCAGCCTCAATATCGTCTCCAATATTAAAACTAAAGTCAATATCTCCAACACTGTCACTATCATCTAAGTCATCATCAAGCTCGAAATCTTCGCTCTTGCTGATTCCTAGTTCTGGACTCTTAACAGTTAAAGTAACATCTTCTGAATTGTCTTTTCCAATGTTTCTTACACTAGCTTCAAGATTTATGTTTCTTGAACATCTAACGATGTTTGGAGAAACACTAACATCAAACAATTCAGTTTCGTGCTTTTCTCTTACAAACTCAATCTCTTCAGATGAGTCTTCATCACGGTACTTCATTGTTCTATTGTCTTCATCCTCTCCAACAACAGTTACATGGATGGTATACTTATCTCCATCTTCAACATCTAGTGTAATGTCATCAAATTCAAAGGTAAATGAATCACTTTCATCATTGTCAAGGTCAAACTCTTCTTCTTCCCCTAAGTCATCCCCGTCAACATCTTCAAGTCTTTTACCTTCATCATCTTCAAACCAAAGGTCTAAGTCAACATCATTTAAGTTAATGTCATCATCTTTGTTTCTAACCTTAACAACAACAGTTAAACTTTCACCTGGTTTTAGTTCATCATCCGCACCTGAGGACTTCACATCAACAGATTTGATTTCTAACAACTGTCCAAAGTTACTTTCAACAACAGTAATTGTAACTGTTGCTTCCTCACTTTCAAGGTCTCCATCACTTACAATAAGACTAAAGATATAATCTCCAATCTCTGTAGGTGTGAATTTTGGATTAGTTGCTGTAACAGATGATAGGCTTACAGTAGGACCTGAATCTTGTGTCCATGCATAAGTTAAATCACTACCTTCAGGATCAACTGAACCTGAACCGAATAATGTAACTTCTTCATCTTCAAATACAATTACTCCTTCACCTGCACTTGCAATTGGTTCTCTGTTTACATCAGGTATAAAATACTCTGAAAATCCAGGAACACTAATTACAAGATCTCCATTGTTAAAGCTTATAATCTCACAATCATCACATACAGATCCCCTGTCTAAGTCTCCAAATACAGATGTGTAATGTATCTCTTCAGGAGCTACTGTTAAATCAAGCCCTTCCATAGTCAATGTAATAGGTGTTTCATCACCAGCATCTATATCAAATGCATCGTATCTATCAGTATCGATTCCAATTCTTCCTTTGCTGATTCTTACAACATTGTTAATATCAACAACATTTACTAAGTTAAGAACATTCTCACCAAAGTCAATCTTACCATAAGTTGTTTCTTCAATTGTAACTCCAGTTGCAGCTCCTAACTCAGCTTCAGGTATAGAGAAGATTGTTCCTCTGAACATATTTCCAACTGAAACTGGTTTGTTATCAACTCTTAACTTCCATGAATGTTCAGCTGTATCTTCAGATCCATCACTTACAACTACATCAACATCATAAGTTCCTGTTTCTGTAATATCTGCTCCATTAACAGTTATTGTTGATGTTCCGTCAGCTTCAACCTCTAAGATTGAGTCAGCCCATTCAACAGTCCATACCGCACTAACTTCAGCAGCATTAACAGCATCAACATCTTCATAAGTTACGCTAAATTGGATAGTTTCTGTTTGTCCAATAGCAGCATCAAATTCAGGACCGAATTCAGTTATTGTAGGTACATCGTTTACATTAGCAACAGTTACTGTAAATGTTTTTGGATCATCTTCATCTTCACTGTCTTCTATATTAACAATTATCTCATGTTCACCAACGTCATCATTTGTAGGTGTCCATCTAATTGTAGCAGTAGCAGTGTCTTCTTCTTCACTGTCCTTTGTTATTGTAATTCCAGTTATATCTTCATTACCAATGCTGAAATCTATCGTATCTCCAGATTCAATATCTACATCCTCAACAGTAACTTCAACTACTAATTCTTCGTCTTCGTTAACTTCTTGAGCTTCGATATCTTCAGCAACAGGTGCATCATTTACTGCATTTACAGTAATTGTAACAACAGCAGTAGATTTACTTCCATCATCATCAATAACTTCGTAAGTTAATGTATCTTCACCACTAAAGTTTGCATTAGGTGTATACCTAACCTTTTGAATACCATCTGGTAGATTAGTCTCCCCCATATCAATAGCAGCAAATCCATTTTCTGGTTGTACAGTTATTTGTGTTAATTCCAATGAGGTATCTTCAAGATCTTCATCATTTGCCAAAACATCAACTATAACAAATTCATCTTCATCAGTTTCAGCTATATCATCAACAGCAACAGGTTCATCATTTACATTAACAACAGTAATTGTAAATGTTTGTGAACCAACAGCGGTAGCTTCATCTGTAACAGTTACAGTAACCAAAACAGGTCCAACATCTTCATCTGTAGGTGTAAATGTTAAAGTTGCAGTTGTACCATCATCTTGAGTTAATGTAAATGCTTCATTATCAATAGCAAATGTCAATGAATCTCCTAATTCAAGGTCTTCATCTGTAGCAGTTACGATTAATGTATACTCTTCATCTTCAGTTGCATCAGGTATCTCATCAATAGCATCTACTGAAGGAGCCCTATTCAAAGCAGTAACTTCGACATCCCAGCTTATTTCATCCGACATACCAGTACTATCTACTACTTCATAGCTAACTGTATGAGGTTCTGTTCTATCTCCTGCTTGAGGAGTATATACAAACTCTTCAAAAAATTCATTTGAATCACTTCTCTCCCCTATCAAGATATCTACACCATCAACTTTCCATGTAGTTGCAAATGGTTTATCCCCTGGAGTATCTGATTCAAGAACTTCTACATGAAATACTAAGTTCGAACCTTCTTGAACAGTTACTGAATCATCAACTGGTGTTGATAATGTAATACTAGGAGCTGTGTGCAATACAACATTGTAGCTTTGTGTTGCGCTATCGGTTGTAGTTGTACCATCGCTAGCACTTACATACCAATTATAAGTTCCTTCTACTAAATCAGTAACTGTAAGTTCAGTTTGATCAGTTGTTCCAACTGACTCAAGAGTATCTCCAATTCCTTGGAATACTTCATAAGTAATTGTATCTGAAGTTGGGTCTACATCATTTGAAGCTTCCCATTTCAGAGTAACTGAATTTATAATTATCTCTGCTCCCTCAACAGGCTCAGTCAAAACTGTAGCTGTTGGAGCATCGTTTGAATTAGTTACTTCAATACTAAATGATTGAGTTATAACTCCATCACTTAAATCGCTAACCTGAAGTACAACATCATGACTTCCAACATTCTCATTTGTCGGTATCCATGAGATTACTCCGTCTTCATTAACGTTCATCCCTTCTGGACTTGTAGTAAGCTCGTATGTTAAAGTACTATCTTCAACATCTTCATCATTAGCATCTACAACATATATATAGTGACTATCTTCTTCAACAGTTATTACTGCATCTGAATCAATTGTAGGTACGTCATTTACTGAAGTAACAGTAACTGTTACTGTACCAATTCCTAGTGCATTTCCATCACTAACTTTATATTCAAAAGTATCCACTCCATGGAAGTTTGAATTAGGTGTGTATTGAATCTTTTGTATTTCACCTGGTAGAGGAGATATGATTGCAGCAAATCCATTGCTTGCAGGAGTTATAATTTCTCCAATAGTCAAAACACTATCAACATCTTCATCATTAGCTAAAACATCAATTTCAACAGCAGTGTCTTCATCAGTTGTTTTAACATCATCAGCAACATCAGGGACATCATTAACAGGAGTAACATCAACATCAACTTCCTGAACAGTTATTCCTTCAAAATCATCTTTAACAACAAAATCAAATACATCTTGGCCATTCCAATCAGCAGTATTGCTTGTGATTGTTATAACATCGTCCACAACAACTACATCTACATTACCTAATTCAGCAACTGTAGTTGAATAAGTTAAAACATCTTCATCTGCATCACTCACATAATCAGTAATTGTCACAGTACCTTCAAGATCTTCACCAAATGTAACTGTAGGTATTGTTGAAATTACTGGAACTGAATTTTCTATAGTAACAACACCGATTACTGCGCTTCCAACAGAGGAATCAATACCATCATGTGCTGAACAGCTTACACTAATCTCATCATGTGCATCAGCAACTTCAATTGTATAAGTATCAACTTCAAAAGTTATATGTGCAACATTATCAACTGTATTTGCAAACTCATAATAATATACAATATTATCTCCATCAGCATCTGTTGAACCAACACATTCAGCAGTGATGTCATCTCCTACTTTCTTAGTTATAGTAACATCACCAGCATCTGGAACTGTAGGTATACTATTTAAAACTGTAAAACAGCTTTGTTCTGTATCGACTGAATTTCCAGCTGCATCTTCTATAGTAAATTCACCACAAACGTAAGCATGAGCAACAGTTGCAGTAGCTCCTTCAATTATGTCATAAGTTAGTAAGGCATCTCCCACACTAACATCACTAACATCTTCAACACCTGAAGAATCCTCTCTAAATGTATAACCTGCAATTCCTGAAACAGCATCATTTGCAGTTACAGTCCATTCAATATTGCCATTAATAAATACAACATCTCCATTATTCGTTAGATCAGAATATGTTGGAGCAGTTTTATCAAGAACTACTAAAAAAGTTTTACTATCAACATTACCAGCTGCATCTACTGCAGTCACAGTAACTTCAATATCTCCTTCATTCATAGTTTCTTCAACCAATGCAGAAGTTGTTATTGAATATGTTTCATCATTGTCATCATCATTTAATATTACAGCTGAAAGAGTACTATCAAGAACATTTAATTCAGCTGAAACAGTCAAACCTGTTTCTTGTGCATCAACATCAATTGTAATTGTATCTCCAGCTTTGTAAATTGCATCTCCATCAACCATAATTGTTAAAATTTCAGGATCAGTTCCATCGTAACTAATTAAAAACGGTCCAGTAGCAAGATTACCATAATGATTAGGACTTAAATCTTCTACAGCACCAGCTATAATGCTAACAGTAACTTCTCCATCTGCAGTAGGAATTATGTTAGCCGTATAAACAATATTATCTTCTGTACTAAGAGACTCTGCCTCTACAGCACCATTTACAACATCAATATTTGCTTCTTCAAAAACTACAATAGTTTCTGAAGTTTCATCACTCCATACCTCTTCAGTAAATGTAATTGTAACTGGAATAGTATCTAAATTTGTTGGACTTGGTTCTGATTCTATAGTAATAAGTGGTCTTAGACCATCAAAAGGCGTATCACTTCCTGAAGTAATACTATTACCTGCTAAATCATCAACACCATCACCTACAATAGAAATCAAAGGAGTTGCATCAGTAGCAATAGCTGTTTCCAATGTTAAAGTAACATATCCATTTAAAGTCTCTTCAGCACCAGTTACAACACTATCATAAACTGTAAAATCAGTATCAACAACACTTACTTCATCTAAATCTTCACTAAATTTAACAACAATCTTATCAGCCATTGTACTAGAGCCAAAATTTGGAATATGTCCTGTAATTGCACTTGAAATTGTAGGAGCAACTCCATCTTCAGTTCCAGTAAAAGTTTGATCTTCAGCTGAATTACCAGCTAAATCAGTCAAACCACCTTGTGTATAAACAACATTAGGAGTAGCAGCAGTTCCAAATATTCCTGCAGAATATGTCAATTCAACAACATTACTACCTGCATCTACACTATCAACAGCAACATCTCCATCAACAATAAAATCTTCTTCATCAACAGTTAAAGGATCTATTTCTTCACTATAAGTAATAGTCATAGTAGTTTCAGAAGTTGTAATAGCTGAAACAATTGTAGGGGCACTTACTGATAAATCTAAACTTATAGGATCATCCAGGGGGATTGAATCAATAGCAGGAATAGTGTAATCAGATTGATCAACTCTCTCACCATTAACCTTAAAATAAACTAGTTTTCCAACATCCTCTAGAAGTACATCAAAAGTAAGTCCTGGAGCATTATACTCTTCAACGGTAATAATCTCTCTCTGAGCATCATCTATATGACCTTCAACCATATAAGCAAGATCAGCAGACTCACCATCTATGGTTACGTCACCTTGAAATGATAGCGGTGTAGGCACTTCAGCTACCGCAAAAGAACTCAATAGTATCAAATTAACTAAAATTAATGTAAATATTTTTTTTATGTTTTTCATTTTATATCAGCCCCACAGCCATATTTATGATATTAATACCACCCACTTCTTTTTTTATTATCTATTTAGGAGTGATAACCATTACCCCTATTTAAAGCTTTCGGTTTCCTCTTCCGAAATCTTCTTTTCTCCCCGCCCCTTAAAATACTTAGAAATTGACTTTCTCTTAACGAAAAGTGTCCCTAATCCAATAACTACAAATATTAGAGTTATACCAATAAAAGGATTCGCGTTTCTATCACCTTCAACAACTACTGCTCCTGTTGGACCACCAGTAAACATCCCTGTTATCCCATCCCATAAATTCTGTAAGAACCCTGGTGGCTGCTCTAAATCAACAGTCTCTTCAGAATCACTGATCTCTTCAGTCAAATCATCGCTAGTATCTTCAACAACATCCTCACCATCATCCACTGCTTCCTCAACTTCTTCCTCTTCATCCTCAGGAGGAGGTAAATTCCTTAATCCAGCAGGTATTCCACTGCCTCCACCAGGACTCCCACCACCAGGATTATCTCCACCACCAGAATCACAACTTTGCGATGTTGGAGGTACACTAAGAGTAGTACCACAGTTATTTGTATCTGAACAGCCTCTTGTTTGTGTTCCACCTGAACAACCAGACCAACCACCGCAAGACCAAGCCTCAGTACAAGCATATTCCTTAACACCGGAGTGGCTTAATCCAGTAATATAATACTTATCATCCGACTCAGTACACGTATAATCATCATGTTCAGCACCATCACATCTTACAAGAGTCTCTGTAGCATCAGTAGAATTACACTTAGCACTAATTACATCAATATCAGTAATAGCAGAATCCTTAATACAAACATAACCCGAAGTATCATTTAACTTGTTAACATAAGCAGATTTAGTTCCAACTAACCCATCATCAGGTATTCCACTTACCAACCAAGAACCAAGATCTCCAGTCCCTTTCTGAACAACTAAGTCATAAAAGTTTAGATTAGCACTATCAAAGTCAAAATTAAATGATAAGATCACATCATCTCCATCTTTAATCTCAACTGTCTGAGTTCCAGACATAGTACCGGGTAACGTACTAGTACCATTAACTACAGTACTAATACTATCATAATTATTATCAATATTAGTTGCATCACCAATTAAGTTATCTTCACCGTCATTCACACCATCTTCATCTAAATCGCCTTCAACACTTAAAGGTAAAGTGGTTATTAAACCACCAGTTCTTGTTGCAGTTTCTGCAATTTGATTCAATATTTTAAATGCTATTGGATTGCCTGTTGTACCATTCTTTACATCTATCTCATAAGTCCCAACCTCAGTAGTGGGATAAGTTATGATATAATCATTATTAACATATAGTTCTATTTCAGTTCCGATAGGTGCATCTTCCCCACTTATCTTCACACTTCCACTAAAAGTATCTGGGATAGGAGAGAATGCTGAAACAAATGAGACCAAGAATAACAAGAAAACCAATAGTTTTAGATATTTCATCTTTTTTAACCACTCTGAATAAGAATTTTTAATTCCTTTTATATATCTTTCGAAATTTAGCAAACCATACAACCCCTACAATAACTACAAACAAAATACCACCTAAAATATAAAGTAATCTATAATCTTCAACATCTAAGTTAATTTTCTCAATTTTTCCATGTTCAAATATAACTTCAGAAGACTTTATTCCATTAACATAAATCTCAACAACATCTCCAGATGAACCTTCAATGGGAGTTACAAACCTTCCGTTCTTACCAATCTCAAGAGTTTTTACAACCTTCTCATCAATTTTTAATTCAACTTTAGTTCCAGATTTTGCAGTATTGCCATTGATTACAACTTGCCCATCAACAGTTAAAGGCAACTGAGGAGTCCCATAAACTAGACTAAAGCTCAAAATAATTAAAAAAAAAATTAAAAAAAGTCCCTTCATTGTTCTGAACAACCATGTGTATAGGTATCTCCTGCTTCTTCCTTAAAAGAGATCCAATATCCTTTTCCGGGTTCTAGTCTTTCTCCTGCTACAGCATGATTACTGTAATAATTACTATCACAACTCCAAGTACCACCAACAGGGTCTTTAGAACAGAATCCAAATCCATTCGCTCCATAGTTGTAGATA
>PVBE012873776.1_pt1 | contig 11956 bp, 9 predicted proteins | sample 1631181 | NCBI WGS metagenome assembly PVBE01 (sample SAMN08397723, study PRJNA350692) | Marine metagenome, whole genome shotgun sequencing project. | isolation source: water | place: Pacific Ocean | collected 2012-04 | reverse complement strand
GGCGATGACCGACGAGCCCGGCTTCTACGGCGTCGACTGGTTGGATGCCCGGTACGCCGGCGAGCTGGACCACGCCTACCCCCTGCCCCGTGACTACACGATGATGACCGGGTCGATGGCGATGGGCTTCTGGCTCCGCCGCCACGTCGACGGCACCGAGGACGTGCTCACGCAGTCGCTGGGGGTGGTGCTCCGGGTCTACGACCCCACGTTCGTGCAGCGGCATCCGGAGGTCATGAAGCACTTCGGCGGCACCGCCAGTGGGGTGGGTGGAACCCGGTAACTTCCGCCGGAACTCTTCAGGCGGCGGCAAACGCTCCGATGCACGGATCGGATGCGCATTTCATCAGCCACCGCGGGGATCATCCCCCAGGTCATCGGAGCCACCGCCAATACCGCGGCAGGGCACGACGATCATGCGCACGAGGGTCCGGGCCGCTCCGAGGAGTCCCGGCCGGGACTCGAGTTGAGCCCCGAGCTGGATGAGGCGACCCGCGCCCAGGTCCGCGAGATGGCCCAGCGCGACCGCGAGGTGCGGGCCCACGAAGCCGCCCACGCCGCCGCTGGGGGAGCCCTCGCGGGGGCCGCCACGTTCACCTACGAGACCGGCCCGGACGGCAAGTCCTACGCCGTCGCGGGGGAGGTGCCGATCAGCCTCGGCACCGGCAACACGCCCCAGGAAAAGGTCGCCAACGCCCGCAAGGCCCGAGCCGCGGCCCTCGCCCCCGCCGATCCGTCCGGCGCCGACCGCTCCATCGCGGCCAAGGCGACCCGCATCGAGGCCGAAGCACGAGCCGAAGTCCTCCAGGAATCGCGAGACGCCGAGAAGGCCAAGACCGACCAGGCCGCGGAGGCTCGCGAGGACGAACCCACCGGCGCCGACAACACCGCCAAGCTCGCCGCCGCCTACCATCAGCACGACGGCTGCGACTTCTGCGGACCTCCGCCCCGGTTCTCAATCACCGCGACCTGATCGGGCACCATCCCCGAAACGCGCTGTCTGCTGCCCGTATCTCCTTGACTTGATTGCCCAAGTCTTGGGATAGGGGCAGCCATGGACGACACCAGCGAGAACTCGGGGTGCATCACCCCCAAGCGGATCTTCGGGGCCCTCGCGCTGTGGGCGTTCGTCCTCTTCCTGGGCCTCGCCGGCGCCGGCTACTGGTGGGCGTCGGAGACCGGCCTGCTCGCCAGCAGCGGCGACGCCCCCGATTCCGCCGCCGCGGTGGAGCCGACCGAGGTCGAGCCCGAGCCCGCCGAGACCGGCACGGACGAGGCCGCCGCGGCGGACGAAGCCCCCACCGCGGAGGACGCCGAGCTGCCGGGCGACGCGGCCGAGGCCGACCTCAGCGCGTCGGCCGATCTGTCGCTCAGCGAAGAGCCCGCCGAAGACGCCGTCGCCGCCGAGGACGCCGCGGGCGAGGACCAGGGCGAGACGCAGCCCGTGACCGACTCCCCCGAGGTGATCGAGGAGATCGAGCGCTCCGAGCCGCCCCCCCGCGAAGCCCCGTCGGCCCGTTCCGACGCCGAGGAAGAGAGCCAGGCGGAACGGGACGCCCGCCGCCGCGCCGAGCGCGAGGAGCGCGACGCCCGCCGGGCCACCGAAGCGGAGGAGCGGCGCCGAGCCGAAGAGCTCGAGGCCGAGCGCGCGGCCGAGCGAGAGGCCCGTGAGGAGCGCGCCCGCGAGTCCGAGCTGGAGCCGGATCGGGAGCCGGAGCGGGAGCGGGAGCCGGAGCCGGAGGAGTCCTACGGCTCGCTGAAGATCAGCTCCCGCCTAGTCGACGGTCCGCCGCGCATCAAGGCCAAGATCGAGGGTGACCCCGTCTGCAACTACGAGCTCCGCATCGAGATCATCCGGGTCAACGCCGCCGGAAACGTGGTCGGCGAGCCCAAGCGCATGGCCTGCCCGGTGACGGCCGACTCGAACCCGGCGTGTGAGCTCAAGGTGCAGACCGCGTGGATGGCCGGGGGCGCGAAGATCTCGGTCTCGACCTGGGCCGCGAAGCACAAGAGCTGCCCCGCGGGGGCGCCGACACCGAAGAAGAAGAAGCGCGAATACGGCGGCTAGCGGGGACGGATCTCCTGCCAGGTCTGCCCGCCCTGGGCGTCCCGAAGCACGATCCAGAGCCTCGGCGTGGGGGCCTCGTCCCAGCCTGACGGTGTCCACCCGAAGGTCATGCTGCCGTCCCCCTCTTCGATGAGCAACTCGCCGTCGCCGAGGTCGGGGTCCTCCTCCTCGGCCCCGCCGCCGAAGCGGCTGCCGGGGCCGCCTCCGCCCGGACCGCCGAAGCTGAAGCCGTCGTCGTCGACCGGCTCCGGGGGCAAGCCCGCGCTGCCGGAGTTCCAGTAGATCTCCACGTCGAGGTCGTCGTTGGGCTCGTCATCGAAGTACTCGACCGTCCACTCGAGGCCGTCGGGGGTGGTCGCTTCACCCACGTCCAGTGCGGTCTCGGTCGACAGGTCCTCGGCCGTCCAGCGCTCGTCCCCACGGGAGATGGCCACGATCGTCGGGTTCTCGTTGTAGGCCTGGGTCTCGGTCGGCTCCAGCGGCTCCTCGGGCTCGGCCGCGGAGTCGTCGTCGTCCCCCTGGCCGAACTCGGGATCGGGCAGCAGGAACGAGACCAGCTTGACCGCGTCCCGGGTCAGCTCATCGTCCGCGGTCGAGTAGGTCACCGGAAGCAGCAGCGGGAGCCAGCCGCCTTCGCGCTGCTCGAACAGCGGAGCCAGGTCGATGGCGATGCTGGTGCCGTAGGGTCCCTCGGGGATGAGCGCCTCGAGCGCTTCCTTGCCCTCGAAGTCCTCGTCGCCGAAGTCGAACCCCCACTCGTGGGTGACATCGGTCAGATCCTCGTTGGTGGGGTGGACCACCAAAGCGCGCACCGTGATGACGGGCGGCTCGAAGGGGTTGAAGAGCGCGACCGCGGGATCCGCCTGGATGGCGAGCACGCGCAGGTTGGTGACCACGGATGGGTCGGGCAGATCGGGGAAGCAGCCCGTGGTCGCGACCAGCGCCAGGATCAGGAGCAGACGCCTCAAAACTCGATCCTCACGCCGACGTCGATGGCGGGGAACTGCGAGAAGCCCGCGGTCTCCCGGTAGTCGAAGCTGTAGATGGTGAAGGCGGCGGTCTGGGCGTAGTAGACGTTGGTCACGTCCACGAAGAAGTCGACGAAGTACTTCTTTGCGCGGAACCGCTTATCGAACCGCAGATCCAGCTGGTGGTACGGCTTGGCGCGCGCCCCGTACTGCTCCCCGTAGGTGGGGATGAAGGCGCCCGCGTCCGCGTAGAAGGTGGCTCCCTCGACCTCGGTGAAGGGGGCGCCGGACTGGATGATGAACTTGGCGCCGAACTGCATCTCCAGCGGCAGCTTGATCTGCATCAGCACGGTCAGCTGGTGGCGCCGGTCCCACTGGAAGTAGCGCCAGTCCTCGTCGGGGAAGTCTTTCCGCTCGGCCCACGCCAGCGAGTAGCCGAGCCAGCCCGCGAGGCCGACCTTCTTGGTCGTGCCGAAGCGGCTGAACACCTCGGCGCCGTAGATGCGGCCGGCGCCCGAGTTGCTGAGGCCGTGGGTCGGGTCCTCGTCGTCCTCGGCTCCCGCGTCGAACCCGGCGAAGAGATCCGAGAAGGCGTCCCCGCCCCCCTCGCTGACCACCGTGTTGTCCGCGAACTTGGCGAACCCCTGGACGTCGATCATCAGCCACGGCGCGGGGTCTAGGATCGTGCCCAGGTTGATGTGCCAGGCCCCCTCGGGATCCAGCTCCGGGTTGCCCGTGACGGAGTTGATCTCGTCGCGGCTGGGGCGCTGCTCGTAGCGGCCGCCCGCCAGCGTCCAACCCATCCACGGCGTCGGCCGGAAGCCGATGCGGCCGCGCACCTGGGGCGAGACCTGGCCCAGCGCACCCCAGTAGTCGAGGCGGAACTCGGGGGTGATCGAGATCACCTCGTGGGGCTGGAACGTGGCCCCCACCCAGCCGCCGACCCAGACCCGGGTGGTGCGCTCGCTCCCGTCGAAGTCGGGCTCGTCGCCGATGCTCGTCTGCGGCCCCGTGTCCTCCCGCGCAAACGCGAACGTCTTGGTGCTGAGGCGGTTGTTGTCGACCTCCAGGAACACGCCGCCGTCGATGGTCAGCCAGGGCAGCACGGGGGCGTGGAACCGGTCGCGGAGGTGGAACGTGGTGTGCCGGTCCAGCGTCTCGATGAACGTCAGGATCTGGATCGACTCGCCCCAGAACGTGATCGCCGGGTGCACGACGTTGGTGAAGCCCGAGGGGTGGTTGAACTTCAGCTTCGCCTGGATGCGATGCATGTTGATCTGCTGCTTGAAGATCCGATCGGAGCTCTGGTCCTCGTCTTCTTCGCCGGGCCGCGAGAACAGGTCGATGCCGTCGGTCGCGCCGATGTAGTCCAGCTGCACCGTCAAGTTCGGGTGCAGGTCCCACTGCAGGATGGCCTGCTGGTCCTGATAGAAGGGGAACGTGACGAAGTCGATGGGCGCGTCCTTGGGGATGAACAGCGCGCCGAGCAGCTCGAAGTAGCTCCGCTTGAAGCCGACGTAGAACCGCGCCTTCTCCGTGATCGGCCCCTCCAGCGCGATGGCCGACTGGCCCAGCCCCGGCTGCACGAAGCCGCCGATGCGGTCGCTGCGCGGGGACCTCACGTCCAGGCCGAGGACGCCACCGGTCAAGTCGCCGAACTCCGCCTCGGCGGCGGCGGGCTTGAGGTAGGCGCGCTCCACCAGGAACTGGCCCGTGATGCTGACCTGGCCCAGCGAGTGCAGCAGCAGCGGGGTGGGCAGACCGTCGAGGATCGCGACGGAGTCCTCCTGGGCGGCGCCGCGCACCACGGGGGCCGGTTCACCGGCGCCGAGGGCGAACGAAGGGGCGATCGAGACGCCGGGCAACTGGGCCACCGCCGCGACGGGGTCGCCGCCGGAGCCGGGCATCTTCCACAGCTCGTCGCGCGTGAGCACGCGCTCGGGGGAGCCGCCGTCACGCCGTTCGACCACGACCGTCTCGGCGAGGCCGGTAGGGAGCAGGCGGTAGAGCACCTCGCGCGCCTGCCCCTGCTCGAAGGTCTCGACGAACTTCGCGATGCGGAATGCGCCTCCACCGACCACGGCGACGTAGGTGCCGGCGGTCAGATCGGGGAAGACGAAGCTGCCCTCTTCGTCCGCTTCGACCACCGCGGCGGGCTGCTCGGACAGGGTGTAGTGCTTCGGCCCCCGGGCCTCCCGGATGGGCTCACCGTCCTCGCCGACGGCGCCCTCTTCAGGCTTTCCTTCGATGTAGCCGGGCGCGGGGGTCGCGGAGTAGAGCTCGACGTCGATGTTCGGCGCGGCTTCCCGGCTCCCCTTCACCTCGACCCGACCGGTCAGGACCGCGGGCGGGATCAACGGCGGCGGGGGCGGCGGGGGGAAGAACCGGAACGGGTAGTCCAGCGTCACCTGGGTCGGCACGCCGTCCAGCAAGGCGGGGTTGAACTGAAGCATGAACGCCGCTTCGAGGGCGTGGTCGTCCAGCCCGGGGATGCCCGAGGAGACCTTGACCTGCACGTCCTCGACCAGCCCCTCGACGTCGATCAGCAGGCTGAGGACCACGTCGTAGGGCTTGGTGCCGGGCTCCAGCAGCCCTTCGGGCAGCGGCATGCTGACCATGCCCAGCAGGTAGGGCGCCACCAGCGTCGGCTCGACGGCCTCGTCGGCAGCCTCGGGCTCCTCCTCCTGCGCGATCGCGGGAAGGGCGACGAAGAGTCCCAAAACGGCGATGACCCACTTCAACGGCCGAAGCCTATCACCCAACCGTGCTCGTCGGTTGCGCCGCTCCCCGCGCCACCACACTTGCGGTGACGGAGCTTCCGTTGACGGCCCCGGTCGTCGATGACGTCGAGCCGCGGGTGGAGACACCCGCAGTCCAGGCGACGTGGATCGAGAGCACTCCGGTGACAGCATCGGCCAAGGACCGGCTCCTGGTGCCCGATGGGTGCCGAGCCGACACCCTTGGCTCGATGCTGTCCGTGGTGTGCGACGACGACCGCTTCGTCGAAGTGAAGGCCCGCGAGACGGACCTGGACACCCTCACCCGCTCCACGCTGGACCTGTTCAGCGACGCCGGCGCCAAGGTCGTCACCCTCGGGAGCCCGACCTGCACCGTGGGCGACGTCGAGCTGCCGTGCGAGTTCATCGAAGCGAGCACCCACGAGGGGCTCGTCGGACGCGCCCTCACCGCCGTCGGCGACGGCTTCTCCGTCCGCTGCGTCTCCATGGGCGCCGGCGGCGACGTGCTGACCGGCGGGGTCTGCCGACAGCTGCTGGACCTCACGTAGCCGAGGTTCTATACGTCGCGGCCATGACCGCGTCCCTCTTCGACCCGACCCGCTGGGAGCCCGTCGCGGGCTTCGACTTCCAGGACCTGACGTACCACCGCAGCCGCGAGCACGGCACGGTGCGCATCGCCTTCAACCGGCCCGACTGCCTCAACGCGTTCCGCCCGCAGACGGTCGATGAACTCTACCTCGCGCTGGACCACGCCCGCATGTGGAGCGACGTCGGCTGCGTGCTGCTGACGGGCGAGGGGCCGTCCAAGAAGGGGCAGTGGTCGTTCTGCAGCGGCGGCGACCAGCGCATCCGGGGCAAGCACGGCTACCAGTACGCCCACGACGGAGAGGTCGACAAGGCCAAGCTCGGACGGCTCCACATCCTCGAGGTCCAGCGCCTCATCCGGTTCATGCCCAAGATCGTCGTCTGCGTGGTCCCGGGCTGGGCCGCGGGCGGCGGGCACTCGCTGCACGTGGTCTCCGACCTGACCCTCGCCAGCGAGGAGCACGCCCAGTTCAAGCAGACCGACGCGGACGTCGCGAGCTTCGACGGAGGCTTCGGCAGCGCCTACCTCGCCCGCCAGGTGGGGCAGAAGCGGGCCCGCGAGATCTTCTTCCTGGGGCGCACCTACTCCGCCCAGGACGCCTTCGACATGGGCATGGTCAACGCCGTCATCCCCCACGCGGAGCTGGAGAATCAGGCGCTGCAGTGGGCCAAGGAGATCAACGGCAAGTCGCCCACGGCGCAGCGCATGCTGAAGTTCGCCTTCAACGCGATCGACGACGGGATGGTCGGACAGCAGGTGTTCGCGGGCGAAGCGACCCGCTTGGCGTACGCCACCGAAGAGGCTGCAGAGGGCCGGGAGAGCTTCCTGGAGAAGCGTCCGAAGGACTGGACCCGCTTCCCCTGGTACTACTGACCCAAGGTTGGACGTAGGATGGCGCCCCACATCCGCTCGGGGGAGTCGTCGTGTCGAATCTTGCTCGCTACCAGCTCGGGGAGCGCCTTCATGAAGGACGCCGGCACGACATCCTCCGCGCCACCGACCCGGACGGCCGTCCCGTCGTCCTGAAGCTGCTCAAGCAGCTCCACCCCTCGCCGGCGGAAGTGGCGAAGTTCCGGCACGAGTACGAGATGCTGGCGTCCGTCGATTCGAGTCACGTCGTAAACGCCCGGGCCTTCGAGACGGATCAGCGGCGGTGGGCGCTGGTGCAGGACGACTTCGGGGGGTTCGCCCTCTCGCAGCAGATCGTCGATGAGGGGCTCGGCCTCGCCGCTCGGCTCGACATCGCCATCGCCACCGCCCAGGGGCTGAGCGACCTCCACGCGCGCAGCCTGATTCCACAAGGACATCAACCCGTCCAACATCGTGCGGAACCCCGACACCGGCGAGGTGCGGCTGATCGACTTCGGCCTCGCCACCGCGCTGGCGTCCGAGAGCCCGGCATTCTCCAACCGCGCTCGCCTCGAAGGCACGCTCCGGTACATCTCCCCCGAACAGACGGGGCGGGTCTCGGCCAAGGTCGACTCCCGCTCGGACCTCTACTCCCTCGGGGTCACGCTCTACGAGCTGTTCGGCGGCCGGCTCCCGTTCGAGAGCGAGGATGCCCTCGAGCTGGTCCACGCCCACATCGCCAAGAACCCCCGGCCGCTGGACGAGGTGGCGCCGTGGGTGCCTCCCGCGCTCAGCGCGGTGGTGATGCGTCTGCTGAACAAGGGGGTGGACGGCCGCTACAAGACCAGCTTCGGGCTGGTCGCGGACCTCCGCCGCTGCCGAGACGCGCTGAGCGACGACGGCGCCATCGAGCCCTTCGAGCTGGGGCACGACGACGTGTCCGACCGGCTGATGATCCCGCCGCGGCTGTACGGCCGGGACGAGGTCGTGGCGAGGCTGATCAGCGCCCTGGACGCGGCCGCAGAGACGGGGGGCGGCCACCGGTGTGCTCGTCACCGGCGCCGCCGGCATGGGCAAGTCGGCCGTGGTGCAGGCGCTGTACGAACCTCTCACGGCGCGCCGCGGCTACTTCATCGCCGGCAAGTTCGAGCAGTTCCGGCGCACGCCGTTCTCCGCCGTCGTGGCCGCTTTCAAGGCACTCGTGACGGAGCTGCTGGGGGAGAGCGCCGAGCGGCTGAACCGGCTCCGCAACGACCTCGCCGACGCGCTGAGCCCCAACGGCCGGCTCATCACCGATGTCATCCCCCAGGTCGAGCTCATCACCGGCCCGCAACCGCCCGTGGAGGAGCTGGGGGCGGCCGAGACGGTCAACCGGTTCGACGCCGTGTTCCGCAACTTCGTGCGGGTCTTCGCCCGTCCGCAGCACCCCGTCGTGCTGCTGCTGGACGACCTGCAGTGGGCCGACGCGGCGAGCCTCAACCTGATGCGCGGCCTGCTCACGGACGAACACCAGAGCCTGCTTCTGCTGGGCGCGTATCGGGACAACGAGGTCGACGCCAACCACCCCTTGACCGCCATGCTCGCGAGGCTGGCGGAGGACGGCGGCACGCTGCCGGGGGTGGCGCTGAAGCCACTGTCGACCGACGACGTCTGGCAGCTCATTCGCGACACCACGTCGGCATCGATGGTCGAGGCCGCGGGGCTGGCCGATCTCGTCGTACGCAACACCGGCGGCAACCCCCTGTTCGTGCAGGAGCTGCTCAAGACGCGCGCCGACGACGGACTGATGCGCTTCGACCGGACGGCCGGGAAGTGGACCTGGGATGATCTCGCCGAGATCCGGGCCAAGGGCTTCACTGAGAGCGTGTTGGACTTGATGGTGGCCCGCCTCGGCCGGCTGGACGACGGAACCCGAACGACCCTTCAGGCAGCCGCCTGAAGGGCGCCACCTTCGATTTGGCGGTCGTCGCTGCGCTCCGGGATACCTCAAGCGAGGAGCTCTGGGCGCAGCTGCTGCCGGCAGTCCAGGACGGGCTCATCGTCGCCGCGTCGGAGCGCAGCGCCGAGTGCAGCTTCTTCCACGACCGCATCCAGCAAGCCGCCTACGAGTCGCTGGAGCCCCAGCAGCGAAGCCGCACCCACCTCGCCATCGGGCGTTTGCTCCGCGAGGCCGAGGACACCGATCCCTTCGAAGTGGTCTTCCAGCTGAACCAGGGACGGGCCCTCATCGAGGATCCCGCCGAGCGCCTTCAACTGTCCGAACGCAACCTCGAGGCCGGCCGCAAGGCGACCGCGTCGGCAGCCAACGTCGCCGCGATGGGCTACTTCGACATCGGCCTGGAGCTGCTCCCCGAGGAGCCCTGGAGCGCGTGCTACGACCTCACCCTGGGGCTGCACCGGAGCGCGGGCGAGACCGCCTGGGTGCTCGCCGATCTGGACCGGTCGGACGCCCTCGTCGCCGCCGCCGTGGCCAACGCCGAGACCGCGCTGGAGAAGCGCTGAACTCCACCTCGTCGTCGTGCTCCAGCACACCAAGTCGGCCCGGGACACCGAGGCGATCGAGTCGACCCGGGCCGGCCTCGCCTTGCTCGACTACACGATGGTCGCAGACAACTACATGGACGCGATGCTGGCGGCGTTCGGCAAGCTCCAGGGGCTTCTCGGGGGCCAGCCGGCGTCCTCGTTCCTGGACCGCCCGACGATGACCGATCCTGTGGCGATCGGGACCACCCGGCTGCTGAGTCGGGCCATGGCCGCCGCCTTCTACATCGACCCCCTGCTCTACAGCGTGCTGGGGTTCGAGTCGATGAAGCTGATCGCCGAGCACGGCAACCCGACCGACGGCATGGCGGTGTACGCGCAGTACGGGCACCTGCTCAGCGCCATGTTCGGCGACCCTCCGGGCGGCTACGAGTTCACGGTCCTGGCGCGCGAGTTGTGCGACCGAACGGGGTCGATGGCGGACAAAGCCCAGGCCTGCTTCCTCAGCGGCAACTGGGCCCACTGCTGGGTCCGTCCGATGCGGGACGCCAGACCGATCGTGGAAGACGGAATCCAGGCCGGACTCCAGGCCGGAGAGATCCAGTTCGCGACCTACAACATGGTCTACCTGAGCCTCAACGCGCTCGTCCTGGGAGACCCCCTGGACCAGATGCTGGAGCAGTCGGCGGCTGACACCACGTTCTGCCAGAAGGTGAAGGAGAAGATCGCCGAAGACGCGAGCCAGGCGATCCGCCACTCCGCCAACGCCCTCGCCGGCAACACCGCCGCCTACGACGACTTCAGCTGCGACGGCTTGACCGAGGAGGCATTCCTCGAGCGCGCCGTGGCCAACGGCGCGGCCATGGTCCTGTGCTACTTCCACGCGTTCAAGGTGGCCGCCCTGAACCTCTGCAACGACCGGACCGCCGCCCTCGCCGCCCTCCGGGAGGCATCCACGACCGTCGCTTCGATCCCCGGCAACATCACCGTCGGACGCATCGCGTTCCACACCGGGCTGGCGCTCACGGGCGTGATCCCCGACGCCGCCGACGATGAGCGTGCGGCGCTGACCGAAGAACTGGACAAGGTGCTCGAGCAGCTGGCCGGCTACGTCGTGCACTGCGAAGCCAACTGGGGCCACACCCACGCGCTGGTGGAGGCGGAGAAGGCCCGCATCGACGGGGACGGCCCCGCCGCCATCGCCGGGTACGAGCGGGCCATCGAGCTCGCCGAGGAGCACCGGTGGCCCGCGGATCACGCCCTCGCCTGCGAGCTCGCGGGGCGCTACTGGGCCCTCCAGGGACGGGACGAGCTGAGCCGCGGGTACCTGACCCAGACGCGCTACGGCTACGAGCTGTGGGGGGCCCAGCGGAAGGTCGAGCTGCTCGACGCGGAGTTCGGAGCCTTGACGGAGGCTCGCAGCGTGCCCACCGCGGGCACGATCCAGTCGGTCTCGGTCACGAGCACGGAGGCCTCCACCGGGTTGCTGGACCTCGCCGCCGTCATCAAGGCGTCGCAGGCCATCTCCGGCGAGATCAAGCTGGAGCGGCTGCTCAGCCGTCTGATGGAGCTGGTGGTGGAGAACGCGGGGGCCCAGCACGGGGTGCTGGTGGTGGTCGATGAGGGTGAGCTGGCGGTCCGCGCCGCCGCCCGGCTGGTGACCGACGCCACCGGCGAGCAGGCGCTCACCACCAACGTCGAGCTGAACGTCTCCCTGGACAGCTACAGCAAGGCTGCCACCTCCGTGATCCAGCACGTCGCGCGCACGTCCGAGCCGGTGGTCCTCAACGACGCGGTCAACGAGGGTCGGTTCACCAAGGACGGCTACATCGTCCGGACACGCCCGCGGTCGGTTCTGTGCCTCCCCCTTCGGAACAAGGGGGCCACGGTCGGCCTGCTCTACCTGGAGAACGGGGCCGTGGTCGGCGCCTTCACCGAGGATCGGCTGGAGGTCATCAACCTGCTCGCGTCGCAGTTCAGCATCTCGTTCGAGAACGCCCGGCTCTACAACGAGATGGAGGGCAAGGCCGCCAGCCGCACCGAGCAACTGGCCGCCAAGAACGAGGAGCTCGTCGAGACCCTCGACGACCTCCGGGTGACTCAGGACAAGCTGGTGGCGCGCACGAAGTTCATCCGCGCCACCTTCGGCCGATACGTGTCGGACGACGTCGTCGAGCACCTTCTGGAAGACCCCGAGGCGCTCAAGCTCGGCGGCGAGCGGCGGCCGATCACGGTGCTCGCATCGGACGTCCGCGGCTTCACGTCG
>PVBE012585423.1_pt1 | contig 11956 bp, 6 predicted proteins | sample 1631181 | NCBI WGS metagenome assembly PVBE01 (sample SAMN08397723, study PRJNA350692) | Marine metagenome, whole genome shotgun sequencing project. | isolation source: water | place: Pacific Ocean | collected 2012-04 | reverse complement strand
GTTGTCGTTCCACGCCAGCAGCGCCTGCAGCGTGGTGCGGATGTCGTTGAACGCGATCTCCTGCGCGTGCAGCGATCGGCCGCTCGTCTGGATGTGATACTTCAGCTTCTGTGAGCGCTCCGAAGCGGCGTATCGCTCCCGCATCGCCACCGCCCAGATGCGCCGCGCGACCCGGCCCATGACCGTGTACTCCGGGTCCATCCCGTTGCTGAAGAAGAAGGACAGGTTCGGCGCGAACGCGTCGATGCTCATGCCCCGCGCCAGGTAGTACTCCACCAGCGTGAAGCCGTTGGCCAACGTGAACGCCGTCTGGCTGATGGGGTTCGCCCCCGCCTCGGCGATGTGGTAGCCGCTGATCGACACCGAGTAATAGTTCCGCACCCCCCGGGCGATGAACCACTCCTGGATGTCGCCCATCATCTTGAGCGCGAACTCGGTGTTGAAGATGCAGGTGTTCTGGGCCTGATCCTCCTTGAGGATGTCCGCCTGCACCGTGCCCCGGACCACCTTGAGCGTGCGCTCCGTGATGTCCGCGTGCTCCGTCGCGTTCGGCGAGCGGCCGTGCTCCGCGGTCCAGACCTCCACCTGCTGGTCGATCGCCGTGTTCAGGAACATCGCCAGCAGGATCGGCGCCGGCCCGTTGATCGTCATCGACACCGACGTGGTCGGCCCGCACAGGTCGAAGCCGCCATACAGAATCTTCATGTCGTCCAGCGTCGCCACCGACACGCCCGACTCGCCGACCTTGCCCCAGATGTCCGGCCGCTCGTGGGGGTCCTCGCCGTACAGCGTCACCGAGTCGAACGCCGTGCTCAGACGATGCGCCGTCTCCCCCTCGGTCAGCAGGTGGAACCGCTCGTTCGTGCGGATCGGGGGGCCCTCGCCCGCGAACATGCGCTTGGGCGCCTCCGCCTCCCGCCGGAACGGGAACAGCCCCGCCGTGAACGGGAAGCCGCCCGGCAGGTTCTCCAGCAGCAGCCACCTCAACGTGTCCCCGTCACCGAGGTAGTCCGGCAGCGCCACCTTCGGGAGCCGCAGCCCCGACAGCGACTCGTTGCCCGTCGGCACCGACACGTCGCGCCCGCGCACCTGGTACGTGAAGACGTCCGCCTGATACCGCTCGCGCAGCTCCGGCCAGTCCTTGAGCAGCCGCCGGTTGCGACCGTCCAGGGCCTCGGCGAGCTCGAGGATCTTGCCGTCCAGCGCCACCGCCGCGGCCTCGCCGTCGACCAACCGCCGAGCCGTGCGCAGCCCCTGCAGGTTCGCCGCGATCTCCGCCTGCTGCTCCGCGCGCCGCTTGTAGCCCCGCACGCACTCGGCGACCTCCGCCAGGTAGCGGATGCGGTCCGCGGGCACGATCGGGTCCCGCTTGGTGGGGGCCCGCAGCCCCGGGTCCGGCAGCGAGCTGGCCCAGAAGCCGTCGGCCCCCTCGTTCAGCTTGTCCACCATGCCCCGGTACAGCGCCGTGACGCCGTCGTCGTTGAACCGCGACGCGATCGTGCCGTACACCGGCAGCTCGCCGTCGGGCGGGTTCGGACCGAACAGCTCGCGGCTCCGCCGGTACTGCTTGCGCACGTCCCGCAGAGCGTCCAGCGCCCCCTTGCTCTCGTACTTGTTGAGCACGAGGAAGTCGGCGTAGTCGATCATGTCGATCTTCTCGAGCTGGCTCGGCGCGCCGTACTCCGGCGTCATCACGTACAGGCACAGGTCGCTCAGATCGACGACGTCGCTGTCTCCCTGCCCGATGCCCGCCGTCTCCAGCACCACCAGATCGAACCCTGCCCGCTTCACCAGCTCGAGCACGTCCGCCGTCGCCGCGCTGACCTCGCTGTGGGAGCCGCGCGTGGCGAGGCTGCGCATGAAGATGCGGTCGTCCGACAGCGAATTCATGCGGATTCGGTCGCCCAGGAGTGCGCCGCCGCTGCGCCGCTTGCTCGGGTCGATGCACACCACCGCCGCCTTGCGATCGGGGTAGTCGCGGAGGAACCGCATCAGCAACTCGTCTACCAGCGAGCTCTTGCCCGCGCCGCCCGTGCCCGTCACGCCGATCACCGGCACCGGGGGCGCATCCGCGGCCTGCTCCGGAAGCGCTGTCTTCCAGGCCTCGTCGCCCTGCTCCACCAGCGTGATCAGACGCGCGAGGTGGATCGCGGAGCCGGCCTCGCCGATCGGACCCGTGGGGGCCGCCTCCGCGGTGCTGAGGAGGTCGTTGATCATCCCCTGGAGGCCCAGCTTGCGGCCGTCCTCGGGGCTGTAGATGCGCGAGATCCCGTACGCGTGGAGCTCCTCGATCTCGTCCGGAACGATGACCCCTCCGCCACCGCCGAAGAGCTTGATGTGGCCCGCCCCCTGCTCCTTCAGCAGGTCCTTGGCGTACTTGAAGTACTCGACGTGGCCGCCCTGGTAGCTGCTGATCGCGATCGCCTGGGCGTCCTCGCAGACCGCCGCGCGGACGACGTCCGCCACGGACCGGTTGTGGCCGAGGTGGATGACCTCCGCGCCGGTGCTCTGGAGGATGCGCCGCATCACGTTGATGGCGGCGTCGTGGCCGTCGAACAGAGACGCCGCGGTGACGACCCGCACGGCGCTCTCGGGGCTGTACTTGGGGACTGCGACCATGGTCGCGAACCCTACTGGAGCGTGAGGCTGAACGACAGGTCGGTCACGGTGCTGACCTCGCCGCCGCCTGACTCCTCGGCGTCGAACCAGCCGCAGCCGTTCAAAACGCCCTGGTCCGTGTCGTACGTCAGGGACAAGAAGCCCTCTTCGGGGGCGTTGCTCGAGTTCTTCGTGGCGCCGTCCACGACCAGGGTCACGTCCGCACCCTCACGGTCGCTGTCGCCCACCTCGAACGTGGCGTCCGTCGCGGCATCGTGCAGATCCGGGGCGGACTCGCCGTCGTCGATCTCGATGGTCTCCAGCTCCTCGTTCACCGAGTACACGGCGGAGGTGAGCAGCCGGATGGTCATCTGGTTCTGCGCGTCCTGCGTGAACCCGATCATCACGCCCGTGCCGGTGCTCTGGAAGAGGCTGTTGGTGCCGCTCCAGTCATCGCCGTCGACGATCGCGGTGCCCTCCTCGAGCACGACGTCGTCGGAGACCTCACAGGACGGAACCTGCGGCCCGGTGGGGACCGGGCAGCCCGTCAGAAGCCCTGCGGCGAGCGCCGCGAACGGAAGAAAACGGAACGCCGCCACGACTAGAAGTCGACGTCGATGATGAGGCGGAAGTTGTAGTCGTTCGACCCGTCGCCATCGAGGTCGCCCAGCTCCTCCCAGGAGGACGAGCCGGAGAAGGAGCTGCCCGAGGACGAGCCGTCGACACGGTCGTCCCAGACCTCACCGTCCCACTCCCAGTACGAGCCGCTGCCGACGCCGGCGCCGACGTCGGTGAAGTCGACGAAGCCGTCGGTGAACCAATCCGGGTCGCAGGTCGAGGCGCCACTGTTCGCCTCGAGATCGACAGTCCACTCCTCGTCGCAGCCGCTGCAGGACGAGCCGGGGCCGCCCTGGGTCGCGTTCGCGAACTCACGGATCACCACGCAGTCGTAGAAGCCGGCCTCAACGCCGCTGGGCTCGAACTGGTACTCCCAGATGTACTCCCCGCTGACGTCGGCGCTGGCCGCGTCGTCGTCGTCCGTGGCGTCGTCGTCGTCGTCGGTGGCGTCGTCGTCGTCGGAGGCCGAGTCGTCGTCGTCATCGTCTCCACGGCCACCGCCGCGGGTGGGGCCGCACGCGGCCACGAGCATGGCCAGCGTCGTCAACAAGCTCAGCAGAATCATCAGGCGGGAAATGCGCATTCGTCCTCCAGGGGAGGGCGTCTCTACCCCGCGGGCTGCGCTTTCTCAACCCCCTTGTGGTGCCCGGTCCATGACAGCGCTGTCACGCACCACGACAGGGCGGTCCCGGCGATCGGGCACCAGAGTGTTTTTCGTGTAATGGAAAACTCGGCGCCCCCAGCCGTGAACCAGACAAGATGCCTTGGCGAGAGGGACCCGACCATGACCACGATCAGTAAGACCGCTCTTTTTCTTACCGTTGCCGCCAGCCTCATCGGCTGCCAGCAGGGACTCGACGACAACCGGTACCCCACCGGATCGACCTCGATGATCTCGACGGCACAGTACGACGCGGTCGTGACCGCCAACGTCGACGAAGGGACCGTGACGCGCCTCGACCTCGAGACCGGCACCGCCGCCGCCTCCGTCGACGTCGGCACCGAGCCGACGCGCATCGCCCGCATCAGCGGGGACCGCATGCTCGTCACCCTCCGCGGCGACCGCGCCGTGGCCGTGCTCGACGCCTCCGGCGACGACCTCCGCGTCATCGACACCGTCACCACCGGCACCGAGCCCTACGGGATCGTCGCCCGCGAGGACGGGAGCCGCTTCTACGTGGCGGCCTCCACCGAGGGGATCGTCCAGGAGTTCGACGCCGAGACGCTCGAGCTGCTCCGCTCCTTCAGCGTCGCCAACGAGCCGCGCTGGCTCGCGCTGCACCCCGACGACGGCGAGGTGACCGTGCACCAGCCGCCCGCGGTCACGGGCATGGACCCCAACGACGGCTCCCTCGTCACCCTCACGCCGCGCGTCACCGGCGACCCCGCCGTGCACCCCAACGGCCGCTACCTCGCCGTGCCGTGCTCCACGTGGACAACCTCTCCAAGGGGCCCGACCTCAGCACCGGCGTGACCATCCCCGGCCAGGGCTACTACGTGCAGGACAACGGCTCCCGCTTCCGCCCCGGCGTCGCCGCCATCCCCCTTGACGGCGACGGCAACCTCGTCCCCGAAGAGGGTGAGACGGTCGACCTGACGGTCTTCGACGCCGACTTCCAGGAGGTCGGCTCCTACCCCAGCGCGGTCGTCTTCGCGGACGACGGCGGCACCATGGTCGTGCCCATCGAGGCCTCCGACGTGGTCGTGGCCATCGACGCCGAGGAGATCGGCGGCATCACGCTGAGCGCCGGCATCAGCTCCACCCCGGTGCCCGTGGGCGTCGGCGGACTGACCCAGCGCACCAACGTCGTGATCCGCACCGGCGCCGGCCCCAAGGCTGTCTCGGTCACCAGCGACAGCGCCTTCTACATCCAGAACTGGCTCGATGACCGCGTCGCGCCGATGTCCCTGGGGAGCATCGCCGAGAAGCTGAACTCCGCCGAGGCGGGCGCCGGCCGCTCCACCGGCACCGGCACCCTGTCGGTCATCGACGGAAGCCAGCTGTGGACCGACCCCGGCTCGCTCGTCTCGGACGAGTCGATCCCCAACTCGGTCGTGCAGGAAGGCCGCTCCCTCTTCTACTCCGCGTCCAACAGCACGATGGTCATCGCGGGCGCCGGCGTCAGCTGCAGCACCTGCCACACCGACGGCCGCAACGACGGCCTCACCTGGCCCTTCTCGGATCCCTTCGGGCCGCGCCAGACGCCTTCGCTCGCCGGCACCTTCGGCGACACCCGTCCCGTCACCTGGGACAGCGGCATGGCCACGGTCGCGGACGAGGCGTTCACCACCTCGACCGGCCGCATGGGTGGCTTCGGCCCCTCGATCTCCGAGGCCTCCGCCATCGAGACGTTCGTCAACTCCGTCGGCAACCCCGACACCCCGATGACGAACTCCGAGGACCCCGCAGTCGCGCGTGGCGCCGAGATCTTCGAGCGTGAAGAGGTCGGCTGCGCCGACTGCCACGACCCCGAGAACCAGTACACCGACGGCGAAGTCCACGAGATGTACGGGCTGACCTCGGTCCGCACCCGCGCCCTCGAGGGCATCGGCAGCACCGCGCCGTACCTCCACGACGGCTCCGCGACGACGATGGGTGAGCTCCTCGAGCGGCTCAAGGACGGCTCCATGGGTGACACCTCGTCGCTCAGCGCCGCCGAGTTGGCCGACCTCGAGGCGTTCCTGCTCAGCCTCTAAGCAATCGAACGTCTAAGCTCCGGGACGATGAATCTCCGCATTCTCGTCCCGGTGCTCGTTCTGGCGCTCCCCAGCGCCGCTCTGGCGCACAGCGGCGCGCCCTTCGGCACCTGGCCCTTCCTCGACGGCGACGGCACCCTGCTGGGCGGCGGCACCGACTACGGCATGGTCCTGTTCGACGAAGACGGCGTGCCCGAGTGGACCTGTGAAGAGGCGTTCGAGTTCGAACCCAACTGGTGGTACGCCGAGCCGGGCCGGCCGGTGCTCGCGGGCACCTTCTCGGGCCTGTTCCGCAGCACCGACGGCGGCTGCATCTGGGTGCAGGAGACCAACGGCGCGCTGGCCACGTCCAACATCTCCGCCCACGGCTTCGACGCCACCAACACCGCCCACCTGTGGATCTCGACCGGCGACGCGAGCACCATGAACCGGATCTACGAGTCCACCGACGGCGGCGTGAACTTCACCGAGACCGGCTGGAGCGAGTTCGGCATCAAGCCCCGGGGCATCGCGGTGGTGGACGGGGGCGAGACCCTGGTCGTGCTCTCGATCCGCGAGGAAGACGCCGCCGGACTGGTGCAGCGCTCGGACGACGGCGGCGCCAACTGGACCGATCCGGTGACCCTCTCGGGCTGGGCGATCCCCACCCTCCTGGGGCTGTCCGAGGCGCAGGACTCCATCCTCATCGGCGTGCTCTCCAGCATCCCCGCGGACGGCTTCGCGCTGCTCGAGCTGAACATCGACCTGGCCGCGCCGGCGGTGCCAGTGCAGAACTTCGAGTCGCCGCCCAACGCGTTCGGCGTGCTGGGCGGCGTGCGCCACCTCGCGGTGGGCTACAGCACCTACTGGCGGCAGGACGTGGGCGCCGAGGAGTTCGTGGAGCAGAAGGTCGGGCCGATCAAGTGCTTCCGCCGCCACGGCGACACCCTCATCGGCTGCGGGCTGCACCCCGTGTTCCCGCAGTTCGCGTCGATGGAGATCGGTGAGACCGAGTGGGTGCCGCTGCTGGAGTTCTCGGACATCGTCGAACGCGAGTGCCCGGTGGGCTCCCTCGGCGCCGAGCTGTGCCCGGACATCTGGGACATCATCCAGGAGCTGGCGAACCCAGGCACCGACGACGACGACGCCACCGACGACGACGACTCCAGTGACGACGACGACGGCACCGACGACGACGACGCCACCGATGACGACGACGATGACTCGGGCGGGGGGGGCGGCACCTGCGACGGCTGCGCCTCGACCCTCGCGGGTCAGGGAGCGGCGGTGTCGCTGATCGGCTTGGGACTGCTGGGCACGCTCCTGCGGCGCCGACGCCAGAGCAGCGCCAGCAGCATCAACACGCCGTAGCGCGACCGCCCGGGAGCCAGTGAGCTCTCGCAGGAACAGCCCGGATCCCCACCCGCCGAGTCGTCGTCGTCCGTGACGTCGTCGTCGTCGTCATCGCCTGAGTCGTCGGTCGCATCGAGCGCGTCGATGATCCCGTCGCCGTCGCTGTCGCCGAGCCCGTCGGGGCCGTCGAGCACGCCGTCCCCGTCGGTGTCTGGGTTCATCGGATCGGTGCCGACGTCCACTTCCTCGCCGTCGGTGAGGCCGTCGGCGTCGCTGTCGGGCTCCAGCGGGTCGGTGTCGTAGTCGATGAGCTCCTCGCCGTCCGTCAGCCCGTCCCCGTCCGTGTCCGGCTCGTTCGGATCGGTGCCCACGGACAGCACCTCGACGCCGTCGGTGAGCCCGTCGCCGTCGCTGTCGGGCTCGAGCGGAGCGGTGGCGTACTCGTCCACCTCGTCGCCGTCCCAGAGGCCGTCGCCGTCGCTGTCGACGTCGGTCGGGTCGGTGCCGAGGTCGACTTCGAACCCGTCGTCGAGGCCGTCGCTGTCGCTGTCCGAGTTGCTCGGGTCGGTGCCTCGCCCCTCTTCGTCGGCGTTGGTCAGCCCGTCGCCGTCCAGATCACCGTCGGGGCCGTCCGGGAGATCGTCGAGCACGTCCGGCACCCCATCGCCGTCCGCGTCGTCGGTGCCGCTCTCGTCCGCGTCCGGGATCCCGTCCCCGTCGCTGTCGTCATCGACGGCGTTGCCGAGCCCGTCCCCGTCCGGGTCGTCCAGCCCCTCGTCGGCGTCGGCGTGTCCGTCCCCGTCGCTGTCCAGGTCGAGCCAGTCGGGGATGCCGTCGGCGTCGCCGTCCTCGGCGCCTTCCAGCGCGTCGAGCAGGCCGTCGCCGTCGCTGTCGTCATCCAGGGAGTTGGGGACCGTGTCGCCGTCGGGGTCGTCGTCGGCCCCCGCGAGCTCGTCGATCGTGGGGAGCCCGTCGCCGTCGTCGTCTTCGTCCAACGCGTCGATCACGCCGTCCCCGTCACTGTCGGTCGCGGCGTCGGGATCGCCGACCTCGTCCCCGTCGGGCACCGTGTCGCCGTCGCTGTCGGCCGATCCGGGGTCGGTGCCGAGGGCCGCCTCGGTGGCGTTGTCGAGGCCGTCGCCGTCGGCGTCGCCGTCCGGTCCGTCGGCGTCGTCGACGTCGAGGAAGTCGGGGGTGCCGTCCGCGTCCGCGTCCCCGGCCCCTTCGACCGCGTCCGAGATGCCGTTGCCGTCGCTGTCGTCGTCCAGGAACGCGGGGATGGTGTCGCCGTCGGGGTCGGCGGCGCCTTCGAGGGCGTCGGACAGGCCGTCGCCGTCGCTGTCGTCGTCCAGGTAGTTGGGCACGGTGTCGCCGTCGGGGTCCCCCGCGCCCTCGTCGATCGACAGCAGCCCGTCGCCGTCGTCGTCGGCGTCCAGCGCGTCGATCACGAGGTCTCCGTCGCTGTCGGTGGGGCTCCCGACGTCGCCAACCTCGACCCCGTCGGGGATGCCGTCGCCGTCGGTGTCGGGGGTCTGCCCGTCCGTGCCCAACGTCTGCTCGTCGCCGTTGCTGAGCCCGTCGCCGTCGGCGTCGCCGTCGGGCCCGTCGTCGTCGATCAGGTCGGCGAAGTCGGGGATGCCGTCCAGATCCGCGTCCCCGGTGCCGTCGACGCCGTCGGGGGTGCCGTTGCCGTCGCTGTCGACATCCAGGTAGTTGGGCGCGCCGTCGCCGTCGGGATCGGCGGTTCCGTCGGTGCCGTCGACCAGGCCGTCGTCGTCCGAGTCGTCGTCCAGGTAGTTGTCGGCGAGGTCCCCGTCGAAGTCGCCCCCCTGCTCGTCCGCGCTGGGGAGGCCGTCGCCGTCGTCGTCAGCGTCGATCACGTTGGGGACGAGGTCCCCGTCGGTGTCGGTGGGGGACGCCGGGTTGGCGCCGACCTCGAGGAGATCCCCGTAGCCGTCGCCGTCGCTGTCGCCCAGCAGGGGGTTCGAGCCGGCCAGCGCTTCGTCGGTGTCACTGAGGCCGTCGCCATCATCGTCCTCGTCGACGCAGTCGGGCTCCTCGTCGCCGTCCGTGTCGACGTCCTCGTCCACGATCGAGCCGTCGCAGTCGCTGTCGATCAGGTCGCACAACTCCGGGCCGCCGGGCTCGATCGAAGCGTCGAAGGGAGCGCAGTCGAGGATGTCGGAGGAGCCGTCGTTGTCGTCGTCGGGGTCGTTGCAGTCGGGGTCGTCGTCCCCGTCGAAGTCGGGATCCTCGTCCACGATCGAGCCGTCGCAGTCGCTGTCGATCCCATCGCAGGCCTCGGGGGCGCCGTCGTAGATCGTGTCGTCGCCATCGTCGCAGTCGCCGTCGCAGGTGGTGAATCCGTCGGCGTCTTCGTCGAACCCGTTGTCCGCCACGAGGTCGCAGTCCTGGTCGATCCCGTCGCAGATCTCCGCCACGTCGGGGGCGATTTCGTCGTCGTCGTCGTCGCAGTCGCCGCCGCAGCTGGTGAAGCCGTCGCCGTCCAGATCGAAGCCCTCGTCGATCTGGCCGTCGCAGTTCTCGTCCCCGCCGCCGCAGACCTCGATCGCCCCGGGCCAGGTGTCGGGGTCCTGGTCGTTGCAGTCCTCGATGTCATCGGCCGGATCGAGGCAGACGAGGCCCGGGCAGTAGCCGTCGCCGTCGGCGTCCGCGCCCCCCCAGGTGACCTCGAAGTCGTGCAGCAGGGAAGAGGCGCCAGAGTGGTGCAGCGTGCCGACGTAGCCGCCCGTGTCGAAGGCGCACAGCGGGTGGTACGCGCTCATCATTTCGACCCCGTCGATGGCGATCGTGACGAAGAGGTTGGCGTCCAACGTGACGCTGATCTCGTAGGGCTGCCCGGGGGTCAGCTGGTCCAGCGATCCGGCGTACGTCTCCGGGGTCACGTCCGACAGGAAGTAGACGAACGTGTCCGGCGGGTAGTCGACGATGTAGAGGCCGCACCACGTGCTGCCGTTGTCGTGCTTGAGCGTGAACCCGCCGTCGGTCCCCCCGATCCGGGTCATGTTGGCGACGATGCTGATCGAGACATCCGGCGGGATCGACCCGTCCACGATGGCGCTGGGGTCGGCGTGGAACGTGTAGTTGCTGCCGCTCAGGTCCGCGCCGTCGTCGGCGTTGTCCCCGTGCAGCGACAGCCACGGTGCGAGCACCCCGTCGTCGAACGTGTCGAAGAACGTGTCCTGGGCCGACGCCACCGTCGGCACGAGGAGGAGCAGCAGCGGCAGCAACGATCTCACGCGGGTGAAGCATAGACCGCGCGCGCTGGAGGACTGCGGGCCGGGGGAGTAGTGTTTCGGGTCTGTGAAGCGCCCCGATGCAGGCACCCTCGTCGAGATCCTCCTGGCCGCGACCGGCGTCGTGCTGCTCGCCCTGCTGTTTGCGCGCACCTACGACGACATCGCGGTGCCCGTCACCATCACGATCGATCCGGCCGCCGAGGGGCTCGTCGAGACGTGGTCGGGCATCTACGTGGGGTCGCAGAAGATCGGCTACTCGCTCTCCCGAGCCGCGCCCCGGGGGGACGGCGGGCAGCTTCGGCAGGAGCGCACGCAGCTTCGGCTCGTGCTCCTGGGCCAGCCCAACGACCTGACCCTCGCATCCGACGTCAGCCTCAGCCCCGACGGCCGCGTCGAGCGGCTCTTCGCCCAGGTCAAGACCGAGGTCGCCGGCTCGCCCGTCACCCTCCGCGTCGACGGCCGCCCCAAGGGCAACGGCATGGAGCTGCGGGTGATGCAGGCGGGCGTCGCGTTGACGACCATCGACCTGGACGAGGTTCCGGCCACGCCGGGCACCATCTACCCGACCGTCGCGGCTCGGAACCCCGAGGTCGGCGAACGCATCACGGTGCCGTACTTCAGCCCCCTCAGCCTGGGCAAGTCGGAGGCGATCGTGACCGTGCTGGGGCACGAGACCGCGATGCTGCCGGACGGCACGGAGGTCGCTGCGATGCGGCTGAAGGTCGAACAGTCCGGCCAGGTCCTGGAGGCGGTCATCGGCCCCGACGGCGAGCGCATCGGCGAAGAGGAGGTCGAGGGCGGCCTGGGCATGCGCACCCAGCTGCAGAGCCAGGACGCGGCGCTGAACCACGGCTGGCCGGAGGACGCTGACGCCGCGGTCGACCTCATCGCCCTGTCGAGCATCCCCGTGGACAAGAAGCTACCCGGGGGCGGGCGCTCGCTGCGCCACCTCGTGCTCGAGGTCACCGGCCCCGAGCTCGTCTACGAGCTGTTGGAGCGGCAGCACGGCGACGCGTTCAACCGCGCCACCGGGCACCTGACGATCGACATCCCCGACCCCGCCGGGGCGACGTCGTACACCCTGCCGTCGCAGGACCGCGCCACCCGCACGTACCTCCGCTCGACGACCTTCATCCCCGCGGACGATCCCGCCTTCGTGCGCCACGCCGGCCGCGTGCTCGGCGATGAACTGGACGCGCTCGGGGCGGCCGACAAGCTCAACATCTGGGTGCACACGAACATGCTCAAGGTGCCGGTGGCCGGCATCCCCTCAGCCAAGGAGATCCTCAAGTCGCTGCGGGGTGACTGCAACGAGCACACGACGCTGTACACGGCCCTGGCGCGGTCGGTCGGCCTGCCCACCCGCATGGCCGCGGGCATCAGGAATCATTCGATGCTCGAGGAGCAGATCGCCGACTTCTTCGGTCCTCTGCTCCATGCCGGCGTCGGCT
>PVBE011446299.1_pt1 | contig 11957 bp, 8 predicted proteins | sample 1631181 | NCBI WGS metagenome assembly PVBE01 (sample SAMN08397723, study PRJNA350692) | Marine metagenome, whole genome shotgun sequencing project. | isolation source: water | place: Pacific Ocean | collected 2012-04 | reverse complement strand
CGGAAATCGTCCCGGCGCAGGTGCACCCACCCAGGCTGCAGCGGTCGCGGAGTCACCGCCGCCACTGTCCGCCGCAACGGAATTCAACGACGATATTCCGTTCTGATCCCGGACTCGGAGGCACCCTGAGGCAGTCCTCGCATCCATCTCACTGCAAGGCTCACCCGGCCGTACTGGCCGGGATCTGGATAATAACTCTTTTTATAACAATAAGTTAGAATGACCCCCGCGCACCTCTTCATCAAGACTTTCGGCTGTCAAATGAACGAGTACGACTCGGCAAAGATGGCCGATGTGCTTGCCGACGCAATGGACATCGAGCGGACCGAGGATTCGTCGGAAGCCGACATCCTGTTGCTGAATACCTGCTCGATTCGCGAGAAGGCGCAGGAGAAAGTGTTCTCACTGCTCGGTCGCTGGCGGCAACAGAAAGACGAGAACCCGCACACGATCATCGGCGTCGGCGGCTGTGTGGCGAGTCAGGAGGGTGAAGCGCTGTTGCGTCGCGCTCCGTTCGTCGATCTAGTCTTTGGGCCGCAGACCCTGCATCGGCTGCCGGCGATGATTGCGAAGGTACGCTCGGGATTCCCCGGTGTCGTCGATGTCAGTTTTCCGGAGATCGAAAAGTTCGATCAGATCCCGGCGGCCAGGGAATCGGGCGGCACGGCGTTCGTCTCGGTCATGGAGGGGTGCAGTAAGTACTGCACGTTCTGCGTCGTGCCCTACACTCGAGGTGAGGAGATCAGTCGGCCTCTGGACGATGTCATTGCGGAGGTTGCGGGTCTCGCGGAGCTGGGCGTGAAGGAAATAAATCTTCTCGGGCAGAACGTCAATGCGTATCACGGGCCGGCTCACGGCGGTGGTTTCGCCGATCTCGCAACACTCATTCACTACGTAGCCGCTGTCGAGGGAATCGAGCGAATTCGTTTCACGACGTCCCATCCCGTCGAATTCACTGAGCCGCTGATCGAAGCCTACGGCCAGGTCGGTCAACTTGCGAGTTACCTGCATCTGCCCGTGCAGAGCGGCTCCGATCGCATACTCAGTCTCATGAAACGCGGTCACACGGTGGAGGAGTACAAAGCGAAAATCCAGAGACTGCGTACGGTGCGGCCAGGCATATCGATCTCATCCGATTTCATCGTCGGCTTTCCGGGCGAAGCCGAAGCCGATTTTGAAGCGACGATGGACCTGATCCGTGACGTGGATTTCGACCAGTCTTTCAGCTTTATCTACAGCCCGCGACCCGGTACGCCTGCGGCTTCCATCCGCGACCCGATCGCCCGCGAGATCAAACAACGGCGGCTCGTGGAGCTGAAAGCGCTCATCGACGGCCAGGCCGGTGTTATCAGCCGTGCTATGGTCGGCACTGTACAGCGCGTGCTCGTGGAGCGGCCGTCAAGGAAGTCGCCTCGCGAGCTGGCTGGACGAACCGAAAACAACCGCTGGGTCAATTTTCTCGGCGACCCGAAGCTCGTCGGCTCTTTCGCGGATATCATTATTGTCGACGCACTACCCAACTCCCTGCGTGGGTGCCTGCACACATCAACAATAGCCCGGTCCGTTGCCTGATAACGCTCCCTCTGCCAGTTCTGCCTCCATCAGCCTGTCGCCGAACGATCACCGGCGCATGATCAATCTCAGTGGCCACCTCAATGAGCATCTGCGGCAGATCGAGGATCGGCTCGAGATCCGAATAAAGAACCGGGGAAATCAATTCCAACTAACGGGCGCCGCGCAGGCCATCGAAATTGGCCGCCGGGTTCTCGAGGAACTCTATGCCTTGACCGAAGCCGAAACGCTGGAGCCCGAACGCGTTCACATCAGCTTGCAGGAACACTCGCGACCAGATCGCGTGGCTCAGGCCGATAGCCTGACGTTTCACACGCGACGCCGCGATATTCGCGCCAGAGGCCCGAGTCAGCTCGCCTACGCACGCGCCATGCGTGAGAAAGACCTTACTTTCGGTGTCGGCCCGGCGGGCACCGGTAAGACCTATTTGGCCGTCGCGGCCAGCGTAGATGCGCTCGAGGGTGATCTGGTGCGCCGAATTATCCTGGTCAGGCCTGCTGTCGAGGCGGGTGAGAAGCTCGGTTTTCTGCCCGGCGACATGTCCCAGAAGGTCGATCCCTATCTCAGGCCGATGTATGACGCGCTCTACGAGATGCTGGGTTTCGATCGCGTGGGACGTTTGATAGATCGAAATGTCATTGAGATCGCACCGCTGGCGTTCATGCGTGGTCGCACGCTGAATGAATCCTTCGTGATCCTCGACGAAGCGCAGAACACGACCGCCGAGCAGATGAAGATGTTTCTGACTCGCATCGGCTTCGGTTCCCGTGCCGTGGTCACCGGCGACGTGACCCAAACGGACTTGCCGCGCGGTCGCGAGTCCGGGCTCAAACACGTGAGTCGAGTGCTGAGCGGTCTGGCCGGTATCGAGTTCGTATATTTCGGTGCGGCCGATGTCGTGCGTCATCCGCTCGTGCAACGGATTGTCGAGGCCTACGCCCGGGAAGAGGGGGGCGCGCTCAGAGGGCAATCCGATGAGAGCGAATAAGGAGCCCGGCGGGCTAGAGGTCCACGTTCAAGACGTTTCCTCGTCCGACTCGGTGCCAAGAGCAGAGGATCTAGAGACCTGGATACGTTGCGCGCTCGGCAGCGATCGGAGCGCAGCGTTGACCCTGCGGATCGTCGGCGAGAGCGAAGGGGCCGAGCTGAATGAGCGTTATCGCGAGGCGCGCGGTGCTACGAATGTCCTGGCCTTTCCAGCCGACGAGCCGCTTCCACCGAAGATCGATGAGCCACCACCGCTGGGTGATATCGTGATCTGCGCGCCGGTACTCGAGCGAGAGGCGCGGGCTCAGGACAAGGCGCTGGAAGCCCACTGGGCGCATATCTGCATCCATGGCGCGCTGCATCTACTGGGCTTCGACCATGATGCTGGTGAGAACGCCCAACTCATGGAGGCCAGGGAAGTCGAACTGCTCAAATCGTTAGGGTTCAGAAATCCGTACCCTCGCCGACGACGGCTAATCTCTTGCATGCCGCTTACGGGAACTGCAAGATATGGGTCATCGATGCCTGACGAATTACCCTCCAATAAGAGCATCAGCACCAAGTCTGGATGGTGGTCTCGACTGACTCGTCGCCGCGGCGACGAGGCCGAAGGTCGAGACGACATAGCCGGCTTCCTCACGGAGTGCCGACGCCGAAACCTCCTGGCCAGTGAGGAGCATGCGATGCTCCAGGGCGTCCTGGAGGTCTCGGAGACCCAGGTCCGGGACATTATGGTGCCTCGCTCCCATATGATTGTTCTGGACCTCGATGAACCGTTCGACACGCTACTGGAGACGATACTGTCGTCCGGCCACTCACGCTTTCCCGTCATCGGCGAAGACCGGGATGAGATCATCGGTATTCTTTTGGCCAAGGATCTCTTGAAGCGCTTCTCGGAAAGCCATGACACGCGGCAGTTCGAACTCCGCGAGCTGTTCCGCCAGCCGGTTTTTATCCCGGAGAGTAAGCGGCTGAACGCGCTTCTGACGCAATTCAGAGAAAGCCATAACCACATTGCGATTGTCGTCGACGAGTACGGTGGCGTAGCCGGGCTCGCAACCATCGAAGACGTACTCGAGCAGATCGTGGGCGACATCGATGACGAGCATGATCCGGAAGAAGCGGAGAACATCCAGGTCCAGGACGACGGCCGGGTCGTAGTCTTGGCGCTCACGCGAATCGACGACTTCAACGAACATTTCGATGTTGTGTTGAACGACGAAGAGTACGATACGGTCGGCGGTCTCATCATGCACGAGCTAGGACGTCTGCCGCGCAGGGGCGAAGTGCTCGAACTCGCGGGATTTCAGTTCAGGGTGCTGCGAGCGGATCGCAGGCGTATTCATGCCGTGGAGGCAGCCCTGCTCAGTAGTTCCAGTACCGATTGACAGCGTCGACAAATTTTTCGATACGATAAGAAGAAAGGGGCCGTGTCCCTTTTTCACGGCCCCTTTTCTTCTAACGGCCTCGTCGCGATTCTTCATTGATGCAATATGCCGGCTAACATGAAATTTGTACTCGCTTTCGTCGCCGGCGGCCTGCTGACCTTCGCCTACGCGCCGTTCGATCAGTTCTGGCTGGCGCCGCTATGTTTTGCCGCGCTCATCTACCTCTGGCGTGACACGACACCCGGTCGAGCATTCCGTCTGGGTCTGGCCTTCGGCGGTGCGAGCTTTCTCGGCGGTGTTCACTGGGTCTATGTGAGTATTCATGATTTCGGTTCAGCGTCTGCCGCCCTGGCCATCTTTCTCACGCTCGTTCTCGTTGCGGTGCTCACGGTCTTCGTCGCACTCACGGGTTGGGCGGCCGCGCGGTGGTTCACCACCGACGGACCACGAGCCTGGCTCGGTGTCCTCCCCGCGCTCTGGGTGCTGACGGAATGGCTGCGCGGCTGGATCCTCAGCGGCTTTGGTTGGTTGGCTGCGGGGTACAGCCAAGCCGATTCCTGGCTCATGGGCTATGCAGCGATCGGCGGAATCCATCTCATGAGTTGGGTCGTGCTTCTCACGGCAGGTGGATTCGTCATGCTCGTTTCGGGTCCGATGCGGATGCGAGCCATTGCCGCCATTCTCATTCTGTGTTTATGGGTTGGGGGATACATCGCCGGTGTCGTCCGTTGGACCGAGCCGAAGACTAACCTTTTGACCGTGTCGCTGGTGCAAGGCGCCGTGCCGCAGGACTTGAAATGGCAGCGGGAGCAGTTTCTGCCGACACTCGATCTGTACCGTGAACTGACACAAGATAGCGAGGGCAGCCGGTTGATCATCTGGCCGGAAGCTGCCATTCCGTCGCTCCACGAGCACGTCGTCGGCTATCTCGCCGAGATCGAGTCCTGGGCGGCGTCGCGCGACAGTGATGTAATGCTCGGTATTCTGCGAACCGATCCGATGGGTACCGCGGTGCAGAATACGCTCATATCTCTCGGCGATCCGCCGTCGGTCTACGTTAAACGGCATCTCGTACCTTACGGCGAGTATTTTCCGGTCCCCGGTTTCATTCGGAACTGGCTCAGACGAATGGACTTACCGTACAATGACGTGACGTCGGGCGCAGCCGGTCAACCGCCCCTCGACGTCGCTGGTGAGAAGATCGCCGTAACGATCTGTTACGAGAATGTGTTCGGCGCAGAGCAGTTGCACTATCTGCCCGACGCGACTCTGCTCGTCAACGTGAGCAACGACGCGTGGTTTGGGGATTCGATCGCGCCACACCAGCATCTACAGATCGCGCAGGTTCGGGCAGCCGAGGCTGGGCGTTATCTGCTGCGTGCCACGAATACGGGCATCTCGGGAATCATCGATCCACAGGGTCGAGTTGTGGCGCTTTCACCGCAATTTCAGCCGCATGCGCTCAAGGGCGCGATTCATGGGTTTACGGGTTCGACCCCGTATGCGCGCTGGGGAAACTATCTCGTCGTGATCGGCGTGTTAATCGTTCTATTACTTCAGTTGCCGATCACAAAATTCACGATCCGTCCCCGAACGTAGATCGCGCGCTTGACTTCCTTGCCTTCCAGATAGCGGGAAACGTTGCTGTCTTCCCGGGCGAGCTTCAGGATCTGTTCTTCTGCCGCGTCAGCAGGAATCTTGACGCGCCCACGCATCTTGCCGTTGACCTGGACCGGAACCTCGATCGTGTCGGTTTTCAGGAATTCTTCGTCGACGTTGGGCCACCCCGCATAGGCTAGAGACTCTTCATGGCCCAGGCGTTGCCAGAGTTCCTCGGCGATGTGCGGCGCGAGAGGCGCAAGGATCAGTACGAACGGCTCGATGACGCTGCGCGGCACAGTCTGCCATTTCGTGGCGGCGTTAGTGAGCTCCATGAGTGCCGCGACCGCCGTGTTGAAGTGCAGGTTTTCGATATCGTCCGTGACCTTCGCGATGGTCTGGTGCAACCCGCGAAGTTGCTCGCTCGATGCCGGCGCGTCTGAGATGCTGGCGTTGATACCGTCGCCGTCGGCTACCAGCCGCCAGACTCTGTTCAGGAACCGATGCGTTCCCTCCACGCCGCGCGTGTTCCAGGGCTTCACTTGTTCCAGCGGACCCATGAACATTTCATAGAGGCGGAAAGCATCCGCCCCGTAAGCGGCGACGACTTCGTCGGGGTTAACGACGTTGCCGCGACTCTTACTCATCTTGTGAGCTTTCGCATCGATCCGGAGAGATTCATCGGCGGCAAGCACGAAATAATCGCCGCTCTTCGTAACGGCATCGGGATCGACCTTCTCGTGTTGCAGCGCCTCTCCGGAGCGTGCATCTTCACCGGCACGAACGTGCTCGGCGGAGACGGGGATACCCTCTGCATCCAGATACGTCGTGAACTCGAGTTCGCCGAGAATCATTCCCTGATGCACCAGCTTGCCGAAGGGTTCGGGCGTTGGCACGACGCCGGCGTCGTAGAGTGCCTTATGCCAGAAGCGAGCATAGAGTAGATGTAACACGGCGTGCTCGGCGCCACCCACATAGAGATCGATCGGTAACCAGTACTCCGCCAGCTCTTTTCCGACGAGTTCGTCGTCGTTGCCGGGATCCAAATAACGCAGGTAATACCAGCACGAGCCCGCCCACTGCGGCATGGTATTCGTCTCCCGGCGGGCCGGCTGGCCCGTGTCCGGGTCCGAGGTCTCCAGCCACTCCACTGCCGCCGCGAGCGGCCCCGCCGGAGATCCGCTCGGTTTGAACTCCTCGAGGTCCGGCAACGTAACCGGGAGCGCGTCAGCGGGCAGCGTCTTCGGTTCGCCGTCGACGAAGATTATCGGGAACGGTTCGCCCCAATAGCGCTGCCGTGAGAATAACCAGTCGCGGAGTTTGTAGTTGACCTTGGCTTTGCCCTGTCCTTCGGCTTCGAGCCAGGCGATGATTTTGGCCTTTGCATCGCTCATCTCGAGCCCGTTCAGGAAACCGCTGTTCACCGCATAGCCTTCACCGAGATAGGCTTCGCCATCGAAATCGTCGGGTGGCTCGACCGTCCGAATTATCGGCAGGCCGTAGGTCTTCGCGAAGTCCCAATCGCGTTGATCCTCGCCCGGTACGGCCATGATCGCACCAGTCCCGTAGCTCGCCAGTACGTAGTCGGCGACCCAGACTGGAATGCGCTCATCGTTTACCGGGTTTATCGCATACCCACCCGTGAAGACGCCGGTCTTCTCCTTTTGGAGTTCGGCTCGCTCGAACTCGCTCTTGCGTGCGGTCTCCTGCTGGTAGTTTTGGACGGCCTCCCGCTCGGCGTCGCCGGTCAGGCTCTTTACCAGTTCGTGCTCCGGTGCGAGGACCATATAAGTGGCGCCGAACAAGGTGTCGGGGCGCGTCGTGAAGACACGGATGGAATCACCAGCCTCTCCGTCGATCCGGAAGTCCACTTCAGCGCCGTCGCTCCGGCCGATCCAGTTGCGCTGCATCTCCTTCGTGCTTTCCGGCCAGTCGAGTTCGTCGAGGCCGTTCAACAACGCTTCAGCGTACTCGGTGATCTGCAGCACCCATTGACGTAGAGGCTTCCTAACGCATGGATAGCCGCCGATCTCGGATTGACCGTCGATGACTTCCTCGTTCGCGAGGGTCGTGCCGAGTTCGGGACACCACCAGACGGGTAATTCCTCCTGATACGCGAGGCCGCGGTCGAATAGCTGCTTGAAGATCCACTGCGTCCATTTGTAGTACGCGGGATCGGTCGTATTGATCTCACGATCCCAATCGTAGGAAAAGCCGAGTGATTTCAGTTGTTCTCGAAACCGGCGGATATTCTGCTCCGTGGTGATCTTCGGGTGCGTGCCGGTCTTGAGCGCGTACTGCTCAGCCGGCAAGCCGAACGCATCCCAGCCGATCGGGTGGAGCACGTTGAAGCCCCGCATGAGCTTGTAGCGCGAGACGATATCCGAGGCCGTATATCCTTCGGGATGCCCGACGTGCAGCCCATCTCCGCTCGGATAAGGAAACATGTCGAGCGCGTAGTACTTAGGACGAGACGGGTCGACCTCCGCCGGTGTGCGGAAGGTCCTATTCTGCTCCCAGTAGCATTGCCACTTGGGCTCGATCTCCTTGAAAGGGTACCCCGCCATCGTCGTCTATTGTCCTCGGGCCGGCCGCACATTACGCTCGCTGTTGAGAACACTATCCGTCGTGCTCTCGGTGGTGTCGGATGATCTTTGCAAAACCGGTTAGAATCAAGCAGTCGATGTATAGAACTCTACTCACGGTGACCTCTGAATGAGCGCTTTGGCTCGACGATGCCCCGTTGCAGCACGCGCCGGCGTACTGTTGGCCGTCATGGCGCTGGGCGGTTGCGGCTTTCATCTCAAAGGAATCGAAACGCTGCCCGCAGCGGCCGCCACGACCTTCCTCGATGCTGCGAACCCGCATACGGAGTTCTATACCAGTCTCCGGGATGCGCTCACGGCGCGAGGTGCGGAGGTTGTCGGTTCCCCGCAGGAAGCAGGCGCGATTCTCCGGATCCAGGACGACACGTCCGGCCAACGAATGCTCTCGGTATCGGCTCGGAATATCCCGCGAGAATACGAGGTCTATTATTCGGTAACCTTCTCCTTCGATATTGGGGGCGATAGCCTGATCCAGAACGAGTCGATCATCGCGACGCGCAGCTATACCTACGACGAGACGCTCGTGCTGGGTAAGAGCGCGGAGGAGGGCGTGCTGCGAGAGTCTCTTGCACAAGATCTAGTGCGTCGAGTGTTACGCAGGATAGAGGCCGATAGAGGCAGTGTCGCCGCCGTTCAGAACTGACAACGATTCAGCAACAAAGGGACCAATAAAGGGACCCGGCCCCTTTATTTGGTTTAAAGCTTGGTCGGATTCGGCGCGTCGCCGTAGACGGCGTCCGGATCGAAGACCTTCTCGCTCTCGGTAAATTCCAACGGTTGAGTCGCGCCGTCACGCTCGACGCTTACACGTCGATAGAAGCACGACCGGTACCCCACGTGGCAGCTGGCGCCGCCGGTTACGTCGACCTTAAGCCAGACACAATCCTGATCGTCGTCGATCAGCAATTCCTTGACCGTCTGAACGAGCCCGCTGGTGGTACCCTTATGCCAGAGCGCGCCTCGGCTCCTACTGTAGTAGTGCGCTTCGCCCGTCTCGATGGTTTTCGTCAGAGCCTCGGCATTCATATACGCGTGCATGAGTAACTCGCCGGAGCGATAGTCCGTCGTCACGGCCGGGATCAGGCCGTCCGCGTCGAACCTCGGCGCGAGTTCCGTGCCTTCCTCGACCTGTTCCACGCTCGTCCTCGGTGCGAATTCTTGACTCATGGGTGTCTATCCGGTTTCGCGAGCAGCAGATTATATGCTACCGGAGAAGACAGCCCGCCCGCCCAACCTTGGTATCATAGACCGATCCGTCAGTAGATTTTGATAGCGCGACAGCACAGCGTCGAATGGACCTTTATCTCCACAATACCTTGACCCGCTCGAGGGAGCGCTTCGAACCGGCCGATCCGGAGCGCGTCACGATGTACGTCTGCGGGCCGACAGTTTACAACTTCTCCCATATCGGAAATGCGCGACCCCCCGTCGTATTCGACGTCCTCGCGCGGGTTCTCCGCCGTTCCCACAGCCTCGTTTATGCGCGCAACGTCACGGATGTGGACGACCGGATCAACGCGGCGGCGAAGTCCGAGAACGTCGAGATCGGTGTAATTACAGCGCGTTATCTGACTGCCTATCTCGAGGACATGAAGATGCTCGGTGTGCAGCCGCCTGACGTCGCGCCCCGTGTAACCGAGCATATTCCGCAAATAATCGACCTCATCGGGCGCCTGGTGGAATCGGCTCATGCCTACGAGGCGGAGGGGCATGTGCTGTTCTCTGTCGAGAGCTTTCCCGAATACGGTCATCTATCCGGAAGGGCGCTCGAGGACATGTTCGCCGGTGCGCGTGTCGATGTCGCGCCGTATAAGCGAGATCCTGGGGATTTCGTCCTGTGGAAGCCCTCGACCGAGGATATCGTCGGATGGGTGAGTCCGTGGGGACGTGGGCGACCAGGGTGGCACGTCGAGTGCTCGGCAATGGCAGAGGCGCATCTTGGTGAGACGATCGACATCCACGGCGGCGGTCAGGATCTCGTATTTCCACATCACGAGAACGAGGCCGCGCAGAGTACCTGCGCTCATGCGGGTCGCCTCTATTGCCGCTACTGGATTCACAATGGACTCATTCACGTCGAGAGCGAGAAGATGTCGAAATCCCTCGGCAACGTTTTACTGCTCCGGGATCTACTTAAAGAGGCGCGGCCGGAAGCCGTGCGGCTAGGTCTTTTGACGGCTCATTATCGGCAGCCCCTGGATTGGACCGCCGATGTTCTCGTCGACGCTGAGCAGAAGCTCGACAGGATGTACGGCGCGCTGCGGGCGGCCGGATTGAGTGGAGTGGCGGTGGACGACTCCGACGAGTCGGCGCCGACATCGGTCCTGGAGGCGCTGAGCGACGATCTGAATACGCCCCGCGCTCTGGCCGCGTTGTTCGAACTCGCACGAGACGCCAACCGTGAGACGGATCGCGGCCGGCGCGCGGAGATAGCGAAGTCGTTGCGCGCGGGGGCAGCCCTTCTCGGCCTGCTACAAGCCGATCCCGAAGAGTGGTTTGTGGATTCCGAAGCGACGGGCGCGCTGGATGCCGCGGAAATCGATGCGCTGGTTAACCGTCGCGAGCAGCTGCGGGCCGAGCGAAACTTCCCGGAAGCAGACCAGATACGGGATCAGCTTGAGAAAGCCGGCATAGTGATAGAGGATAGCTCGGAGGGTCCGCGCTGGCGGCGGGCACGATGAGTCATGAACAAGCAAGCAAACATCTGCTCGTGCGTGGTGGTCGGACTGATCCGAGCCTACCAATATCTGCTTTCTCCGCGGTTAGGCCCACGCTGCAGGTACTCGCCGAGTTGTTCGCAGTATGCAGTCGAGGCGATCCGGCGGTACGGCTCGATCCGTGGCGGCTGGCTTGCGCTAAAACGGCTTGTGCGTTGCCATCCCTGGGCGACGCCTGGTCATGACCCCGTTCCGGGGGACGAATACGAGCATCCTGCGGAAGGTGTGACGGAGTAGCGGCCGGACGTGAGTGTCGATTCGAATCTCCTAGATATTATCTGCTGCCCGGTTACCCGTCAGCCGCTGGCCACCATGCCCAAAGCTACATTGGCTGAACTCAATGGGCTCATCCAGGCTCAGAAGATCAAGGCTCGAGACGGTGCACTCGTAACCGATGAACTGGCCGAGGCATTGGTCACCGAAGACGGCAAACTCGCTTACCCTGTCGTCGACGACATTCCCGTATTGCTGGAGGAGCGGGGAATCTCTCTTTCTCTGCTCGAAGGTTCCTAAGAAGCTTCGGTGAAATTCGGCGCGCAAAAACTCGCAGCCCATCTGTCTCAAACTCTCGCATCTGTTTACCTCGTGGCTGGTGACGAACCGCTCGTAGTCGCGGAGGCTCTCGAGTCGATTCGAGCGCGCGCGGTACGAGATGGTTTCGAACAAAGAAATCTCGTCGTCGTCGACCGCGGTTTCAGGTGGGCTGAGCTCGAAGGCGATGCGGATACCCTTTCCCTGTTCGCGACGCGGCGTATCTTGGAACTGCGCCTCGAAAGTCTTCGCCCGGGAGACGAAGGAAGAAAAACGATTCAAGCTCTGGTCGAACGACCGAATCCCGATCGGTTGTTTCTGATCGCTACACCGAAGCTCGACTCGGCGGCTTCGAGGACCGCCTGGGTGAAATCGATCGACACGCACGGTGTTATCGTCCAGGCGTGGCCCGTCGAACGACCCAACCTGCCGAGATGGATTCAGGAGCGAGCCGGGCGCACCGGTTTGAGGTTTTCGGCTACCGCCGCGGAGTTTCTCGCAGATCGCGTCGAGGGCAATCTGTTGGCCGCGGACCAGGAGATTCAGAAACTGGGCCT
>PVBE011346277.1_pt1 | contig 11957 bp, 13 predicted proteins | sample 1631181 | NCBI WGS metagenome assembly PVBE01 (sample SAMN08397723, study PRJNA350692) | Marine metagenome, whole genome shotgun sequencing project. | isolation source: water | place: Pacific Ocean | collected 2012-04 | reverse complement strand
CGATCACCAGAAAAGGCAAGAACAGCGCAAAACCCATCTGAAACGCCATTCGCAGCTCTGAAATGACGAACGCAGGAACGAGAATCGTCGTGGGAATGTCCTGACGCTGGACCTTCCCAGGTTCCCGCCCGACCTGCACCTTGGTCAAGTCCAGAAACAGCTTCACGTCTTTGCGACGCGTGTGCTTGAACATGAAGCTGCGCAGCGCGATCTCACTCCGGCGAAACATCTGCCCCTGCGTGATCTCCTCGTTGACATACGGTACCAGTGCGTTGTCCTTGATTTGCTTGAAGGTCGGACTCATGATCATGAAGGTCAGGATCAACGACAGGCCGGTGACGATCTGATTGGGCGGCAGCCCCTGAGTTCCCAACGCGCGACGCAGGAACGAGAGGACGATTACGATCCGCGTGAAGGCTGTTGTCATCACGAAAATGGCGGGCGCGAGGCTGAGCACGGTGAGCAGAAACATCAACTCCAGCACCGTTACGACCTCCGCCGGGTCCTTGGCCTGGCGAAAGCCCTCGAAGTACGGCACACCCTGTGCATAAGCCGTAGTGGCAAACAGCAGCAAGAGCACCAACAGCAGTGGAAGCCTCAGCGCCGCGAGCGTCCGACGCAAGCCGCTCGGCCGGTTGTTCTCGGGGGCGCTCATGACGACTCTCCCTCTCGACGCTGTTGCCCCAGTTTCTTGTGCAGCCGTTCTGCCTCGCTCTCGAACGGCGGGCTAGATTCCGACCCCTCGTATTCCTCCGAGGCCTTGCGAAACAGCCCATCGAAACCGCGAGCGAGCGGTCCTTGCTTCACTGACTGCGCCTCACCGAGAATGGCCTGGAGGTCAGCCGGCTCGGTGATGGTCGTCAATGTGGTCATCTGGTCACCACTGACGCCGATCACCAGCACCTGGCTGCCGACCTGCACCAGACAGATCTGCTGCTTGGGCGACAGGTAGCTCCTCCCAAGCAACTGGATCGACGGGTGGCTCAGCAGAGACTGCCGGGCCGGGAGGAAGCGCCGCAACATCCACGCGCTGATATAGAGCAAGCCAAGCACCAGCAGCAAGTAGAGCCCGACGCGCAACAGGAGCCAGCCGAACGACTCGGTCTCCACCTTGGGACGAATCAAGCCCTTGCGCTCGCTGAGGGGGAAGAGTTGGCTCTCTTCCTTCTTGCCCCAGTCGTCCACATTCTTTTTCGTTTTGGATGACTGCTTGGACTTCTTGGGCTGCTTGTTCTGCGCAAAAAGAGCAGGCTGCCCGTAAAGCAGGCAGCCCATCCCGACGACAAACCAAAATAAGCGCAGTTTCACGTTCTCTCTACTTGCCTGACCCCAGCGTAGACTGATCGACGATCTCGGTGACACGAATACAGAAGTTGTTGTTCAACACGAGAACCTCGCCACGAGCAACAATGCGGTCGTTGACGAGGATGTCCAGTGGGTCACCGGCCAGCTTGTCCAGTTCGACGACGGATCCCTCCTTTAGCTTGAGAATATCCGCGACAAACAACTCGTTCCGCCCGAGGACCACCTTGACTTCCAGGTCGACGTCCTTGAGCAGATCGATCGCCATCTCCTCGGTGGCGATGCCCCCATCCTTGAAGGAAGGTAGCCGGAACGGCTTGGCCCTCCCCTGCTGGGGAGACGCCTTTTCCGCCTCGCTTCCATCAAGCAAAGAGTCGATCGACGCTTGATCCGAGATGGCCTGCTCGGCCGCAGGCATGGCACCCGTGTCCGCCGACGCATCCAGAAGCGTTTCGATCTCGTCCTGACTGATTTCCTCTTCGCCGCTCATCGTCTCTAGAAGTTGAACAGTGTGAAGACGACCGCCCTGATCGGCCCAGGCTGTTCGGCCTTGTGCGCTTGCCGGGGGTCTCGCTTCATTTCCTTATACTTCTCGATCTCTGCCTTGTAAAACTCCTGGTACTTTTCAATCTTGAGCAGTTCGCGGTTGAAGATCGCTCGGACCTCCTTCTTGAGTTCCACGCGCAGCTTTTCCTGGTTCCTCTGGCGCCCCGCATCCGGCGTCGGGATCTGGGTCATCAGACCTTGGATTCGGTCGATGAATAGCGGCTTGAGATCGGTAACGATCACCTGCTCCAGATACACCTTCTCCTCTGACTCTACCTCCAGTTGTGGAAGAAGCTGGTAGTGAGTCCTGGAATCCCGGGTGTTGCCGCTCGGTATGAATGCATCGATTTTCGCGAACTCGATATAGCTCGTCGCCACCTTCTTACCCGACGCACGGATCCCCGACGCTTTGACAAAGGCGAAGATCGCTACGGCCTCGGCCATCAGCAACAAGGCCACCAACATTATCCCGCGAACCGACAGCAAGGCCATCTTGCCGAAAGCCCGCTGGTCCTCGGGGGGAGCTTCTGCGGTCGCTTCCGCAGGTTCACCTTCCGCCATCAGTCCCATCCTCCTCGCTGCGACTGGATCCAGCCCCCCCCAGGGTATACCCCCGCTGGACCGCTAGGTTGCGCCGACCGGCCCTCAGTTCAGCCGGTTCCAAGGTATCAACTCCTCCGTCACTATCACTTCGACCCGCCTGTTTTGGCTAGCCGCCTCGGGAGTCCCAGCCTCCTCGGACCTGGCCGGCTGGAACTGCGCCGCCGTTGCTGCCTCCATCCGTGCCGGATGGAGGCCAATCACCTCCTCCAGGTACTTGAGCACCGACATCGCTCTGGCGTAGCCCAGTGCATAACGCCCCCGCGGGACATTAAGCGTATCCCCCGGTGCCCCGGAAGTATGCCCCAAAATTCGAAGCTTGTTGCGGTACCCCTGGACAAGATCCCCGAGCCGCCGCATGACTCCCATGGCTTCGGGCAAGATCTCGTACTTGCCCTCATCGAACAAGGGCTTGCCACCAATGGTGATCTTGAGCCCTTCACGCACCGTTTCGACCTTGATCTTGCTGCCCGGCGAAGAGTCGTCGGTGCTGCCAAACTCTGCCGGCGTGACGCGCATCACATTCATCAACTTACGCATCATCTCCTTCGGCTTGGCCTCCGACGGCGGGGTCTCGACCGACGCCCCAGCCCCCAGGATCGTCTGCAAGGCTCCAAGGATGTCGGCGAACTTCTTGGGATCGATCGAGCTCATGGAAAAGAGCAGAATGAAGAAGCACAGCAGCAGAGACATCATGTCTCCGAAGGTGAGCACCCAAGCCGGGGCGCCTTCCTCGACTTCTTTTTCTTTTTTCGCCATGTTACCGCTCCGTCCGCTCTTCCTCGTCTGATCGAGCCCCAGGGGGAAGGTAAATCATCAGCTTCTGCGCCACGATACGCGGGTTGTCACCACTCTGGATCGACATCACCCCCCGGATCACGATCTCTTTCATCAGACCCTCTTGGGCATCCTTGACCTTCAGTTTGTCCGCAACCGGCAGAAAGATCAGGTTCGCCGCGACAGCACCATAGAGCGTCGTCAGCAAAGCCACCGCCATGCCGAGGCCAATCTGAGAAGGATCGCTGAGGTTTGCCAGCATGGCCACCAGCCCGATCAGGGTACCGATCATCCCGAACGCCGGGGAATACTTGCCCATCAGTTCGAACAGCTTACGCCCATCGTCGTGCCGCTCGACAATATATTCTAACTCGGTGCGGAGGGTCTCGTGTATCAGATCCGGATCGGTGCCGTCGACCGCCAGCTGGATGCCCCTGATCAGGAAATCGTCCTCCAGATCGGCTGTGCTTCCCTCTAGCGCGAGTATGCCATCTTTCCGAGCGATCTCGGCAAAACGCACCAGCTTGTTGATCAGAACCACCGGGCTGCGCCGATCTTCGTTGAAGATCTGCCTCAGCACCGCGACAACTACCTTCAACCGCCAGAGCGGAAAACTCACGAACAGCGCAGCAGTCGTCCCACCTAGCACCACGATGACCGATGGTACAGAAACGAATATCCCCGGACTATCGCTCGACTGGATGACCGTGATGCTGAGAAGCACTGCCCCACTGATCAGCCCAATGATGCTCGCTATGTCCATGGCTCAATCCACCCGAAACGTCCGGATCGCTCGGTGGTACTCGATGACCCGCCCCAGCACCTCATCCACATTCTCCTTGACCACGATCTTCTCTCGATTCGAAAGCGTCACCACCGTGTCGGGTGTCTGCTCTAAATACTGGATCATCTCGCAGTTGAGGACAAACTCGCGGTTGTTAAGCCGAGTCAAGCGAATCATCTCTAGACAAGATACACGCTCCACCACCCACGGGCAACCGGTCTCACCTACTCCTCTCACTCAGGGCTAGGCCAAATTGATCAGATCCCTCAACAGTTCACTGGAAACTCCAATCGTACGAGCACTGGCCTGAAACGCTCGCTGATTGACGATAAGGTCGGTAAATTGCACCGTCAGGTCGACGTTCGACTCCTCGAGAAACCCCTGCCGGATAAAACCGCGCCCAAAGGCCCCCGGGGTTCCGATCACGGGTGCCCCGGAGTTCACACCGACCTCGAACACGTTCTTGCCCACCTCGATCAACCCGTTGTTGTTCGGAAAGCGAGCGATGAGCACTCGCCCCAGATCCCGGGTCAGCCCATTGGTGAACAGTCCGGTGATCAGTCCATCGCCGGCAACCGCAAAGTCATTTAGAGTACCGACTTCGAAGCCGTCCTGAGTGATCTGCTCGACAGCCGACAGGTTGATCGGCTTACCCACCGCGTTGGTGGTCGAGGCAAATCCGGTCACGTTGCTGAAGTCGATGTCGTAGATCAACGGCGTCGTCGCACCCGTGGCAGCCAGGTCGAGGCTGATCGCGGTGCCTGTCGCGTTGACAAACTGACCATCTCGGTCGAAGGTGATCAGACCCGTGCCGACACCGCGGTCCTCGGTCACTCCCGGCACCGTGGTGTTGTCCCCGCTCTCGACCCAGAATCGCCAGATCGCGCTGCTGTCACTGGTCCCGACCAGCGCGGCCGTCAACTCCATCCGATGCGGATTGCCGAGGGAGTCGAACACCACATTCTCGGTGTAGAAACTCTCGCCCGAAGCCGCCACGACCTCGGTGAAGGTGAACAGCTGTGACGTGGCATCCGTCAGCTTGAGCTGGGTGATCGCGTTCGCCGAGCCGATCGCTCCCGAAATGCGCAAGGTGCCCTCTGGGCTGGCCGGGTCAGTGCCATCGGCCAGCGCCCCGGCCAAACCCACACCGATGTCCACCTCGGCCGCCTCGTGGATGAAGTAGGCATCCAGGTTGACCGGCAGGGTGTTGGTCCCCTCTGCCTCGAAGGTGATGGTACCGTCGCTGGCCAAGCCATCGGCCAGACCGACACCGGTCACCAAGCCGATCTCTCCGGCGTTCGGACCGCTGACGAAACGAATGAAGTCCCCTCGCTGCACGCCCGAAGCCGCAAAGTCGAGGTCGACGTCGGTCAGTGTGATGGTCTGCGGATCGCCGCCCGTCGTGGAGACTGCATCCACCCCCGCACCGCCGCCGGTCAGTGTCGGGCCGGAAACCGCGATCTCTGCGCTGGTGTCGGCCAGCGCGATCGTGTCCCCGGCGGCGCCAGCCGTGCGCGCGGTGACCGTCACCTCGCCAGCCGCCGCAGTCGGCGCTGTCGTGGCGCTGACCAGTGAGCTGGTCGTCGGGTTGGTGTTGACGGCATCGGCCAGGTTGTTGGCCGCCGTGGTCACACTGGTGCCGACGAAGAACTCGGTCGCGCTGCGAGGACCGCCAGCCGCAATCGCGGTGAAGGTCACCGTACCAACGGTCACCGTCTCGCCAACGACCGGAATCGCACCCAGCGGTGCCACGTCGGCGAAAGTCACGGTGCCGCTAGACGACGCGCCCGTCAGGTCGATCGTATCGCCGACGAGCGCTCCGGTGGAAGCGCGCCGGGTAGCGCCATGAAGCTCGGTGCCCGGCACCCCGCTCTCCTGCACACCCAGGGTGCGCTGAAGGAAGCGACGAAGATCACCCAGCGTCGCCCCACCCAGCGGCGGGGGGCTGCCAACGACAAAGGTGTTGCCGAGTGTGCGCCCGGACTTGAGCGCCGACAGCGAGATCGACTCGCCCGTCGTCATGCCGAGGCTGAGAAACACCGGCGGAGTTCCCCCGTTACTCTTGCCGAGCGACGTCAGCAGAGTCAGATCGGTGGCGGGAACCCCCAAGCTGCCATCGAACAGCGGCTCGCTCTCGAGTACGGTGCCCTCCGCCGCGATTGGCCCACCGGAGTTGAGGTTGCCCTCCCAGGTCGTGGTGGTCGTCGCGTTGGCAATCGTCAGATCACCCACTGGAATATTGATATTGTCCGGCGCGCCAGCAGCAGGAACCGCGAACGTGTCGAAATCCGCCTGGAGCCCCTGCACCAGGTTGCCCGTCGAAGAGTTGTGCAGGAGCTGCAAGGGGTTGAGCGAGAAAGACCCGTCTCGGCTGTAGACCTGCTGGCCGACGCCATCCTGCTCGATGAAAAAACCGTCCCCCTCGATCGCCATGTCGGTGTTCAGCCCGGTCGGCTTGAGCGCCCCCTGGGTAAACATTCGCTGGATTTGCCCGACCTGGACGCCCAGCCCAACCTGCTTCGGGTCGATGCCCCCCAGCACAGCGTTCGGGGCCTGGCCGCGACGCGACGTCTGCGACAACAGGGTCTCGAAATTGGTCCGAGATTGCTTAAACGCAATGGTCGTAGCGTTTGCCAGGTTGTTACCCGTGACGTCAATAGCCGTCTGGTGGGTCTGCAACCCGGAGATCGCCGTGTTCATTGCCCGGATGAGTGCCATCCGTCATCTCCTTCTTCTAAATTGGTCCGAAACACGGACCGAGGGAACCCACGCTCCCTCGACCCAAAACTACGGGTTCAGCCGCATCTGTCAGTCAGCGGCCGACTGGCCTCCCGCGCCCGATTTCTCGGATTGGGTCCGGCCTGTTTTCCCGTCCTCTTCCGTCTCTGCAATAACCGTACTGTCGATGTTGGTGACCACCTTCTCCCGCATGTCGTTCTGGGCCAGCGCCGTCAACACCGTCCTGTTCTTGACGTTGACGATCAGCGCCAGATCCCGCAGCAACACCAGGGAGTCCTTTGATCCCTTGGCTGCCGCCCGATCGGTCGCCGCGGCCAAGGAGGCCAGGTCGCTCTCGGACAGCTCGATGTTGCGGGACTCGAGACGCTCGATGGCGTGCCCCGAGAAACGCACTCCGCCAGCCAGTTGATGCGCGAGGAGGCCTGCGAAGTCGCCCGAGGGCTTCTTGCGCTGGACCTGCTGCGGATCAGGACTCTGCCCCGGTGCAGGGGTCGGCTGGATCGGTGTGCTCATGCTGCGGCTTCCCCTTCGAGCGGATTGCGCACTTCCTGGATCTGCCCGACATCCACCCGCTGGCCATTGATCACCAGCTTGATGCCGTCGGCGCCTGAGACCAGGCCACTGACAATCCCCTCGACGCGTTGACCGTCCGCACCTATCGCTGCGACGTGCTTGCCAATCAGATTGGCCGCGCTACCCAGCGACTGCGAAGTCACCATCGAGTTGAGGGTGGTGGTCAGCGTGCCAACCGCCTCCAGGTTTTCCAGCATCGACAGTTGCTCCAACACCTTGCTGTTATCCATCGGATCAGTCGGATCCTGGTGCTGAAGTTGGGTTGTGAGCAGTCTCAAAAACTCCTCACGGCTCATCCGGCCGGTGCTGTTGCCCTCTCTGAGGCTGTCCGGCGAGATGGCGTCGATCGTTGGTTGGATCTTGTTTATCATTTTCCTTTCTCTGTTGCGGGTCAGGCCATCAAGTCGATCTGACCATCATGGTCTTCCCTGGAATTCGTCACTTCCGACAGGCTCTCCTCGTCCCGCTCGGAACCATTCTCTGCTCCATAGCCGCTGGCGGCACGGTCCGCCGCCAATCGCTGTTGGCCTCCTTCACCGCCGTCGCGCACCGACACCTGAAAGCTGCCTATCTCCAGTCCATCGTCAGCCAGTGAGCTTCTCAACTCGGCCAGGTGGCTATCCATCAATGCTCGGACGGTGGGGTCAGCCACCTCGAGCTTGGTGTGAACAACGCCTTCACGGACGGTCAACTCGATGCGCACCTCCCCCAACTCGGGAGGCTTCATACGAACCACAGCCCGACTCGTATCGCCGCTGCGTGTCACCCGGGCCATCTTGATCATCCGATCGATCACCTCGGCCTGGCGTGGAGCCTGCGAGCGACTTGCCTGACCCGACACCTGACCACTCTGCCGCACGCGGCTGCGGTTGGTCGCCTGAGCCAATGCATCAGGCCGGGAGGCCTGCACCTCATTGCCAGCCTTCGCCGAGTTCGACTTGCCAACCGTCTCGGCCACGCCACCCGGGTTTGGGTTGGGAGCCTGACGATTCTGCGAGCCACGCGACGAACCCTGGCCGGCCGACTGAAGCTGAATGCTGAGCGTCGGATCCTGGGCTGCCTGCGAAGGCAACTGTAGACCAGACGGGCTTTCAGCTACCGCCGCACCCTGGACCCCCTCGGGTCGCTGGGGCTGTGGAGTCAACTGGGCGTCCGGCAACTCGGTAAGCGGCTCCGCAATGTACCCGCTGCCTTCCGGCCTGACAAACAGCTCCGGCCGCGGCGCGGGGGCCTCGGGCGCTGAACTGAGGTCAACCTGCTTCGCCTTGCCTGCAAGCTCACCCTGCTGCCCTATGACCTGGGGACGGGCGCCTTCGAGCGATAGCTGCTCGGTTGGCGTTCCCGACACCTGAGCTGGTGCGTCCCGCACCACGGGCTGCTGGCCCTCGCGAGCCACACCCCCGACGACCGCTCCCAGCTGCGATTGCAGCCTGGGCTTGCTCGTCTGCTCGGCCCCGACGGTTGCGTTCCGATCGACGCCCGACCTGGCCGCCTCCCTCACCACCGCCGCTTCTGTTTCGGTCGAGGCCACGTCGGTCACTCCCCGACCACTCGTCGCCTCAGCCAATGCACTCTCGGACAACTCGACCGCGGCTTCCACCTGAGTCTCCCCCTGCAGCGCTCCTGTTGTCGCGACCGCCAGATTGGAGATCGAGGACTGGAGCGGTTGTCCCTCCGTCTCGTCCTGATGATTCCCTTCAGGCGCGTCTTCCGGCTCATCCACCTCGTCGCTCGACAACTCCTCCGCCTCTGAGTCCTCGGTGACTTCACCGGGATCCTCGACGGCCGGGGTTCTCTCGGTTTTGCTGACCTCGGCGCTGTTGTGTGAGCCCCGCTCTTGCTTGACAGCTTCGAGCAGACTGCCCAGCAACACGTCGAACGGGACGTTTGCCGCCTCGGCCAGCCGCGCCGATACGTTGGGCGCGGGTGGATTCACCTGGGAAGCGCTTCCCAGGGACCTGATTGGGTTCAAGGCTCCTCCTCTCTTTGTCATCGGTTCATGAAACTAAGATTCACTTGCTCGCCTCTGGGGCTCGCCGCCTCTCCAGTGCAGTCAAGATCTCCTTGAGCACGGGCAGCTTTCCCTTTTGGTCCAGCGTGTCCTTCATGGCACTGATTACCTCGCCGGCATACTCCTTGGAGAAGCTGGTCAGAAACAGCGCGATCTTCTCTGGCGGGTAGACCAGCAAGATGGCCGAAACCTTGGTCGTGTCGTCCATCGCGATGAGTCGTTCGACCAGCTTCAGATACCCCGTGTCTTGCTCCGCCTTGGCCCAGGCATCGCGCTGGGCCAGGAAGGCCTTGTCTTGTTCGCTCAGTGTTTTCCTCAGCGCCTCCAGCCGCTTGCGCTCTGCCTCGAGCACTCCCTTTTCCTGCTCGATCACGCTCTTCTTCTGGGCGGCCTGCAACAGTGCCTCCTGGCGCAGCTTGAGCACCGACTTGAGCCCACTGTTGATCCAGCGCGAGCGCTCCTCTTCGGTCTTGAGCTTCTCGTACTCCACATCGGTCAGCTTCTCTTTCGGCGTTTCCCCTTCGGTGAGCGTCATCACGATCGTCTTCATCTGCTTCAGCTTGCTATAATTGAGGTAATCGAGCTTCCAGCCCAGAGCACCGAGCAGCAAGAGCAACGTGAAGTTGAGCGCCGCAAACTGCCAATAGAAGAAAATCCCCTGCCCGCCAAGCTTGCGAATCATCATCGTGAGGCCTCCCCGGTGCGGCTCAGAGCAATCTCATCCTGCTCTCTCTGCTCGGCCCGCCGCATCTCGAGCTGATACTCCTCGTGTCGCCGATCCTTGAGTCGCTCCAGCACCTTTCGATCTCTGGATGCCTCCAGCAACGCCTGCCGACGCTGATCGAGCAGCTGCTGCCGCTTGTGTAATTCCGAGTGCAGGTGGCTCAGTCTCAACTCCAGGCTGCCGACGTAGCGCCGGTGCGCGAGCAATTCGTCGATGTCCAGCAGCCCCGTCGTCTTTCCGGCGAGCGCCGCTCGCTCCTGCCGCAGCAGCCCGTAGATCTGTTCGAGCTGGTGCTGCTTCTGGTTGACCAGACCCACCGCCTGGGCAAACGCCTGCTTCTTGGCTTTTTCGATTCGAAGGCGATGGTCCAGCACCGCCTGTAACTTGAACCGGAAGCGCTTCATGATTGCAGAGCCTCCGGTACAGGCAGCTCAGGGAACACCTGCGAGAGCCCGAGCAGGGTCTCGCCCCAGGAGGATTTCTCGTAGATGCCCTGGCAGAGAAACTGCTGGATCAGCTCACGCTTGGCCAATGCCATGTCGATGTCTGGATTGCTGCCGTTGACATACGCTCCCAGAAGGATCAGGTCCTCTGCATCGTTGTAGGCCGACAGAAGACGTTTGAGGTGCAGTATCAGCTTCTGGTGATTCGGGTCGGTCACCTCGATCGCGAGCCGCGACACACTGGTGAGCACGTCGATTGCCGGATAGTGTCCGCGATCGGCCAGACGGCGGGAGAGCCAGACATGGCCGTCCAGAATGCTGCGCGAAGTGTCCGCGATCGGGTCGGCCAAATCGTCACCCTCGACCAGTACAGTGTAGATCCCGGTGATACTGCCAGCTTCGGTGCGGCCCGCCCGCTCCAGCAAGCGAGGCATCATCGAGAAGATCGATGGCGGATACCCCTTGGTCGCCGGCGGCTCGCCGGTCGACAGCCCGATCTCTCGCTGGGCGAAAGCCATTCGCGTGATCGAGTCGACCAACAACAACACATCCTTGCCCTGGCTGCGAAAGTACTCGGCCACCGCAGTCGCGGTGAAACCCGCCTTGACACGCATCTGCGCCGGCTCGTCGCTGGTGGCGCAGACTACCACCGAGCGAGCCAAGCCCTCCTCGCCGAGACTCTGCTCGATGAAGTCCTTCAGCTCCCGACCACGCTCCCCGACCAGCCCGATCACCGTGATATCCGCGCTCGTATTGCGCGCGATCATGCCCATCAGACAGCTCTTGCCCACACCGCTGCCGCTGAACAGCCCGATGCGCTGCCCTCTGCCGCAGGACAACAGGCCATCGATAGCGCGGATTCCGACAGAGAGCGGCTGATCGATCCGTGGCCGCATCAGAGGTGGAGTCGGGTTTTCCCAGATCGGCCACTGACGGGCACAGCCCAGCGGCCCCTGGCCGTCTATCGGGGCACCCCGGCCATCGAGGACTCGACCGAGCAACTCCGGCCCGACACGCACATTCTGCTGCCGCTGATACAACTCGATCCGGTCCCCTCGGGTCAGCCCCCGGACGTCGCCGTAAGGCATCAGGATCGCGGAGCCGGCAGTGAACCCGACCACTTCCGCCTCGATCGAATCATCCGGGTTGGCGGCTCGGATCCAGCAAAGGCTGCCGACCGGCACCGGGAAGCCTTGTGCATGCACGGATAGTCCGACGACCCGCGAGACCCGGCCCGACACCCGATAGGGTTGCACCTTTTGCAGTGTGGCGCGCTCGGTGTCGAAGAACATCAGGCCGACCCCTCCGACTCGCGACGTGACAGGGCCCGCGCAATCTCGGTCAGCTGAGCTTCTATCCTGGCATCCAGCTCGCCATGCTCGGTATGGATCACCGCACCTCCGCGATCGACTGACTCGTCCGGCTTGACCACCCAGCCGGTTCCCTCGAGTGTCGACT
>PVBE012968173.1_pt1 | contig 11958 bp, 7 predicted proteins | sample 1631181 | NCBI WGS metagenome assembly PVBE01 (sample SAMN08397723, study PRJNA350692) | Marine metagenome, whole genome shotgun sequencing project. | isolation source: water | place: Pacific Ocean | collected 2012-04 | reverse complement strand
GCGCCCGAGTACGGCGCGACGATGGGCTTTTTCCCGATCGACGAAGAGACGGTAAACTACCTCCGCGCCACCGGCCGAGCCGGGGAGCATTGCGCGACTTACGAGAATTATTATAAGGCCCAAGGGCTGTTCGGCATCCCGGTCGAGGGAGAGATCGATTACTCGGTGAACCTCGTGCTCGAGTTGGGTTCGATTCAGCCAAGCGTGGCCGGGCCGAAGCGTCCGCAGGATCGCATCGAGGTTCCGAACCTCGGCAGAAAGTTCGAGGAACTTTTTTCCAAGTCGGTTGCCGACGGCGGCTTTGGCCGTGACGCCGCCGACTTGGCTGGGGGCACTGCCGACGTGCCGGTGCAGGGCAACGGCACCACCGTGCTTGGCCATGGCGACGTGGTCATCGCCGCGATCACGAGTTGCACGAACACCTCCAATCCGAGCGTGATGCTGGCGGCTGGGCTCCTGGCGAAAAAGGCGGTCGAACGCGGCTTGAAATTGGCGCCGTTGGTGAAGGCGTCGCTCGCGCCGGGCTCGCGCGTGGTCAGCGATTACCTCGATAAAACCGGGTTGCAACCGTACCTCGATCAGCTTGGTTTCAACCTCGTCGGCTACGGCTGCACGACGTGCATCGGCAACTCCGGCCCGCTCGATGCCGGGATCGAGAAGGCAATTCTCGACAACAATCTCATTGCCGCCTCGGTGCTTTCCGGCAACCGCAACTTCGAGGCGCGTGTGCACCAAAACGTGCGCGGCAACTTTCTGATGTCGCCGCCGCTCGTGGTGGCGTACGCGCTGGCTGGGCGCGTGAACATCGACTTGACGACCGAGCCGCTTGGCCAAGCGGAGGATGGCTCGGATGTGTTTTTACGCGATCTTTGGCCAAGCTTGGACGAAGTGCGCAACCACATGCAGACGGCGCTCCAGCCGGAAGTGTTTCGCAAACTTTACAGCAACTTCGCCGATCAAAACCCGAAGTGGAACGAGATTCCGTCGAGCGTCGGGTACGCCTACGAGTGGGACGACGCGAGCACGTACATTCAAGAGCCGCCGTTTTTCGAGGGCTTCGGAATGGAGGCCGGCGCGATCACCGAGATCGTGGGTGCGCGGCCGCTTGGTGTGTTTGGCGACTCGGTGACGACCGACCATATTTCCCCGGCGGGCGCGATCAAGATCGACTCGCCGGCGGGGCGTTACCTCGTGGATAACGGCGTCGAGCAGGCAAATTTCAACAGTTACGGCTCGCGCCGGGGTAACGACCGCGTGATGACGCGCGGTACGTTCGCCAACGTCCGCATCAAGAATTTAATGGCAACCGGCACCGAGGGCGGTGTCACCCGGCATCAGCCAAGCGGAGAGACGATGGACATCTTCGACGCCGCGGCGAAGTACCGCGAAGATGTCACGCCGCTTGTCGTCATCGGCGGCAAGGAATACGGCACTGGCAGCTCGCGCGACTGGGCGGCCAAGGGCACGCGCCTGCTCGGCGTGCGCGCGGTCATTTGCGAGAGCTTCGAGCGCATCCACCGGTCGAACCTGATTGGCATGGGTGTGTTGCCGTTGCAATTCCACGAGGGGACCGGTGTAGAGAGTTTGCGGCTTGACGGCACGGAACAATTTGATGTGCTTGGTTTGAGCGATGACCTCAAGGCGCAGCAGGAGTTGATGCTGCGAATCACCCGTGCGGATGGCTCGAGCGAGGAAGTGCCGGTAAGTTGCCGGATCGATACCGACATCGAGGTTGAGTACTACCGGCACGGCGGCATCCTCGCCTACGTGCTTCGACAACTGGTGGCCAATGGCTGAGAAAAAACCGGTTTTCGCTGTTTTGGCTTGCCTTATCGCCCTGTTCTGCAATTGATTCCCGCCCTGTTTATGAGCGAGTCTAGCGAACCAGATATAATGTACCACGGTGCTGAGTGGTTTGAACAAAACAAGGGCAAACTGTTTAGCGGCGCGTTAGCAGTCATCATTGGCGTGGGAGCGTACCTGTGGTTGAACAAAAACGAGGCAGAAACGCGGGCCGCCTCTGAGTCGGTGCTATTTGCTGTTCAGAATCTGGACGCGACGAACTTGGTGGAAATCGCCGGGGCTTACGAGAAGGTCAGCGCCGGTCAGGCTGGCAAGCCGGTCGCCGAGCGGGCATTGATCCTGAGCGCCAAAACGTGGCTTGAAGCGGCGGACTACGACAAGGCACAGGGGGCATTCAAAAGCTACCTTGCCCAACACCCCGATGGGTTTTGGGCGGATCAAGCCAAGCTTGGCCAGGCAATTTGCCTGGAAGCCACCGACGCTGAGGCGGATGTAATTAGCACGTACCAAAGTTTGACCAACTCGGCCAAGGCCATTATCAAGGATCGAGCGACGTCACTGCTTGAGGCGGCGCAAATCAAGCTCGATCCGCTTGTGGAAAAACCAAAACCGGCACCGTTGCCGCCGGCCGAGGTGGCCAAGCCGGCGACACCCGTTGCACCGCCGGCTCCCGTTACACCACCGGCAATTGCCGCCCCGGACAACAAGTAACTCCCCCAGAATCGTGAACATCGCAATCATTGGTACTGGCTATGTCGGATTGGTGACCGGTGCCTGTTTTGCCGGGGTCGGCCACAATGTCATCTGCGTTGATTGCGACGAGGCTAAGGTCAAGCTGCTGCAGGGCGGCGGCATCCCGATCTTCGAACCGGGCCTCGAGGAGATGGTCAAAAAGAACGTAGCCGAGGGACGACTTAACTTCACCGCGAGCACGGCGGAGGGGGTGGAGAAATCGGACGTCGTTTTCATCGCCGTGCCGACTCCACCACTCGATGACGGGTCGGTGGATCTCAGTTTTATTGAGCGGGTGGCCCGCGATATCGCTCATGCAATGACTACGTATAAGGTCGTCGTCGATAAGAGCACCGTACCGGTCAAGACCGGCGAGAAAGTCGCCGAGACGATCAAGCGCTACTGCAAGTCGGATTGTGATTTTGATGTTGTCAGCAATCCGGAATTCTTGCGCGAAGGCTTTGCGGTGGAAGACCTTATGAATCCAGACCGCATCGTGGTTGGCACGCGATCGGAGAAGCCCGTGCCAGCGATGCGGTCGATTTATGAGCCGTTCAACGCGCCAATTATTTTCACCGATATCAACTCAGCGGAGTTGATCAAGCACGCCGCCAACTCGTTCCTCGCGATGAAGATTTCGTACATCAACGCCGTGGCGGCGATCTGCGAGGCGACCGGTGCAAACGTCGAGGAAGTGGCCACTGGCATCGGCATGGACGAGCGCATTGGTCGCCGGTTTCTCAACGCGTCACTAGGCTTTGGCGGCAGTTGTTTCCCGAAAGACTTGAGCGCATTCATACGCATCAGCGACGACCTAGGCTACGATTTTGGGTTGCTGAAAGAAGTGCAGCAGATCAACGCAGGACAGATGGATCGTTTCCTGAAAAAGATCACCGACACGCTATGGATTTTGAAGGACAAAACCATCGGCGTGATGGGTTTGGCGTTCAAGCAGAACACGGACGATGTCCGCATGTCTCCGGCGATCGAGGTTTGTCAACGCTTGCTCAAGGGGGGGGCGATACTGCGCGTGCACGATCCCAAGGCGATGGAGAAAGCCAGAGGGTTGCTGCCGGCGGAGGGTGTCACGTATGTCGATGACATGGACAGTGTGGCTGACGGTTGTGACGCGCTTGTGGTGGCGACCGAGTGGCCTCAGTTCAAGGATCTGGACTTGGCCAAGGCGCGGGACGCGATGACGTCGCCGATCCTGTTCGACGGGCGAAACCTGTTTGACCCGGCGGAGATGGAGCAGCTTGGCTTCACCTACAAGAGCATTGGCCGTTAAGCCCATCGACGTTGCTGCCGGACTGGTTTTTCACCAGCAAAAACTTCTCATCACCCAACGCCTCGAAGGCAGTCACTTGGCGGGCTTGTGGGAATTCCCCGGTGGCAAACGCGAGACGGGCGAGACGTTTGAGGGTTGCCTCGTTCGGGAACTTCGCGAGGAACTGGGCATCGAGGTTGCTCTTGGCCAGGCGTTTGAGGAAATCACCCACGACTACCCCGGGAAAACCGTTCACCTGAAATTCTTCCTTTGCCGATTGGCCAAGGGCGAGCCGCGCGCCATCGGCTGCGCCGCGTACGAATGGGCCACGAGAGAGAGCTTGCCCAAGCGCGATTTCCCTCCGGCCGATGAACGACTGCTTGAGCGCTTGGTCGACAGTGCGGCACTCTGGCGGTAGCAATCTCGAATCGACCAAAAGTGTCTTGGCAGTATTGCTTAAGAAATATTGGCTTTTGTCAGTAGTCAACACGGTATTTCTTATCTTTTGTGCCAGCTTAGATTTAAATATCGCTGAATAACTTATTTATGATCTGAATAGATGCGGGGTTTCCGGACATAATTGTGTGCGTTTTCTCCGACAAGGCTTTGTTCTTGAATGAGATGGATTTTGTCCTACTACCACTTGTTCAGCATTGGGGCTCATAGTTTCCATAATTCCGCCGGGGGTCATCATTAGCTTGAGGTTTGCAGCCGGCTTGGGTATGGCCAATTGCCCGATTTGTGGAAGCCCAAGCGTTCAAACTTCATTCACCCTTCGAGCCGGCGGGGGATCAGCCCGGGGCGATCCGGAAACTGACCGCTAGTTTGCTCGCCGGTGAACCACATCAGACGTTGCTTGGTGTCACCGGGTCCGGCAAGACGTTCACTGTGGCCAACGTCATTCGCAACCTCAACAGGCCGACACTCATCATTTCCCACAACAAGACCTTGGCCGCTCAGTTATACGCTGAGTTCAAGGGGTTTTTCCCCGAAAACGCCGTCGAGTATTTTGTGAGTTACTTCGACTACTACCAGCCGGAAGCCTACATTCCGCAGACCGACACGTTCATTGAGAAAGACTCGAGCATAAACGACGAGATTGAGCGTCTACGCCTTTCGGCGATGAGTTCGCTTCTCGCCCGGAGAGATGTGGTCGTCGTCGCAAGCGTCTCGTGCATTTACGGTGTCGGTGAAAAAAGCGACTTCGAGCAGATGGTCATTCGACTCGGCGTCGGTGAGGAGTTCGGTCGGCAACGCCTGCTGGCGCGTTTGGTTGAGATTCAGTACGAGCGTAACGACATTCAGCTCGAGCGAGGCCAATTCCGGGTGCGCGGGGATACGGTCGAGATTCGCCCGGCGGAAACCGAAGAGGGGATTCGTGTTGAGTTTTTCGGTGACGAGATTGAGCGCATTACTCAATTTGACCCGCTCACAGGCAGCACACTCGAACCGTTGCCGGGCGTTGTTGTCTTTCCAGGCAAGCAGTTCGTCACGCCGATGGAAAATATCAAACGCGCTCTCGTGACCATTCGAGACGAGCTTGGCTGCCGCGTCGCTGAGTTGGAGAAAAGCGGAAAGCTGCTCGAGGCCCAGCGTATCCGGATGCGCACCGAGTACGACCTTGAGATGATGCTTGAGGTTGGCTTCTGCTCCGGCATCGAGAATTATTCGCGCCATCTTAACGCCCGCCCGCCCGGCTCGCGCCCCAGCACGCTGATCGATTTTTTCCCAAAGGATTTCCTGCTGGTGATCGACGAGTCGCACGCCACCGTCCCTCAGATAGGTGGGATGTTTGCCGGTGATCGATCCCGCAAGACGGTCTTGGTTGAGCACGGTTTTCGCCTGCCCAGTGCCTTGGACAACCGGCCGTTGAATTTCACCGAGTTTCAGTCGCTCCAAAACCAGACGCTCTACCTCAGCGCTACGCCTGCCCAGCGCGAGATCGAGTGGGCCAAGGGCCAAGTGGTCGAGCAGATCGTCCGGCCGACCGGGCTTATCGATCCGCGCATCACTCTCAAGCCGCTCAAGGGCCAGATCGATGACCTCATCGAGGAGGCCCGAAAGTGTGTGGACGAGGGTGAGCGCGTGCTCGTCACGACATTGACCAAGCGCACCGCCGAGGAGTTGACCGACTACCTTGCTGACATCGGCGTTAAGGTTCGTTATCTACACAGCGACATTGGCGCAATCGAACGGGTCGAGATCTTACGATCACTGCGCCACGGTGAGTTCGACGTGCTCGTGGGCATCAATCTGCTGCGGGAGGGGTTGGATATTCCCGAGGTGTCATTGGTCGCCATCCTCGACGCGGACAAGGAAGGGTTCTTGCGCTCGACAACGAGCCTGGTGCAAACCGCCGGGCGTGCGGCGCGACACTTGAACGGGCGGGTGATCCTTTACGCCGACAAAAAAACGCGGAGCATCCGCGAGTTCTTGCGCATTTGCGAGTACCGCCGCAAACGGCAGATTACTCACAACGAAAAGCACGGCATCACGCCGCAGAGCGTAAGTCGCCCGATCGAGCAGCGCCTGGGAGACCGCTTCGGAGGTCAGCAGGCCAACGCGGCGACACTACGCGAGTCAATGGACGACATCGACGTTGTCGAGACCATTCGCGAACTGGAAAAAGAGATGATCGAGGCTGCGGAGAAACTGGAATTTGAAAAAGCCGCGCTACTGCGCGACCAGGTCAGCGAACTCAAAAACCTAACCGGCGATCGGGCGGGAAACGTCCCCAAGGCAAGCGCCGTTACCTACCTCACAAAAAAGAAAAATAAGTGAAAAAGCTGACCACATTCGCCAGGCGAAGCACCTGACTAGATTTGCTGGTTTTTGGATTCAAATGGGATGCTGTGCTCTTTTGAAATGAGATTGGCTGCAATGCGTCCGGATTCGTAGATCGTTGGCAGTCCGCTTCCCGGATGAGTTCCGCCGCCGACAAGATAACAGTTGTCCAACTCCTCAAATTTATTGCGTGGCCTAAAATAAAGCATTTGCGTAAATGAATGTGCGAGGTTGAAGGTGGCTCCGAATTGAATATTCATATCCTGCCATGTTTGAGGTGTGAATATGATTTCTTCACGAATATGATCTTCAAGGTCCGACATTTTAGCACGTTCTATAAGGGCTTTTATGACTCGATCACGAAAAGTTTTTTTCTCATTACTCCAGTCGATTTCAGACTGCTGGTTTGGGACTGGAACAAGGACGTAAACTGATGAATGACCTGCGGGGGCGAGTGTGTGATCCGTTACACTGGCGTTACGAACATAGAACGAGAGCTCCTCAGACAAAACCTTGTTTTCGAAAATATCCTGAATGTTACCTTTGTAATCTTCTGCAAAAAAAACTGTGTGATGAGGGAGGTCGTAAACCTTGTCAAGGCCAAGGTGCAGCATGAAGGTGGAGCATGAATACTCTTTGGAATCAATTTTTTCTGAGCTATATTTTTTGAGGATGTTTGGCGGGACAAGATTCTTCATGGCGTACCCAAAGTCGGCGTTAAGCACAGTTTCATCTGCAAGGATTACTTCTCCGTTTTCCAATTCAGCGCCGAGGACTTTTTTGTTCTTGATAACCAATTGTTTCACTGGAGTGTTCAAATGGATCTCAACCCCGTGTTCACGGCACACCCTTGACATAGCATCGGATATTTCGCTCAGCCCACCGATAGTGTGGTAGACGCCAAATGCATGTTCTACGTATGGAAGAATTGCAAATGCACCAGGGCAATCCCAGGCTGACATGCCCAGATATTTTGACTGGAATGTGAATGACAGTTTTAGTTTTTCGTCTTTGAAGTAGTCTCCAAGCACACCGATTAAAGATCGCCCTATTGAAAGATTAGGAGCAGCTTTTATGAATTCCTTGGAAAAGTATTGCTTGAAGGAGGCGTAATCCTTTTGAAGGCAAGGGTACATCAAATCAAAGCGGCGTTTTTCTGCAGTCATGAAACGGTCATATCCATCCCTGTTGCCGGGGAAAGCCTGATCCATTTGCTGGAGCATTGCTTCTCTTTGAGTCGTCGGTTCTAGTCTGACATCATTGAATTGAAGCCGGTACATAGGCTCCAGTCTCGCCAGTTTTAGATAGTCATCAATATTTCGCCCAGCTTCCATGAAAACTTCATCGAGGATGAATTTCATCATCAAGAAAGTTGGGCCGACATCGAACTTGTACCCGTTACGAATAATGGCGGCATTGCGCCCGCCGACTCGATTAGATTTTTCGAATAGCCGAACTTTAAAACCCCTACGGGCGAGTAGCATTGCAGTAGTCAACCCTCCTGGGCCTGCACCAACGATGTTGACGCTAGCATGCTCTCTTTGACTTCCCATCAAGATCTGAACGCAGGTTAAGCTTTGGAGTAAACCACCGCGCCTTGGTTGGTGAACTCGGCGGACTTTTCGCGCATGCCTTCCTTCAGGGCCTCCTCCTCGGTGTAGCCTTTTTCGGTGGCGTATTTTCGGACGTCCTCGGTTATTTTCATCGAGCAGAAGTTGGGGCCGCACATGCTGCAGAAGTGCGCGGTTTTGGCGCCGTCGGCAGGGAGTGTTTCGTCGTGGAATTCTCGCGAGCGTTCCGGGTCGAGGCCTAGGTTGAACTGGTCCTCCCAGCGGAACTCGAATCGCGCCTTGCTCAAGGCATTGTCGCGGAACTGTGCGCCGGGGTGGCCCTTGGCCAAGTCGGCGGCGTGCGCGGCGATTTTGTATGTGATGACGCCTTCCTTTACGTCCTGTTTGTTTGGCAGGCCAAGGTGTTCCTTGGGCGTGACGTAGCAGAGCATCGCACAGCCGTACCAGCCGATCATCGCCGCGCCGATGCCGCTGGTGATGTGATCGTAGCCCGGCGCGATATCGGTCGTGAGTGGGCCAAGCGTGTAGAACGGCGCCTCGTCGCACCACTCGAGCTGTTTGGTCATGTTGTCGTGGATCATGTGCATCGGCACGTGGCCGGGGCCTTCGTTCATCACTTGCACGCCAAGCTCCCACGCTCGCCGGGTCAGGTCGCCTTGCACCTTGAGTTCGGCGAACTGAGCCTCGTCGTTGGCGTCGGCGATGGAGCCGGGGCGGAGGCCGTCACCGATGCTGAAGCTCACGTCGTAAGTAGCGCAGATTTTGCAGATGTCATCCCAGTGTGTGTAGAGGAAGCTCTCGGTGTGATGTGCGAGGCACCATTTGGCCATGATCGAGCCGCCGCGGCTGACGATGCCGGTCAGCCGCTTGGCCGTCAGCGGCACGAAGCGAAGAAGAACACCGGCGTGGATGGTGAAGTAGTCGACGCCCTGCTCGGCCTGCTCGATGAGTGTGTCGCGGAAAATCTCCCAAGTCAGATTCTCGGCTTTGCCGTCTACCTTTTCGAGCGCCTGGTAAATCGGGACGGTGCCGATCGGGACGGGTGAGTTGCGGATGATCCATTCGCGGGTGGCGTGAATGTTTTTGCCGGTGGAAAGATCCATGACATTGTCGGCGCCCCACTTGGTTGCCCATCGCATTTTCTCGACCTCCTCTTCGATGCTCGACGCGACGGCGGAGTTGCCGATGTTGGCGTTGATCTTGACGAGGAAATTGCGGCCGATGATCATCGGCTCGGCTTCTGGGTGGTTGATGTTAGAGGGGATGATGGCTCGGCCTCTGGCCACCTCGTCGCGGACAAATTCCGGCGTAATCTCGTCGGGGATACTCGCACCCCACGAGTTGCCGGGATGCTGGTGGGCCAGCGAGTTGGCCGGAGCTTGGCCAAGCGCTTGGGCGTCCTCTCGGAGCTTGGCCAAGCCGATGTTTTCGCGGATGGCGATGTGCTCCATCTCCGGCGTTATGGTGCCCTGTTTCGCATACCAATACTGGGTGACAGGATGGCCGGCGGAGGCGCGGAGCGGCTTGCGCCTGAGCCCCGGGAACTCAGTCAACCGGTTGGCTTTGTCGCGTTGGGTAGCGTGGTCGGCGTGGACGTTTGAGAGGTAGCCGTTGTCGAGCGGCTTGGCTATGCGCCCGTTATATTCCTCGACGTCGGCGCGGTCGCGGATCCATTTGTCGCGCAAGGCAGGTAGTCCTTTTGTGATATCGCCGTCAAAATCGGGGTCGCCCCACGGGCCGCTGGTGTCGTACACGCGCACCGGTGCGTTATCCTCGACGTCGCCGCTGAGTGACTTGGTGGGGCTTTGGGAGATTTCACGAAACGCCACGCGGACGTCGGGATGGATTGTGCCGTTGACGTAAACCCGCTTTGAGTTGGGTAACTGGTCCTGGCTTGACGGTTCGAAGGAATCGGTTGATGCGATCATTTTTCTTGGAGAGAACTGGAAAGTCTCCCCCGTTCACTTGGAGGGAAAGTCAACCCAGAGTCGGATACTGTCAAGAAACTACCAGCTTGGGTGCTCCGGTAGGCTGGAGTCGAACTCGGCAAACAATTTTGCCTCGTAGTCGCCGGCGAACGTGCCCTCGAAAAAGCGGTCAAGAGCCTCGCCGTGAAGGCGCTCCCATGACGACTCCTCTTGACCGGGGAGGATTGGGTAAAACAGCACGCCGTTGGCCTTGGCCGCTTTATGGTCGCCCGGCGCATCGCCGATCATGAGCACTTTTTCCGGAGGGTACTTGCCTGCGGCAGCGAACTGGATGTGCTCGGTCTTGGTCCCCATTCCCTGTCCGGCGATTGCCTTGACGAACTTGGTGATGTCGTGTTCGTCCCACTCGCGCTCGAGCGCGTCGCTGGGAGTTTGCGAGATGACCATCATGTCCGCTCGGCCAAGCGCTTTGGCCAGGCACTCGCGAACGAGCGGGAAAGGTGGTACGCCGTGGACGATGTCGGCGATGTGTGCATTGACGGCGTCAGACCAATCCTTGACCGGAACCAAGTCGTTGTTGCCGCCCGCGACCTCGGCGGCGAGAGTGGCGTTGCCGAGCTTGGTTTCGCGCGCCATCCACTCGTTGAGTGCGGGGTGGCTTGGAACGTTGACGTTGCGGGCCTGCACCTCGGGTCGCTCGCGGAGCAGTTCAAGCGAGCGGACCATGGCTGGGAAGCGGTTGGTGCCCCGAGTCTTTGAGTAGAGGTTCACGAACTCCCACACCTGCCGGGCATATTTGCTGACTGCCTGCAGTCTGTTGTGTTTCACGAACATCGGTACGAAACATTCCTTGTGCTTGATCTCCATTGAGTCAAACACACAGCCATCGGAGTCAATGCCTATGAAAAAGTCGCTGTCGGGCTGAAAGTCGCGGAGGACTTGTGCGGGGTCGCTCATGCTCAAGCGTTGTAAGTGGAGGAGGAGACGTTGCCGCCGCGGCCGGTCCAGTTTGTGTGGTGAAACTCGCCGCGCTCGCGGTCTATCCGCTCGTAAGTGTGTGCACCGAAATAATCGCGTTGAGCCTGCAAGAGGTTGGCGGGGAGCGTCTCGCTGCGGAAGGCGTCGAAGAAGCTGAGTGCGGTCGAGAAGGCCGGTGCCGGGATGCCCTTCTTGGCGGCAGTGGCCACGACGTTGCGCCAGCCGCGCTGGCTCTTTCGGATCTCGCGCTTGAAGTGCGGGTCGAGCAGCAGGTTCGGCAGTCGCTTGCGCTTGTCGAATGCCTCCTTGATTTTGCCGAGGAACTGGCTGCGAATGATGCAGCCGCCACGCCACATGAGGGCGATCTCGCCGTAGTTGAGCTTCCAGCCGTACTCGGCTGCTGCTGCGCGGAGCAGCATGAAGCCCTGCGCGTACGAGATGATTTTTGAGGCGTAAAGTGCGCTGCGGATGTCGTCAATGAATTTCTCGCGGTTGGTCTTGATGACCGGCTTCGGGCCGCGAAGTTTCTTGGAGGCGGCAACGCGCTCCTCTTTCATCGAGGAGATACAGCGGGAAAAAACCGCCTCGCCGATGAGAGTGATTGGGATGCCCAACTCGGCTGAATTGATGACGGTCCATTTGCCGGTGCCTTTTTGGCCGGCGGTGTCGAGGATCTTGTCAACCATCGGCGCGCCGTCGTCGTCTTTGAACGCAAGGATGTCTCGGGTGATCTCGATGAGGTACGAGTCGAGGTCGCCCTCGTTCCACTCGGCAAACACTTTGTGCATCTCGTCGGCGTTCATGCCCAAGCCCTCTTTCATCAAGTGGTACGCCTCGCAGATGAGTTGCATGTCGCCGTACTCAATGCCGTTGTGCACCATTTTGACGTAGTGGC
>PVBE010128367.1_pt1 | contig 11958 bp, 11 predicted proteins | sample 1631181 | NCBI WGS metagenome assembly PVBE01 (sample SAMN08397723, study PRJNA350692) | Marine metagenome, whole genome shotgun sequencing project. | isolation source: water | place: Pacific Ocean | collected 2012-04 | reverse complement strand
TTACCATCCTTTACCATTTTATCTGCTGTTTCAATCCACTCTTTGTATTCATCTGGGTCTTCTCTTACAAGACCAAGCATATCTGAAGGAGAAAGTAATAATAGAGACTTAATTCGTGAGTCTTTGGTCTTTGCAAGATAATAAGTAGCTTTTGGTGCACCAAGACTGTGTCCTGATAAATATATCTCATCAAAACCTTGGCTCTCAAGGAAATCTATATGAGCTTTTATGTCTAATAGACAGTCTTCAAACTTTTCCTTGTAACCCCCTCCATCAATATATTCAATTTTACCGCCACCTTCTTTTATGAGTGTTGATACTTGCGAGTTACCTCTGTTATTAAAGGGAGAGAAAGCAATTCCATTGGAAGTTAGTGTGGATGCCAGATTTTGAAGGAACAGGTTTTCGTAAAAATTACCCGTCATTCCGTGAACATGAGCCACAACTCTTTTAGATTTTTGGTCAGGCTCATTTAATAAGCCGTGAAGCCTTATCCCATCATCGGCAAGAATTGTGTGGAATGATGTTTTCATTCAAAAAGTATACCAGAAGTTCCAAGTCCTGTTGGGGTTACCAATTAATGTGTTGAAAAATAAGACTTTAAAAATGGCTCCCCCTACGGGACTCGAACCTATACTTTGGGAGAAGTGAAGAATTCTTCACTTCACTTGATTAACTTAATGATTTGGTCTATAGTTACGGGGCTTAAATAAATATGTCACAAGACCATTTAATAAAAGTTGCGTGCTCCGAATGCAAGAGAATCAACTATTGGAGCAGAAAAAATCGTAAATCAGTTGAGCGAAAAATTGAGCTCAAGAAGTATTGTAAATGGTGCAAAGGGCATAAACCTCACGCAGAGAGTAAAAAATAATACATGATCAATTACGATCACTTTAGCGAAGTCGATATACGAATCGCTACTATACTATCAGCTGAAAAAATACCTGAAGGGGACAAACTGCTTAAACTTCGCGTTTCTATTGGAGAAGAAGAGCGCCAAATAATGGCGGGGATTGCTGAACATATTGAAGAGCCTGCGGCTCTTGTGGGAAGGCAAATTCCTATTATTGCAAACCTTGAACCACGAACACTTCGTGGTTATGAAAGCCATGGAATGATTCTTGCCGCAGACAGCGAAAATGGCCCAGTACTTATTCATCCAGACTCTAAGGTTTCGGATGGTGCAAAAGTAAAGTAATATAATTCTTACAAGGGTCCATAGTTTCAATGGCTAAAACGTCGGTTTCCAAAACCGAAGTTCCAGGTTCGAGTCCTGGTGGACCCGCATTTAACAGCTAGCACGAAGATCTTTAGCGCTCTCGTGCGCTTGAGGTACTTTGTAGAAGGATCACTATTTTGATATGTTTAATCCATGAAAAAGGTAATTATTTGGGCAGAATCTGAAGCTGAAGCTCTGGAATTTATGGGTTTGTTTGAGGCAGACATGAATTTCATTGTTAGCAAGATTTATATAGCCAAGAGAAGTTCTGGTAAAAGAGATGTTGGCCATAAATATAGGAATGGTGAGTATTTTTCTTATGATATTTCAACTAGAAAAGTGTCGGGTGAGCCGAGTGTAGCTCCAGATTCGGTTACTGAAATAGTGCAGTGGTGTTCTCAGGACATTATCGTCACTGACACACAATTCAAACCTATTTTAATTATTGAAACTACTTATCATATTCTCACATATAATAATGTAGCTCAGAGAATTCCTCGCATAGTTCGAGGAAGCTCTCTTGGTGTACCATCAGTAATTTTTCAAAAAGTAGATAAGTCTTCAACGACATTAATTTCATGGTTCACTAAAGCATTAAGTAATGCAGAAGAAATTTATAAAACAGAATGTTTAGCTCTTATTTTTGATGATGATGATTTTGAAGAAGCCAAAAAATTACTTATTACATTATTAAATAATCTTGTAAACAGTAAAAAAGCACCTGTTGAAATAAAAAAGATTCACGATATCATGGATGAATTCAACAAAAACTACGACGAGAAAGTTCTAATCAATGGAAAAAGAGGCGCTGGAAGAAAGTGGTTAAAATTTGAAAAAGACAAAATGAGGGTGATTATTGGAGTACGGGATAATTGTGCCCTCACAAGAGTACAGGGATATGGGTGTCAGGGCACACAAAAAGAGCAAGCGAAGTTAAGATCAAATTTAAGCCAATGATAGAGTTTTCTCCCTGAATATTTTTCGTAGGCTACCTTCTCAATTGATTTTTGCGTGGCTTAAAGATAGACTTGGAATAAAGAATCGGGGGGTATTAGTATTGAAACAGGTTCTAACATCGTGTACTACCCTCCGCATCATAAGCAGAAAAACTAATTCAAGAACTTTCTTACAAGGGGCGTTATTTTCTTGTCTTTCCCAGTAGGGAACCAGTGTATTTCTTTGTTTCGTTTAAACCAAGTGTTTTGTCGTTTTGCATATTGACGAATCGCTATAGCAAGATTCTCTTCAAATTCAGAACGAGTAACCCTACCTTGAAGTAATTGCGATAGAAATTTATATTCAAGACCCAAAGAGTCCATTCTTTTAAAACTTAAACCGCTCTTGCGGAGTTTTTTTGCTTCTGAAATGAGTCCAGACTTTATCCGTCTCTTCAAACGAAGCCTTATTCGAGTTTCAAGGTTTTTTGGTTTGATTCCAATAAACAAAATATCGTATTTATATTCTTTAATAAGAGGTGGTACAGACCCAAGATTAATTCCTATTTCTATTGCCCTAATTATTCGTCGTTTGTTTTTCTTTTCAATTCTTGCGAAGGAGTCTGTGTCAGTCTTTTTCAGCCTGTTTAAAAGTTCTTCGATACTTTTTGACTCAAGTTTTTTGCGAAGCTTGAGATTGGGTTTTACTGAAGGCAGGGGATTCTTATTTATAAGTGTGTCAATATAAAAACCAGTTCCACCACAAATTATTGGAATTTTCCCCGATTTTTGTATTTTCTTAATAGCCTCTGTGGCGTGTGTTCTGAATTGTGCCGCAGTAAATTTTCTTTTTGGACTTGCGACATCGAGTAAATAATGGGGGACACCACACATTTCCTTTTTTGTGATTTTGCCGGTTCCAATATCTAGCCCCTTATATACCTGACGAGAATCAGCTGAAATAACTTCTCCATTTACTAAGTGCGCAATCTCAACTGCCAAGTCGCTTTTGCCAGATGCAGTTGGTCCCAGAACGACAATTATCTTTTCTTTCATTGCGTTAATATACCAATACAAAAGCGGGATGCAACTCTTCATGAAGAATCACATCCCGCTTACCGGGCGCTTATCGCGCTATGATGACGTGTATTGGACGGTCCGAGAACGCTCTCTCGAGAGAGTCGACCCCAGCTCCGACCGAACATGAGATGCAGAATGAGTCGAACTTCAGCACGCAGTCGCATTCCCCGCGACTCGCTTGTCTGACGTAGAGAACTGCTCGAGGCCTTTCCTCCTCCTCGAACATTTTCTCGAGTTGCACAGACAGTTGTTCGGGCTCCGCCGTTTCCTCACCCAATTCGAGTGGGATATGGTGCTCGGTCATGAGCCAGTCTCGAAGCCTCGAGAGACGCATCCCTTGATTCGCTGTCCTTGTCACGTCTTACCCCTTTCCTTTGTACAAATATACAGAATGACTTTTCTTTCCTTATCAAATCTAGCACAAGAGACCAAGCTGTCAATAACTTCTGTGCAAATAGTGCCCGGGGAGAGAATCGAACTCTCACTCCCGAAGGAATACGATTTTGAGTCGTACGCGTCTACCAATTCCGCCACCCGGGCAAGTAAGAAAAGTCTACGTTAATTTGATTGAGCTCGCAAATTATCATATTATTAATACTGTAATGAATGAAAAATTAAATTATAGCCAATCAGTTTTTTGGGTGGATACAGATAGAATATATCCAAACCCATATCAGCCTCGTAAAGAATTTGACCCACAAGCTCTTGATAGTCTTGCACAGTCAATTAGGCAATACGGAGTTTTACAGCCAGTTGTCGTGACGCGCCAAGAAGTTGATACAGACAGCGGAGGCCTTGCTGTAAAGTACGAGCTTATAGCGGGGGAGCGCCGCCTGCGTGCTTCGCGCCTAGCCGGCTTGCGCCAGATTCCAGCGCTTATTCGCGAGAAAGAAGACAACAACAAAGCAAAACTTGAAATTGCAATAATTGAAAATCTGCAACGTGAGGATTTAAATCCTGTCGACAGAGCAAAGGCCTTTGACCAATTAACAAAAGAATTTAATCTTACACACGCTGAAGTTGCTCAAAAAGTAGGAAAAAGTCGTGAGTACGTTTCTAATACAATCCGCATCCTGCTTCTTCCAGAAGATATTCTTACCGCAGTTCATGAAGGTAAAATCACAGAAGGACATTCGCGTCCAATATTAATGCTCGGCCACAAGGAAGATGAGCAGAGAAAACTTTTTGATAAAATTTTAAGTGAACGAATGACAGTTCGTGAGGCTGAACAACATTCACGAAGAGTCGCCCAGGAAAAAGTACGAAAGCCATCACGGATATTTGAAAGAGATACTTGGGCGCTTGAAGAAGAGTTAGCTGAAAAGCTCGGAACACGGGTTCGTATAGAGAAGAAGCACGACGGTGGGAAAATTAGCATAGACTTTTTCTCATCTGACGACCTTGAGAATATTTTGAATGTGTTTGATTCCGGAGTTGTTCAGAATGTGCTTGAAGGGGATGACGGCACAAATGACACACCCAACAATCAAGAAGAAGATAATTCGGAAGAAGATTTATACTCCATACAAAACTTTAGTATTTAGTCTTTAATTAAGGCGTTTTTAATGTGCTTTCTGGCCATGGTCGTTTTGGCGTAATCCAACCATTTTCTTGTAGGCTTGTTACCTTTTTTGGTTTGAATTTCTACAATGTCTCCATTGTTAAGTTCAGTGCCCAATGCTGCGAATTTTCCGTTTACTTTCGCGCCAGAGGTATGGTTTCCAATTTCAGAATGAATTCCATAAGCAAAATCGAGAGCGCTCGCACCCAGTGGTAATTCAATAACATCACCAAGAGGAGTGAACACAAAGATGCGCTCATCAAAGAAGTCTATTTTCATGTTGCTTAAAAAATCTTTAGGTTTTTCTGATTCTCTATGCACATCTTCAAGGTGTCTTAGCCACGAAAGATAGCCTTTAACATTTTTTGCTCTATTTCTATGTTTACCATCTTTGTAAATTAAATGAGCGGCAATTCCGTACTCTGCTTCTCTATTCATTTCGTCAGTTCGTACCTGAATCTCTGCAACCCCGCCATCGCCGGTAAACACTGTCGTATGAAGACTTTTATACCCATTAATTTTTGGGTTGGAAATATAGTCTTTTATTCTGCCTGGAACAGGTTTCCACATTGAATGAATAATGCCAAGTATTTTATAACAATCTTCAACCTGAGGAACGATTACACGCAATGCGTACAGGTCATACAGTTTTGCAACATCCATATCGTGTTTCAATAATTTATGATAAATAGAATATGTTCCTTTTATTCTGTAGTCTACTTGAACATCTCTCATATCGTTTGAAGCAAGTAGTTTTACAAGAGATCTATATACTTTTCCTATATATTTTTTTCGTTCACCCCCACGCTCTTTAATAAGTGTTCTCACTTTCTCATAATCAATTCTGTTTACATAAGGAAATGCCCTGTCTTCAAGTTCCGTTTTTATTTGGTTCATTCCGAGCTTGTTTGCAATTTGTGCATAAATTTCAAGAGTCTCGAGAGCAATTCGTTTTTGCTTATTTTTTGGAACGTACTCGAGAGTCCTTATGTTGTCGAGTCTGTCTGCAATTTTAATAAGAATGACACGAACATCTGCTGCTGTTGCAACAAAGAGGTGTCGCAAATTTTCCGCATATCTATCTCTACCTTTATATCTCAAGCTTCCAAGTTTGCTAACTCCACGAACAAGGTTTGTAACATCTTTATTAAATATTTTCTCTATTTCTTCGGCTGTAATGTCGCAGTCTTCTATTGTGTCGTGCAGAAAACCTGAAGCAAGTGTATTAATATCAACTCCAAACTCAGTAAGATTTTCAGCTACTCGTACAGCATGGTTAAAATATGGCTCTCCGGAATATCTAGTTTGCCCTTCGTGAGCTTTTTTTGAGAATACGTATGCATTATTAATAAGCTCGATATCCTTCGTTGTGGCCTCTCGAGATTTGAGTGTATCTAGTATAGATTCTGGCAATTCCATTTACCCATACTAGTAAAGCAAATTTCTTATGTAAACCCGTCAAAAACTCCTTATTATTTCTTCTCTTTGTCTAGTTTGTGAGGGTTATGGTTAGGGCAGGATTTATCACTACAACGCTCCGGGATCGTCTTAGTTCCTTCCATCATGAGCTTATTGCATAGTGGGCACATATTTCCTGTGGGGAGCGCTTTTATTGCATGCTTACAGTCTGGGTAGTTTGTACAACTATAGAAAATTCCAAACCTTCCGCGTCTTTCTGTCATTTCCCCATTTTTACATTCAGTGCATTTAACTCCCGTCCTTTTTTTCGACGCCTCTTCTTCATCCTCTTGTACATACTTACATTTTGGATATGTATTGCATGTTACAAATTTACCGAAACGTCCTTCACGTATAATAAGTTTACCCTTTTTACACCTTGGGCATTCTTTCCCAAGCTCTTTTGGGGGTTCTAGAATCTTTCCTTCAATAGTTCTTGCCCCTGCGCATTCTGGAAATTCCGCACAACTCATAAACTTACCTGTCTTTCCAAGTTTGTACGTCATATTTTTATTGCATTCTGGGCATGGAAATTCATCTGGCACAGGGCCAAGGTTTGTAATTTTAGGGAGATCTTCTTTTGAATGTACTTCTTGCAAAAAAGGTGTGTAGAAATTTTCTAATGTCTCTTTGTATCCGCGTTTTCCGTTGGCAATTTCATCTAATTCATTTTCCATTTCTTTAGTAAAAGAATCGCCAATATATTTTGCAAAATGTTCTTCAAGAAAACTTGTAACAACATCACCTATATCTGTTGGGATAAGTGTTTTACCTTCTTTTGTTACATATTCTCTATCAACAATAGTTCAATAATAGACGCATATGTGCTTGGGCGCCCAATCTCTCGTTTTTCAAGTTCTTTAATAAGCCCAGCTTCAGAATATCTATTTGGTGGCTGTGTTTGTTTTTCTATATCTCGAATATCAATAAGTTTAAGTTCTTCATCCACCTTTACTTCCGGAAGGATAACGTCTTCTTGATGGATGTATGAATCTGCAGCCATCCACCCGGGGAATATAATTCTAGAACCATTAATAGCAAAATTAGGAAGTCCGGTTTCGCCAATTCGAACAATCATTTTAGTTCGCATAACTTTTGCCATTGCCATTTGGGAGGCAAGAGTTCTTTCTCGAATCAAAGTATATAATTTTCTTTGTTCGTCTGTTGCTCCAGCAGTCTTTTTTCCTATATTTGTCGGGCGAATTGCTTCGTGAGCCTCTTGTGCATTTTTGCTTCTGGTTCTATAGATGTGGGTCTCGGCATATTCTTTGCCGAATTCTTTCGTAACTTGCGCGAGTATAGAAGACACAGCTGTACTGGCCAGGTTTGTGCTGTCGGTACGCATATATGTAATGTGTCCACCTTCATATAACTTTTGTGCCGCACTCATTGTCCATGAAGGGGACATGCCAAGTCTTGTACTTGCCACTTGTTGAAGAGTGGATGTAATAAAAGGCGCTCGTGGAGACTGAGACACCTTGCGTTCTTCAATTTTTGAGACAATCCATGAGTTCTTTTTTCCTTGAGTAAGTATTTCATCTACTAATTTTCTATTGCGTGGTTCTTCCACACAAGAGAGCGTAAATTGGTTTCCACCACTATTTTTAACGTCAGCTTCAAGTTCCCAGAAAGTCTCTGGAATAAATGCGCGTATTTCACGCTCTCGTTCCATAAGAATACGCATAGCAGGCGATTGCACTCTGCCTGCCGACAGTCCATATCTCAGCTTTTTCCAAATAAGTCCACTCAAATCATAACCAACAAGACGGTCAAGAATTCGTCGTGCTTCTTGTGCTTGTCTTAGATTTGTATCGACTTCTCTCGGGTGTTTAAGAGCATCTTTTAGAGCTCCTTCTGTAATTTCATTAAATACAATTCTCTTCATTTTTTCACCACCAAGGAGCTCTTCTATGTGCCATGCAATAGCTTCTCCTTCTCTGTCGGGGTCGGTCGCAAGAAGCACTTCATCTGCTTTAGAAGCCTCTTTTTTTAATAGAGAAACCACCTTTTCTTTTCCTTTGGCTATCTCGTAGTGGGGCACAAAGCCCGCTTCTATATCAATAGCCTTTTTATTACTTTTTGGTATATCTCGAATGTGCCCAACAGAAGCAACCACCTTGTATTTATTATCAAGGTATTTCTCGATTGTTTTTGCCTTTGCTGGCGACTCGACTATTAATAAATTCATATTGGGTATAAGTAATACTATACAAAAATTTTTTTTGCAAATTTTTATTTAATTACCTTCTTCTTAACATACCATTTTCGTCACTTATTAAATTCTTTAATGTAAGGGAAGTTGCAACTGTGTTTACTTTGTGTGCTGGCCAGTTAAGTTTTCTGCCAGCATCATCTTTATATAATTCTTCTGCGAGAGCTTCTATTAATAGAGTCTCGTCAGTAGATAGGTTTCCTGTTGGGGTAGCTCCTTTGTTTGTGTCTTCTAGTCCAAGCATTTGAAGGATGTCTAGCGATGAGGTTATGGGTGTCGCACTATCATACAAAAGTGCATGAGTTCCCGCAGAATTGACATTGAATATTGAACCAGGAACTACGCCAACATCTTTGTTATAAGAGAGTCCCAAGTCTGCGGTAATAAGCGATCCAGATTTTTTCTTTGCTTCAATTACAAGTACTGCATCAGAAAGTCCTGCCATAATTCTATTTCTCTTTGGAAACATAAATGGCTGAAGAGCTTCGTCGGGCTCGTATTCTAAAATAAGTGCCCCTCCGCTTTTAAGAATTTCTCGTGAGAGATTATAGTTTGTTTTTGGATATAATGCTTTGTCGTCTAATCCAGACTCAGGTATAGCAATAGTTTGTAACCCTGCTTTTAGGGCTTCTTTGTGGGCTATGGCATCAATACCAAGGGCAAGGTTAGACACTATTACAATAGGGTGCCCAGCAAGGCCGCTAATTAGCTGTCCACAAACCTCCTTACCATAATTAGAGTACTTTCTCGCCCCTACAACCGAAAGAAACTTGAGATTTCCAGCAGGAAACGAATCTCTTGTATATAGAGCGCTTGGTTTATCGGGCATTTCGCAAAAACGTTCCTCGAGGATTTTTTTAGATAACGTTTCTATTTCGTATGAAGCCATGTTTGCTCATAGTAGCATCCATTTGTTAGAATCTAAAAATGCTAGATATAAAATTTATTCGAGAAAACAAAGACTTGGTTATTGAAGCGGCTTCAAAAAAGTTTGTTAATGTAGATATTGATAAGCTGTTATCTCTTGATGAGAAAAGAATAAAACTACTTCAGGAAGTTGAGGCGCGTCGTAACGAGCAAAATAAAGCATCGGAAAAAATTGCCACGAGTACAGGTAATGAGAAACTTATATCTCAAATGAAGATATTAAAGCTGGAAATGCAAAGAAAGGAAGTTGAACTAAAAAAGGTTACGCAAGAGTGGCAAAAAATTATGTTATCTGTTCCAAACATTCCTGATGTGTCGGTGCCGGTTGGTAAGAGCGATGAAGACAATACTGAACTAAGAAAAGTTGGAGACATTCCTAAATTTTCATTTACTCCTAAAAATCACATAGACCTTTTGAAAAGAGGAAATATGGCAGACTTTGAGCGCGGAACGAAAGTTTCTGGCTTTAGGGGTTATTTTCTAAAAAATGACGCATTAGTATTACAAATGGCATTATGGCAATTTGTAATGAATTTTTTCAAAGACAAGGGTTATGAATTTCTTATGTCCCCATCGATTGTTAATAAGGAAGGATTCTTAGGAACAGGATATTTACCTGACGGAGAAGAGGATTTGTATAAGACTCAAGATGATTCGTATCTGTCAGGTACTTCAGAGGTTCCGGTTATGGCGTCATTTATGGGGGAAGTTCTTTCAAAAGAAATTCTTCCCAAAAAAGTTATAGCGTTTTCACCATGTTTTAGAAGAGAAGCTGGGAGCCACGGCAAAGATACAAAAGGGCTTGTTCGGGTTCACGAATTCTTTAAATGGGAACAAGTTGCTCTGTGCGAAGCAAGTCATGAGGAAAGTGTAAAATTGCATGAGGAGTTACAAAAAAATGCTGAAGAACTTATGCAAGCTCTTAAAATACCATACAGAGTCGTTATCAACTGTGGTGGCGACCTTGGTTTGGGGCAGGTGAAAAAATATGACATTGAGGCCTGGGTTCCGTCAGAAGAAAGATACGTAGAAACCCATTCGGTTTCTTATTTTCACGATTTTCAGGCGCGAAGGCTCAATATAAAGTATAAAGACGATAAGGGTAAAAATAATTTTGTGCACTCTTTGAATGGTACCGCTCTCGCGTCTCCACGAATACTCGTACCGCTACTTGAAAACTATCAAAAGAGCGACGGAACAATTAAAATTCCTGACGTACTTATTGAATATATTGGAAAGGAAAACATAGGAGGATAATGAACTCTTATAAAAGGGTCCCGTCTCGTATAAGACAAACGGAAAGTAGACGAAAAAAGAAAATCTATACCCTATTGATTTTTATTGTTTTAATTATTATTGGTGGCCTGCTTTGGGTATTTAATTATCGTGGGTCTCAAATTGTTCGTGTTTCAGTTGAGGGGGCAATTTCTGTGAACTCGCAAACAATACAAGAAACCACAGAAAACATACTACTTGAAAAATATTTTTATATAATCCCAAAGAGTAATTTTCCATTTCTTCCGCGCGACCAAATAAAAAAAACCATTGGAGCTCTTTCTCCAAAGATTGAAACTGTTATTCTAGATCAAAAAGGCGCATACACACTTCGCGTACTTGTTCAGGAGCGTAAACCGGCATTTACGTGGTGCAATATAAAAGAAGTGTGTTTTTATGTTGATGAGACTGGATATAGCTATGAAAAGATAGAAGAAGGTGGTAATGAGAAACCTCTTTTTGTGTTTAGCTCTTTCATGGCACCAGATTGCGAAACTTTTTGTAAGATTGTTGGTGTAGACTCTTTGCGCCCCATATTTTTTTCCAAAGACGTCCTTTCATCTAAAGGGATTTCAATAAAACAGGTAGATATTGATGCCAACAACGACTATACTCTTACTCTAGACACGGGGACTCGTATTCAATTCACAGGGGAGCATAATATTGAAGAGGCCTTGAATAATCTTTTCTCACTTGTACAATCACAGATTTTTAAGGAACAAGAGATTAGCTTTGAAGATGGACTTGATAGAATTGAATATATAGATTTGCGGTTTGGTAAGAAGTTGTTTTACAGTCTAAAATAGTTATTTAAAGGACAGTACAGGCTCTAAAGGCTATAATAAATATATGATAAGGATTCTTAAAATAGATGTGCACTATATTTTATGGCACTACTCCCGCGGGTTTACAGATGTATTTACCGGCTGGCGTAATATTTTATGGTTTGTTTGGAACTACTTTTCTATAGGCCTGCTTTTACGAAGTCTTTTTTCTCCATGGAGAGCTTTGTCTGAAGAAAAAAGAGGGACAGGTTTTGACCTTGCAGAATATCTTTCAAATTTGCTCATAAATACAATTATGAGGGCTGTTGGATTTTTTATCCGCTTAATCTTTATTGTAATTGGCTTGATTGCGTGGGTTATTGTCTTTCTTACCTTTCCGATTTTGATAGTCTTTTGGGTCTCTCTTCCTTTTATACAATTTTGTTTCATGTGTAATCCTCTAATGTGAGTCGTCAGAGATCACCAAACTTCTTTGCAAAATCCTAGCCACCAAAAAGATATGC
>PVBE010082917.1_pt1 | contig 11958 bp, 9 predicted proteins | sample 1631181 | NCBI WGS metagenome assembly PVBE01 (sample SAMN08397723, study PRJNA350692) | Marine metagenome, whole genome shotgun sequencing project. | isolation source: water | place: Pacific Ocean | collected 2012-04 | reverse complement strand
GAATAAACACTCGGATTGGAGACAACCATCACGATATTTTCAAAGCGTCACTTCTGCTAATGGTCAAGTATTGTGCGGCGGTCGTTCCTCGATCGACTTGGCGAGCCCTTCCCACCAACCTGAAGCAGCCCCTTGATTTGCGCCATCTTCCTGCTCCAAGAACACGCGTCCGATTGGAGCTGCAGGAATGAAATCAGTTTGTGGGATATTTGTGGGAAGAAACGGCCGTAAAGAACTAACATATTGAAATCATTGGCGACCCCAACGGGATTCGAACCCGTGTCGCCACCTTGAAAGGGTGGTGTCCTAGGCCTCTAGACGATGGGGTCGCTGGGTGGTGTAGGTAATGGCCGGGGTCGCGGAAATCAACCGGTATTTCCGCCCTTACGCCTCCGGGAACACCTTTCTCATTTGCTCCAGCGTCAGCATCTCGCGTGCCTCATCGTCGAGATAGGGAACCCCGATGCCGTATTCCGACCAGCGCTCGCGAACCTTGCGCTCGAGCTCGGGATCGATGGTGTTGAGCGCGGGCACGCGGCGGCCGTCGATCTCGGGGTTGCGCTCGAACTCCCAGTTGCGGGTGGCGTCGATCAGCACCCGGGTCCAGCTGCCCGAGCCGTAGGTCGCCGGGTCGGCGAGCTCGGGCGGCATCGACGGATCAAGCACCGAGCCGAAGGTCGGCCCGAACGTCAGCAGCTGGCCGCCCCCGGCGTCGACCTTGAACGCCATCGCCCAGTCGAGCGCCTCGCGGTCGCGGATGTCGACGTCCTCCTCGACCACCATCACGTTCTTGAAGAACCACTGCCCGGCGCTCGTCCCCCACAGCGCGTTGGCCACTTGCTGGGCGTGGCCGCGGTAGCGCTTGCGGACCTGGACGACGATGTTGGTGCCGGTCGCGACTGGCGGCATCCAGACGTCCATCACGTTGTCGATGCCGAAATCCTCCAGCATGTTCCACGCGATGGCCGACCACGAATAGGCGCACAGCGGCGAATCCTCGCTCGGGAAGCCGGGCCGCGCGCCCTCCAGCGCGCAGCGGTAGATCGGGTCGTCGCGGTGGGTGAGGCAGGTCACCTCCATCACCGGCTTGGGCGAGGCCTTGTGCGCGGCGTGGCCCGAATACTCGGCGAACGGGCCCTCCATAGCGAAGCTCGCCGGGTCCGGGTTGATATAGCCCTCGACGACGATCTCGGCATCGGCCGGCACCTCGAGGTCGACCGTCTCGCACTTCACCAGATCGACCGGGCGGCCGAGCAGCGCGCCGATCATGTCCCACTCCTCGACGCCCTTGAGGAACGGACTGCCGGCGCACAGCGGCAGCGCGTCGTGCCAGCCGTGCACCACGGCGACCGGCATGTGGCCGGCCTTGCCCTGGTACTTGCCGAAATGCCCGCCCCAGCCCTGGGTCGCGATGATCAGCTTGGCGATCCGGTTCTTGCCGACGATCATGCCGCGGTAGAGCCCGACATTGGTGCGCCCGGTCTCCGGGTCCTTGGTGATGACGCCGCAATAGGTGTCGATGAAGCGCCCGCCGTCCGAGGCGTGCCACTTGGGCACCGGCAGCTGGCCGAGATCGATCGCGTCGCCGCGCAGGATGTTCTGCTTGGTCGCTCCGGTCTCGACCAAGCGCGGCTCGATGGGTTTGCGGTAGGCGTCCTTGAAATGGCGCACCAGGTCCTTGTCCGAAGTGTCGGACGGCAGCCCCGCCAGGGTCAGCACGTGGGCGCGGGACGCGATGCCGCAGGTCATCAGCCGCGTGCACAGCGTGTCGCGGTAATCCTTGATGGTCTCGAACAACAGCGCCGGTCCGCCGAGCGCGAGGTTGATCCGCGCCAGCGCGCCGATCTCCTCGTCCCAGTCGACCTCGGCCTTGATGCGGCGCAACAACCCGGCCGTCTCCAGATCGCGCATCCAGCTCCGCATGTCGACGCGCGCCATGGAATACGCGGGCGTCGGCTCGGTTGCTGCCGGTTGGGGCGCCGGTCCGGGCGTTGGTTCAGGAGCCGCCTCGGGGGACGGCTCGGGCCGGATGCGCGGCGTGAGCTCGACCACTTCCGCCTCGGGCGTCGATTTCTTTTTCGACTTGGAAGCGGGTTTCTTGTCGGTCTTAGAAGTCTGTCTTGACATGGGCCACCTCGCAGACAGGATAGCGCGTTGATTCGCAATCGAAAAGCGCCGAATTAGGCCTGCGCCACTTCTACCTCCGCGTGCTGGATTCGCCGGGTGCATTGTGGAACCATCGCGGCCGCGGGGAAGGGGAGGTCCGATGCTGAGCGCGTATGATCTTGTCTGGATGGCGGCCGAGCGTGCGCCCGACCATGCGGCGCTCGTCGACGACCGGAGCGAGCGCCGTTTGACCTACCGCGAGCTGATAGCGGAGATCGACGAGGTCGCCGCCGGGCTCGCCGCGCGCGGCATCGGACAGGGCATGCGGGTCGCGACGGTGCTGCCGTCGACCTTCGATCACTGCGTCGCGCTGCTGGCGCTGGCCCGGCTCGCGGCGGTGCCGGCATTGATAAACTTCCGCCTCGGGCCCGACGACGTGGCGCGCCTGATCGCCGACGGCGGCATGGCATCGGCGATCATCGGACCCGATGAGGCACTGGCCAAGGCGGTGGCCAGCGCGCTCCCAGATGGCGCGGCGCTGTTCGCCGCCGGCGGTGCCGTGGCGGGCGCCGACGACTGGGCCGCCTGCCGCGCCGCGCCCGATACGCTGGCGCCGCCGCCGTCGCCCAGGCGCGAGGACGAGGCATTTATCTTTTACACGTCTGGAACCACCGGGTTGCCCAAGGGCGTCGTGCTGGCCCAGCGGGCGACCGAGCACCGCGTGCTGTGGCTCTCGACCCAGGCCGGGCTGCGCCACGGCAGCCACAACCGCGTGCTCGGCTTCATGCCGCTGAGCCACGCGATCGGGTTCTTCGGCATGTTCCTGGTGACGCTCGCCTTTGACGGCACCTACCACGTCATGTCGGCGTTCGATCCCGCCGTCGCGGTCGAGACCATCGAGCGCGAGGGCATCACCTATCTGTTCGCCATCCCGACGCTCTACCACGCGATGACGCGGGCGCCGGGGTACACCCCGGACAAGATGCGCTCGCTCGAGCTGGTGCTCTACGGCGGCGCGCAGATCGAGCCGGCGCTGATCGCCCACATGGACGAGACCTGGCAGGCCGTGATCCGCCACATCTACGGCACCACCGAGACCATGTGCTCGCTGCACAATCCGGATCCGGTCGCGGCGCCGGCCAAATTGCGGCCCGGGTTCTATTCGCGCACCAGGGTGGTCGAGATCGGCGGCGCGCCGGACGATCTCATCGCGCCGGGCGGCGAGGGCGAGCTGATCGCCGACGCCGAAATCGACACGGTATTTTCGGGCTATCTCAACCGGCCCGACGCCACCGCCGAGAAGGTGCGGGACGGCTGGTACTACACCGGCGACATCGTTCGCCTCGAGGACGACGGCGATGTGACGCTGATGGGCCGGGTCGACGACATGATCCGCTCGGGCGGCGAGAACATCCATCCCGAGGAGGTCGAGGCCGTCCTCGATGCGCATGAAGGCGTCGCGGAGTGCTCGGTCGTCGGCATATCGGACCCGCGCTGGGGCCAGATCGTCGTCGCCTGCGTCGTCGCCGCGGGCGTCGCGCCCGAGGTGGCCGAGCTCGACGCCCATTGCCGCGGAAGCGCGCTGACGTCGTTCAAGCGCCCGCGCGGCTATGTCTTCGTCGACAGCCTGCCGAAGAACGCGGCCGGTAAGGTGCTCCGGCGGCTGTTGCGCGATGCCGCCGGAGCGGCAAAAGACGGAGACGGTCCCGACTTTCACGCGACGTAGCGGGCGACGTAGTCGGCCATCGGGCGCACCCCTCACCCTTCACCCGCTTCGCGGCCTCAGCCTTTCCCCAAGGGGAAAGGGAATATTTTTTTTCGGACGGACCTAGTGTCCGCTCTTGATGAAGCTGCCCTTTTCGTAAGTGACCCCTAGCCCCTGGGCCGTGGCCTCCAGCCGACTGCGGATAAAGCGCTGGGGGTTGAGTGCGTTGAGGTCGGCGTAACCGCTCGGATCCAGATCGGCGTCTCGGATGCCGGGATGGTCGGCGGCGTAGCGATAGGCCCGGAAGACCATGTTGTTCCGGCCGAAGATGTTGTGGTCGTAATAAAACGGCACGTGGTACTCCCAAACCAGGTCGCCCTCATGGGTCACCTCGAACAGACGGCCCTTGGTGCATTCGCAGATCACGGTGTTGCCGTTGGGCATACGCTGGGCGCCGGAACATATGAAGCTGTTGAGATCGACGATGGGGTTTTCCTTGTATTCCCATTCGATCTTGCCGGTGTCGGGGTTGACCTCGATGACGCGGCTGAAGTCGATGGTGGTGTAGGCCCGGTGCGCGCCGTTATCGAACAGCAGGATGTTGCCGTTTTCCAGCAGTGTCGGGTTGTGCTGCCCGGCGATCTTTCCGGCGCCCCAGCGCCAAGTGATATCGCCGCTTTCGCGATCGATGACGGCGATGGTGTTGATGCAGCGGAAGCTCACCAGAAGATTGCCGTCGGGCAGGACGTGGACGGCATTGATATTGGTCCAGCGGTCCCGAGGGTGCAGCGGGCCGATGATGTCGGTGGCGACATCGAGATGCTCGAAGGTCAGCCACTCCCAGACCACTTCCTTGGTTTCCCGGTCGATCTCCTGGATGGCCTCGCCCCACATGACGCCTTCGCGCTCGGTGCCGGGCTGGCCGCCCTGGACCGTCTTGGCGATCTCTTCCGGGACCGGGCGCCACTGGGCGATGATCACATTGCCGTTCGCCAGCGGGGCGAAACAGTGGCTGTGATAGGGATCCCGGAATTCCCAGACGATGTTGCCATCCCAGTCGACCTCGATGAGCTGGCCCCCGTTGCCGCCGAAATCGGGCAGCGGCGAGGGGATCAGCTTGCCGGCATACATCAGATTGCCGTTGTCCAGGAGCTTGCCGTAATTGCCCGGGATGTTCTCCATCTCCCAGCGATGGACGATCCTGCCCATCATGTCGATGATCCAGACGTTCCGGCCATACATCGGCGCAAACAGAGTGTAGCCGTCGAACGCGCGACCCGCCTCGAAATGGGTCAGGCCGTGAATGTTCCTGCGGACGACGCTCATCGGTTGTTCCTCCCATGAATCGGCTGATCGAAGGCGGCTTTCCGAGCGGGATTATGGAAGCTGCAAGGGCAGGGCGCAACGGCCCGGCCTTGGCCGTACCGGGGAATCGGGTGAACCGCGACACCGCGCCTCCCTCGTAACACTGGACGCGGCGCGGGCCTTGTGCGATTGTCCGCCGCCCTGAAATGGCCGCACAACCTTCGAAAGGCAGATCCGTGGCGAACGGCGGCGAAGTCGTCCGCTTCCGGAACGTCGGCATGCGCTATGGCCTCGGCCCCGAGGTGCTGCACGACGTCTCGTTCGGACTCAAGGCGGGCTCGTTCCATTTCCTGACCGGAGCCTCGGGCGCGGGCAAATCGTCGCTGCTCAAGCTGATGTATCTCGGCCATCGCCCGTCGCGCGGACTGATCCACCTGTTCGGCAACGACGTCGCCACCGTCGGGCGGCGCGAGCTGCCCGCGATCCGGTGCCGCATCGGCGTCGTGTTCCAGGAGTTCCGCCTGATCGATCACCTCAGCGCGGTCGAGAACGTGGCGCTGCCGCTGCGCGTCGCCGGCGCGCGCGAGGAGCGGGTGCGCGAGCACGTCGCCGATCTGTTGCGCTGGGTCGGGCTCGCCGACCAGCTCGACTCGCGGCCCTCGACCCTGTCGGGCGGCGAGCAGCAGCGCGTCGCCATCGCGCGCGCCGTCATCGCCCGGCCCGAGCTGCTGCTCGCCGACGAGCCGACCGGCAACGTCGACGATGAAATCGCCATGCGCCTTCTCTATCTGTTGGAGGAGCTCAACAAGATCGGCACCACCGTCGTGATCGCGACCCACAACGAGGCCCTGGTCTCCAAGTTCGATCATCCCCGCCTGGAGCTCGAGGGCGGCGAACTGGTCCGCACCGTCGTCGCGACCGGGGCGGCGTGATGCCGCGTTTTCTCGCATGGCTGTTCCGGGGTGGCCGCGACGTGCCGCTGGGCGGCGACGCGTCGAGCCGTTTCCTGCCGTGGATCACCGGCTTGATGGTCTATCTGGCGGTCGTCGCGCTGGCCATGACCATGGTGCTGGCCGATGCCGGCGAGGCGTGGCGCCACGACCTGACTGGCACGCTGACCGTCCAGGTCATGCCCGATGTCGACGGCGGCAAAAGGTCCCTCGATGTGCGGACGCGGGCGGCGACGGAGCTGCTGCTGGCGACGCCAGGTATCACCGCCGCGCGGGTCCTGACCGACGACCAGATCGCCGCTCTTCTCGCGCCGTGGCTCGGTCGCGGGGCGATGGCGGCCGGTCTGCCGTTGCCGCGGCTGATCGACGTCGCGCTCGTCGCCGATGCCCGCCTCGACACGGCGGCGCTCGGCGCGCGGCTCGCCGCCGCCGTCCCCGGCGCCTCGCTCGACGATCACGCGCTATGGCTCGACCGATTGCTCGAGCTGATCGGCGCGATCGAAGTCGTTGCCGTAGTCGCGCTCGCGCTCATCGGGCTCGCCGGCATCACCATCGTCGTGTTCACCACAAGGAGCGGGCTCGCGATCCACGAGGACGTGGTCGCGGTGCTGCACATTATCGGCGCGCGCGACTCCTACATCGCGCGGCAGTTCCAGGCCCACGTACTGGGCTTGGCGCTCAAGGGCGGCGTGGTCGGCTTCGCGTTCGCCGCCGCGACCATCGCCGCCGTCGGCGCCTTGACGGCGGGCGCGGGCGAGACCCCGATGCCCGACATGTCGCTGTCGCCGCGCCAGTGGGGCGTGCTCGGCGCGCTGCCAGTAATCGCGGCTTGTGTCGGCATGGCGACGGCGCGGCTCACGGTGATGCGCGCCATCGGCCGGATGACATGAGCGCCGGCGGCGCGGGCGGACGGCAATGAGCCGGTGGACGCCATCGCGGCGTCGTGGCGCACGCGCCGGCGTGCGCGGCGTGCACATCATCGTCGCGGGCATCGTCGTCGTCGCGGTTCTGTGGGTCGCGGGGCTGATCTGGTTCGCCTCGCTGATTCCCGTTCCCGGCGCGCCGTCGCCGAAGAAGAGCGATGCCATCGTGGTGTTGACCGGCGGCAGCGATCGCATGGCCGAGGGGCTGCGCCTGCTCGACGGCGGCCTGGCCAAGAAGCTGTTCGTCTCCGGCGTCTATCACCGGGTCGAGGTCAAGGAGCTGCTGCGCGTCGCCAAGATGAACCCCGGCGAGCTCGAGTGCTGTATCGAGCTCGGCTACACCGCCGACAACACCGCCGGCAACGCCCGCGAGACCGTCCAATGGATGGCCAAGGAACAGTTCGCGTCGCTCCGCCTGGTGACCGCGAGCTATCACATGCCGCGCAGCCTGCTCGAGTTCCGCGGCGCCATGCCGGACATCGAGATCATTGTCCACCCGGTGTTTCCCGAGCGCTTCAAGCACGACGAATGGTGGGTGTGGCCCGGCAGCACCTACCTGATCGTCAGCGAGTTTGGCAAATATCTCATGGCCCTTGTCCGGATCGAGTTGTCCTGAGGAGATCCGTTCGTGATTCAGCTTCGTTCACTCGTCTTTCAAATTCTTTTCCTGTCGTGGACCGCGCTCGTCTCGATCTTTGGCGCGCCGTTTCTCTTGATGCCGAAGCCGAAACGGGTGCGAATCGCGGCGCTGTGGTGCCGCGGCTCCTTGTGGCTCCTGCGGCGCGTCGTCGGGCTGACCTACGAGGTCGTCGGGCGCGAGCATTGTCCGGCGACGCCGGCGATCTACGCCTTCAAGCACCAGTCGGCGTGGGAGACCATCGCCGTGTGCGAGCTGTTCGCCAATTTCTGCATCGTCCTAAAGCAAGAGCTGATGCGGATACCGGTGTTTGGCACGCACCTCAAGCGGATGGGCTTCATCGGCATCGACCGGAGCGCGGGCGCCTCGGCGCTCAAGGACATGGTCCGCGCGGCGCGCGGGGTTCACGCCGAAGGCCGCGACATCGTCATGTTTCCCGAGGGCACCCGCACGCCGCCCGGCGAGCGCCAGCCCTATCATCCCGGCATCGTGGCGCTCTACCGCGATCTCAAGGTGCCGGTGGTGCCGGTGGCGCTCAACTCGGGGCTGTTCTGGGGCCGGCGCAAGCTGTTCAAGCGGCCGGGATGCATCACCGTCCGGTTCCTGCCGCCGATCGAGCCCGGCCTCCAGCGCCCGGCCTTCATGGCGGCGCTCGAAGACAGCATCGAAACCGCGACCGATATCCTCGTCGAGGGCGCCGGCACCACCGGTGGCGCGTCCCCAAAAGAGTTATCCACAGCCTGAGGAAAACCTTGTCTCGGCCCTGGGAATATTGGGGATTGTTCGATATTATCGAGTAACTACAAAGTGTTGAAGCATCACCGCCGAACCAGTAAATGTGGAAAACAAAACGTGAACATTGTTGACTGATTCGAGGTCCCTCGTTAACCTACACTGGGCACCGTGCCTGTCGCGCGGACCCGAATCCGGAGGGGCCATGGAGCCGATTACCGCGATTTCCCGTTTGATTTGGGACATGAAGTACCGCCTCAAGTCGCCCGACGGCCAGCCGGTCGACGCGACGGTGGATGAGACCTGGCGGCGCATCGCCGGTGCGCTGGCCGAGCCCGAGGCCGAGGCCGAGGCGTGGTCGGGCCGTTTTTTCGAGGCGCTCAAGGATTTCAAGTTCCTGCCCGCCGGCCGCATCGTCGCCGGCGCCGGCGCCGAGCGCGAGGTGACGCTGTTCAACTGCTTCGTCATGGGCGAGATCCCGGACGACATGGCCGGCATCTTCGAGCACCTCAAGGAAGCCGCGCTGACCATGCAGAAGGGCGGCGGCATCGGCTACGATTTCTCGACGCTCAGGCCCAAGGGCGCGCCGGTCAAGGGGGTCGGCGCCGACGCCTCGGGTCCCCTGACGTTTATGGATGTGTGGGACGCCATGTGCCGGACCATCATGAGCGCCGGCCATCGCCGCGGCGCCATGATGGCGACCATGCGCTGCGATCATCCCGACATCGAGGAATTCATCGCCGCCAAGCGCGAGCCCGGCAGGCTTCGCATGTTCAACCTCTCGGTCCTGGTGACCGACGCGTTCATGACCGCGCTGGACGAGGATTCGGCCTGGGACCTGGTGTTCGAAGGCGTCGTGTACCGCACCGTTCAGGCGCGCGATCTGTGGGACGCGATCACGCGGGCGACCTACGACTACGCCGAGCCCGGCGTGATCTTCATCGACCGCATCAACCGGCGCAACAACCTGGCCTATTGCGAGACCATCCACGCCACCAATCCATGTGGTGAGCAGCCGCTGCCGCCATACGGCGCGTGCTTGCTGGGATCGATCAATCTCGCTCGGCTGGTGGAGAATCCGTTCGTCGCGGGGGCCGGTCTCGACATGGCGGCGCTCGCGCGCCTGGTGGCGGTGGCGGTGCGCATGATGGACAACGTCATCGACGTCTCGCGTTTCCCGCTCGAGGAGCAGGCGCACGAGGCGCGTGCCAAGCGCCGTATCGGGCTCGGTGTTACCGGGCTCGCCGACGCGCTGATCATGTGCGGCGCGCGCTACGGCAGCGCCGAGGCGGTCCGTCTGACCGAGACCTGGATGGCGGCGATCCAGCGCCACGCCTATCTCGCCTCGGCCGAGCTCGCCGCCGAGAAGGGGCCGTTCCCGGTTTACGATGCCGAGGCCTATCTCGCCGGCGAGACCATCGCCGAGCTCGACGACGACGTGCGCGCGCGAATTGCCGAGGTCGGCATTCGCAACGCCCTGATCACCTCGATCGCGCCGACCGGCACCATCTCGCTGTTCGCCGAGAACGTCTCGTCGGGCATCGAGCCGGTGTTCAGCTACACGTTCACCCGCAACATGCTGCTGCCCGACGGTACGCGCCGCGAGGAGCGGGTCGAGGACTACGCCTACGCCATGTTCCGGCGCATGAAGGGCGACAACGTGCCGTTGCCCGAGGCGTTCGTCGACGTCCAGCACCTCAAGCCCGCCGATCACCTCGTCATGCAGGCGGCGGCGCAGAAATTTATCGACAGCTCGATCTCGAAGACCATCAACGTGCCGGTCGATATCTCGTTCGATGCGTTCAAGGACGTCTATCAGAAGGCCTACGACCTTGGCTGCAAGGGCTTGACGACCTACCGTCCGAACGACATCACGGGCTCCGTGCTGGAAGCCGACGCGGAAGGTGACGCGGACCAGCCCGAGCTGCCGTTCGACAGCACGCCCGCGCCCGAGACGGCCGAGGATGCCTACGAGGCCGGCGCCGTGGTCTACATGACCCAGCCGCTCAGCCGGCCCGAGGAGCTGCAGGGGCGGACCTACAAGCTGCGCTGGCCCGACAGCGACCATGCCATCTACATCACCATCAACGACATCATCCAGGACGGAAGGCGGCGCCCGTTCGAGGTGTTCATCAACTCCAAGAACACCGAGCACTATGCCTGGACGGTGGCGCTGACGCGCATGATCTCGGCGGTGTTCCGACGCGGCGGCGACGTCTCGTTCGTGGTCGAGGAGCTCAAGGCGGTGTTCGATCCACGCGGCGGCCAGTGGATGAACGGCAAGTACGTGCCCTCGCTGCTGGCCGCGCTCGGCGAGGTGATCGAGCGCCACATGATCGACATCGGGTTCATGACGTCCAAGGAGCTGCCGCCCAAGGCCCAGGCCGCGGTGCGCGTCGTCGCCGGCGCCAGCCCGCCCGCGCTCCGCCAATGCCCCAAATGCGGCGAGGCCGGGCTCATGCGCCAGGAGGGCTGCGACATCTGCACCGCCTGCGACTACTCGAAGTGTGGGTAAGGGCGTCCGCGCGAGGATATGCCGAACCGCTGCGTTCGGTCTCCATGCATGGGATTGCTCCGCTCGCCCGATGGTCAATTCATAGTCGGTGACAAACCGCGACGCCCGGAATACGCTTCCTTGATTGGAATCGAAAATTCTCTGACGAGGGCAACATGACGGAACGCATCTGGGACAAGTTCCTGACGGAAAACGACAGGGAAATCCTCGGCGGGACCGGCTACGGCGCGCGTGCCGGGTTCGGCGAGAGGCCCGCCCTTCTGGTGATCGACGTCAGTTACGGCTTCACCGGCGAGAAGGATCAGACAATTGCCGAGTCACAAGGTACGTGGCCGAACTCGTGCGGTGAACACGCCTGGTCGGCCATCCCCAAGATCCGGAGCCTGCTCGACGCCGCCCACGGGAAGGGGCTGCCGGTGTTCTACACCACCGGGGAGTTCCGCGACGACGGCTGGGATTACGGCAGCTGGGCATGGAAGAGCGCCCGCGTGGATGGCTGGAGCGGCGACAAGAGTCAAAGCAACCGGGGAGGCAACGACATCGTCGACGAGATCGCGCCGGAACCGCAGGACGTGGTGATCCACAAGATCAAGCCGAGCGCCTTCTACGGCACGCCGTTCAGCTCGTTCCTGAAGCTGACGAAAGCGGATTCGCTCATCGTTACCGGAACCGTGACCGGCGGCTGCGTGCGCGCCTCGGTGATCGATGCGTTCAGCGAGAACCTGAGGGTGACGGACGTCGAGGACGGATGTTTCGACCGGCTGGAGGTGGCGCACGCGATCAATCTCATGGAGATGAACGCGAAATACGCCGATGTCCTGCCGGTCTCCGAGGTGCTGGAATACGTCGAAAGCCTGCCCGAGGGGCTGTTCGAGCTGCCCAAGGGGACGGAGCGAAACTAGAGCCCTATTCGACCAAATAGAACCACATGATTATCCCCTTGACGTACGATCTTGTTTGAGGGCAGAGTCGCCAACATGCGAAAGTGGTTTGCGGAACGCAAAGCAATATTCCTCGCCGCGATCGAGAATCGATTGGCAAGAATTTTACTTGGCGTTTGGGCGAGTTTGGGCATTTGGGATCTG
>PVBE010646813.1_pt1 | contig 11959 bp, 8 predicted proteins | sample 1631181 | NCBI WGS metagenome assembly PVBE01 (sample SAMN08397723, study PRJNA350692) | Marine metagenome, whole genome shotgun sequencing project. | isolation source: water | place: Pacific Ocean | collected 2012-04 | reverse complement strand
TCAACGTCCGGCTGCGCGAGTGGGAGCAGATCTATAATCATATTCGACCTCACCAGAACCTGGACTACCTGACGCCCGACCAGGACCTGGAAACATTCAAAAAAACGGCCCCCGTGTCTCATATGTCTTGAACCCATACAGGTTCTTTCAAGGCGTCGAGGAATATTGTACGATGGGGACGGTTAAAATCCCCATGGTTACTGAAATCGCATCCCGGTTGGATGAAAGCAAACCTTTAGAGAATGATCACCTTCGACCCCAATTATATCTTCACCGCGACGCAATCGACCGTCATCATCTACTTCATCATCATTCTTTTCAATATCATCTTCTGGATCGTGGATTCCGTGCGGGGAAACGCGCCCTCTCCCGAACATGCCTCCCCCCCGTTGCTCACCGTATTGATCGGCCTGCTTTTAGGGTTTCTCGTAGCCCTTCCGATCACCTTCGCCTCTTATGCGCTCTTGTTGTTGCTCAATCCATACCTGTTCATCTTGAGAGCGCCCGTCAAGGTCATCGTTTTTCTCGCCACCTGCCTGCTGACCATGGTGGCGATGGACTTGATGGTCGTTTTCATCGACAGGATCGCAAAGCGCCTCAAGGCGAACCAACCGGCCGAGCGGGTTTCGGGATAAGCGATGTCGACGCGCGGCGGATCGCCGCCACGCCCACTGATTCGTGAATATCGCGCCAATGTCGAAAACCGGACCCGCCCGCCGGGCCTGACGAGAGGACTCCCCATGAGGAAAAATTGGCTTCTTCCGATCGTCGGGTCCGGGGTGATCGTCTTGTTGAGCGCCGCCCACATTTCCGCGCAATCCCCCCGGGGGAAAAAGAGGTGGGGACCACGCCCGGCCGCGGTGGTGTTGAGCCCGGTGGTGGAAAAAAAAATCCGCAGGCAAATCACCTCCATCGGGACAGTCGAGGCCCGGATCGCGACGACGGTCAGCGCGGAGATCCAAGGCTTGACGAAGGAGTTCAAGCTCCGGGAAGGCGACCGGGTCGAAAAAGGGAAAACCATCCTCGTCCGGCTCAAGAACTCGGACCGGCGCATCGATCTGGCAGAGGCCGACGCCGCCCACCGCAAAGCCCAAGCGCAGCTCGACAAGCTCAAGAGAGGACTCCGGCAGGAAGAGATCGAGGAGGTCCGGGCCCAGCTCAAAGAGCGCAACGCCTTGATGCAGAAGTATCAGCGGGACATGGAACGGGCCGGCGAGCTGCTGCGAAGCAAGATCATCAACCTGTCCGAATACAACCGGACGGAGAGCGATTTTCTGGCCGCCAAGTATCAAGTCCAGCGCCTCGAGCAGTCTCTGCGCCTCGCGCAGATGGGAACGCGCAGAGAGGACATTGCCGGCCAGGAGGCCGAGGTCCAGCGCCAAAAGGCCAACCTGGACCGGATGCGGGACGAGCTGGGGAAGACCGTCATCCGCGCCCCCATCTCCGGCTTCATCACGAAAAAGCACGTTGAAGTGGGCCAGTGGATTCAGCGGGGAGGCCGCGTGGCCGACATCATCAACATCGACACCGTTCTCGTCCGAACGGGAATCCGGGAAAGGGACATCAGCCACGTGAAGGTCGGCGACGACGCGGTGATCGCCGTGGACGCCTACCCCGGCGTGACGTTTCGCGGAAAGGTCCGGGACATCATCCCCCAGGCCGACGTCGCCAGCCGGTCGTTTCCGGTCAAGATCGAGGTCGCCAACCCGCGGTACCGCCTCAAAGGCGGCATGTTCGCCCGGGTGAGGCTGTTCTACGGCGAAAAGCACCCCACCCTCATGGTGCCCAAGGACGCCCTGAGCCAGTTGGGGCTGCGGGCGCACGTCTTTGTCGTCGCGAACGGCCGCGCGCGCCTCGTTCCCGTGGAAACCGACCGGGTGATCGCGGGCCACGTCGAGATCATCGAGGGAAAACTCTCCAAGGCCGACCACGTTATCGTCACGGGAAATGAAACATTAAAGGATCGCGGACCCGTGATGGTGCGCGCCATCCGGACTCCGGAAGGGAAGCTGATCGCCGTCCGGGAAAAACCGGACGCCGGGCGGCCGAAGGCCGGCGCCTGGGACGGGAAAAGGAAAAGGCCGGCCGGCACGTCCGCCTCGTCTGAATAGCGCCCAACCGGAACTTCTCGATGAAGCTCATCGACTTCTGCGTTCGATATCCCGTGTCCGTCCTGGTGGGCGTGATCCTGCTGCTCCTGTTCGGGTTCATCTCGATGCTCCGCATCCCGGTCCAGATGAAACCCACCGTGGACCGCCCGGAGGTTTCGGTCGAGACGAACTACCGGGGCGCCGCCCCCGCGGAAATCGAGCGGGAGATCACCGACCGGATCGAGGAGAAGCTGAACTCGGTCGAGGCCCTGAGCGAAATCACCTCCTCCTCCATCGAGGGCAAAAGCACCGTCCGCCTCACGTTCGACTGGGGAAGCAATAAGGACATCGCCCGCCTGGACGTCTCCGAGAAACTGGGCCTAGTGCGGGGACTTCCCGACGACGCCGACGAATCGCTCATCCGTGCCGTCAACACCGATCAGGAGTCACCCATCGCCTGGATCGTCCTCAATCGGACAAAGGACCGGCAGGGGAACGTCCGGGCGCTGAACGAAGTCCGCATCGAGGCGGAGGACGTCATCAAACCCCGCTTCGAGCGGGTTCCCGGCGTCGGCGGGGTGCTGATGTTCGGGGCCAGGAGCGGGAGGTCCAGGTGCTCCTCGACCCCCTCGCCCTCAGCGCGCGGAACCTGACCATCGGCGACGTGCGGCAAGCCCTGTTGCGGGAAAACCGGAACATCAAGGGCGGCACCATCAACGAAGGCAAGCGCCGGTACATCGTGCGGACGGTGGGCCAGTTCACCGACCTGCGCCAGCTCGAGAGCGTCATCCTGGCCCGGCAGAACGGGACGGCCATCTATCTGCGGGACGTCGGCAGCGTCCGGTTCGGTTACAAAGAGCGCGATCTCGTCGTCCGCCGGAACGGGATCCCCAGCATCGGGTTCGGCGTCCTGCGAAAAACGGGGGCCAACACCCTGGAGGTCATGGCGGGCGTCAAAAAGGAGTTGGTCCACCTGAACGAGAACGTCTACAAGGGAAAGGGGATTCAACTCCTTCAGTTGTATGACGAAACCCTCTACATCAAAGATTCCATCAACCTCGTCCTGCGCAACCTGGTGTACGGCGCGATCCTGGCCGTGTCCGTTCTCCTGCTCTATTTGAGAAACACGTCGAGCATCCTGATCATCGGGTTCAGCATCCCGATCTCGATAGTCTCGACCTTTATCTTCCTGAGGCTGTTCGACAGATCCCTGAACACCATCTCCCTGGCCGGCTTGGCGTTCGCCTCCGGGATGGTCGTGGACAACACCATCGTGGTCCTGGAGAACATTTACCGGCATCGCCACATGGGAAAACCCCGGTTCCAGGCCGCCCTGGAAGGCGCCAAAGAAGTGTGGGGCGCCATCCTGGCCTCCACCCTGACGACGCTGGCTGTCTTCATTCCGGTGATCCTGGTCGAGGCGGAGGCGGGTCAGCTATTCGGCGACATCGCCCTGGCCATCAGCGTCGCCGTCGCCCTGTCGCTGATCGTATCGATCACGGTGATCCCCATGCTCTCCAGCCGGATCCTCCGCCTGGGGAGAACCCGCGAGAAGACCAGGAAACCGCTCGTCGATTGGCTGACCCTCGGCTGGCTGGGGCGCGGATTCTCGCGTTTTGTTCTCTCATTCGTCGGCTGGGTGATCCGATCGCGCACCCGAGGCCTGGCGTTCATCGTCCTGCTCGTCGGGGCCTCTCTCCTCGTCAGCTACACATTCATGCCCCCCATCGACTACCTCCCGAAGGGGAACCGCAATCTCCTTTTCGGCCTCGTGAAGATCCCAGCGGGCTTCAACGTCGATGAAAAAGAGGCGATCATCAAGACCCTGGAGCGGCGGTTCCTCAGGATCCCGGAGTTGAGGCGCGTCTTCTCCGTCATCCGCCTGACGGACCCGATCTTCGTCATCATCGTCAAGGACGAGTTCGCCCGCACCCCGGCCCAGATGCGGGCGGTGGTCGCCAAGGTCCGCAAGCGGACGTTCGGCATTCCGGGCGCGCCCTTTGTGTTCGTCACGCAATCGGCCCTGTTCCGCCGGCGCGGCGCGTTCCTGGGCGGGACGAACGTGGAGATCAACGTCAAGGGGGACGAGCTGGAAGAGATCCAGCGGATCGCCGCGGAGATCCAGGCGAACATCCGGCAAGCGCCCGATGTCAACTTCGCCAATTCAAGCTTCAAGCTGGGCAACCCGGAGCTCCAGGTCTACGTGGACCCGGAGCGGGCCTCGGACCTGGGTGTTTCAGTGGCCGAGCTGGGATACGTCGTCGAGACCCTCATCAGGGGGACCGAAGCGGGGAAGTTCCGGGAAAAAGGCCGCGAGATCGACATCACCTTGAAGGGCAAGCTGGATAGGGCCATTCGCACGCAGGATCTGGAAGACATACTGCTCTACGCCCCCGGAGGGCGTCCGGTCCGTCTGTCCTCCATCGCCCGGGTGCGGCCCGCCTCCGGCCCCACGAAGATCGACCATTCCGACCTGGACCGCTCCATCACCCTGACGGTCAATATCCGCGGCGAGGTCCCGTTGGAGCAGGCCATCGACAACATCGACCGCCTGGTCGTCGGGCCGATACGCGCCCGGCTGCCCCTGGGCTACTCCATCAACCTTTCCGGCCAGGCCAAGGACCTGAAAGTAACCTGGGACACCCTGAAGTGGTCGTTCCTGCTCTCCCTGGTCATCGTCTATCTGCTGATGTGCTCCCTGTTCGAGTCCTTCACGCACCCCTTCATCATCATGTTCAGCGTCCCGCTCGCGGCGACGGGGGGCATCCTGGGCGTGAAGCTGGCTCACACCCTCGATCCCTCCATCAAGATGGACGTCATCACGATGCTCGGCTTCATCATCCTGGCGGGGATCGTCGTCAACAGCGCCATCCTGATCGTCCACCAGGCGCTGCACAACATGCGGAACGGACGCCCGCACAATGAGGCCCTTCTCGAAAGTGTCGAGAGCCGACTGCGGCCGATCTTCATGACGGTGACCACGACGGTCTTCGGGATGCTGCCCGTGGTCGTAAGCTCGGGGGCGGGCTCCGAGCTCTACCGGGGCCTGGGGTCAGCCATCCTCGGCGGTCTCATCCTCTCCACCGTCTTCACCGTCTTCCTCGTGCCGGTCATGTTTTCCCTGTGGATGACGCTGAAGGACGACGTGTCCAGGCGTTTTCGCGGGCGGCCCGCCAAACCCGATTCAGGGGGCAAGACCCAAGACCCCGCTCGCCCCGACGTAGAACCCGCGGGCGAGCCGTCCCCCGCCTGAGCAGGCGCGGGACGGCGGGATTGGCGTCGCGTCAAACTACGCTTCTGTTGTAGAAATCCGGGCAAATCCCGGCCGGCCTCTCAACCCCTCAATATTTCGAGGATTCGAAAGAGGCCCGCGTCGATGCTCTTCGTTCCGCCGATCACTTCTTCCAGAGGCGTCTGAACAACCTCCCCCGCGCGCACGCCCACCATGATCCGGTCCGCGCCTCCCAGGACCGCCTCGACCGCCGCCACACCGAGACGGCTGGCCAGCACCCGGTCCCGCGCGGTCGGCGAACCGCCCCGTTGGATATGTCCGAGGACGCTCACGCGGGACTCGAGGTTCAGGTCCTTTCTCACCGCGTCGGCGATTCGCTGGGCGCCTCCCAACCCATCCCCTTCGGCCACGACCACGATGAACCCGCGCTTGCCGCGGTCGAACGCATCGCGAATCGACCGACAGAACGCTCCCAGGTCGGCTGCCTTCTCCGGAGCGAAGACCTCCTCCGCGCCGCCGGCGACCCCGACCTCCAGCGCGAGGATCCCGGCCTGCCTTCCCATCACTTCGACGAAGAAGATGCGCTCGTGCGAGAAGGCGGTGTCCCGGATGCGGTCGATGGCCTCCAGGGCGGTGTTGACCGCGGAGTCATAGCCGATGGTGTAGTCGGTGCCGCAGATGTCGTTGTCGATGGTCCCGGGGATGCAGACCACAGGCACGCCCTGCTCCCGGGACAGGAGATCCGCCCCCTGAAATGTCCCGTCGCCCCCGATGACAATCAGACCCTGGACATTGCGGGCCTTGAGGTTGGCCGCGGCTTTCTCCCGGCCCTCCGCGGTCCGAAAGGGCTTGCAGCGCGATGTCTCGAGGATGGTTCCGCCCCGCTGAATGATGCCCCGGACGTCTCGATTCGTGAGCGGCTCTATGTTGTCGTCCAAAAGGCCCCAATAACCGCGGCGGACGCCCCAGACGCCGTGACCGCGCGACTCGGCCGTCCGGACCACGGCCCGGATGGCGGCGTTCATCCCGGGCGCGTCACCGCCGCCGGTCAGCAAGGCCAGGGTGGGGTCCGCCCCGGCGGCGGAAATCGATCCGGGGACGGGCGAAGAGCTGAGGGACATGGCAGGAGGTTCCCGGGCAATCAAGCCTGCTGTCGTGAACGTCCTATCCAGGGCATGCGCCCTGATCGGCGGGACCAGCCAGTGACGCTTGCGGGGCGACGCATTTCCGCGCTGGGCGCCACTTCGTATGTAAGCTCTTGCTCGGACAGCGGCAAACCGGCGTTCAATCGCGCCGGCCCTGGTAAAACGCTTCGGCAAGGCGCACGTCTTCCTCGCAGCCGATGATGAGCGGGCAGCGTTGATGCAGGGCCTCGGGCTCGATGTCCAGGATTCGCCGCGAGCCGTTGCTTGCGGCGCCCCCGGCCTGCTCGACGATGAAGGCGAGGGGGTTGGCTTCGTAGAGGAGGCGAAGCTTTCCCTCGGGGCTCCTGCGATCCCCCGGGTAGAGAAAGATCCCGCCTTTGAGAAGGTTGCGGTGAAAATCGGCGACCAGGGAGCCGATGTAGCGGCCCGAATACGGACGGCCCGTCTCCGGGTCCATGTCCTTGAGGTGGTCGACAAACCGGTGGGTCTCTTCGGTCCAGTGGGCCGCGTTGCCTTCGTTGATGCTGTAAATCTTCCCGCGGGCCGGGGTCCGGATGTCCGGATGGGAGAGGAAGAATTCCCCGATCCGGGGGTCGAGCGTGAACCCGAACACACCGTTTCCCGTCGTATAGACCATCATGACGCTCGAACCGTAGATGACATAACCCGCCGCGACCTGCTCGCTCCCGCGCTGTACGCAATCGCTCGGCTCCCCGCGTTCAGAGGCGCTCTTCTTGCGAAAGACAGAAAAAATGGTGCCGATGCTGACGTTGACGTCGATGTTGGAAGAGCCGTCCAACGGATCGTACAACAGGGCGTAATCTCCGGCCGGGAACCGCTCCGGAATCATAAACACGTCATCCATTTCCTCGGAAGCCATCGCGCAAAGGTAACCGGTGTGTTCCAGGCAGTTGCGGACGGTCGTATTGGCGAACTCGTCCAGCTTCTGGACCTCCTCCCCCTGGATATTGGTTTTTCCGGTCAACCCCAGGATGTCCGCCAGGCCGGCCTTGTTGACCTCGCTGTAGATGATCTTGCCCGCCAGGGCGATCTGCGTCAGAAGGCCCGTGAACACGCCCTGGGCCCCGGGGAAGCGCGTCTGCTCTTCCGCGATGCAGCGCTCCAACGTCATGCCGAGATCAGCGGCCACAAAATCCTCCGGCTTCCGGACCCCCGCCGGTTTTAAGAGAGCGCCGCGGGGGCGGGGATGCTCACCTCCACGGGATTGACAAACCGATCGACCGCCTCCCGGGTGTTCACCACGCCCAGCTTCTCGAACAGGAAGCCGAACCGGTCCTCGAGATCCACGCGGATCGGCGCCCGCACTTCCTCGGGCAAGACCGAGAACTGAAGCTTGAAGGGGCCGAAGGCGCGCTTTCTCTCCCTGTAAAAGAGCTGCTCGTCCGTATCCCCTTCTTTCCGGGAAGACTGGTACGTCTCGATGACCCAACCCCGGACTTCGTCGCGCAACACCTCGGGGACGCGGTCATAGATCAGATTCTGGAAGGCGGTCGCCAGGTGGACCTCCGAGGCGCCGCTCTCTACTAACCGGTTGAAGGCCTCGTCCGGCAGCGTCGAGGCGCCATGCTGAACGGCGCCGCTCAATCCGTACGATTCCCGGCACAGATTGGAGATCTTCGCCAGGGTGTCGAAGTCGATACTCACCTGGGCCATGGTGCCGTCCGCCAGGAGGATCCCGCCGTGGCTGGTCCCGGTCTGAATGCTCAGCTTGCTGATCCCCTTCATCCCGCCGCCGCAAGAGGCCAGCGTCTCCCGATAATTCTCGATGAAAGCCCGGGCCTCCTCCACGGTCGTATTCTTGCCGCCGACTTCTCCGACCTCGCCGCCGACGGAGACGGTCACGCCCTCGGGCTCATGCTCCCGAATATACCGGGTCAGCTCCGCCGCCGGCTCGAAATTCATTCGCTGCTGTTCTTTGATGTCGGTCCGGCTCAGATCCACCAGGGTGGATGAATCAATGTCGATGTTGTAAAAACCCGCCTTCAGCGCCTCCAGAATCACGTCCCGGAGCGCGTCGAGCTCTTGATCCGAGTCCTGGGCGAACTTCTTCGCGTTAATCTGAAAGTGATCCCCCTGGAGGAAAACCGGCCCCCGGTAGCCTTCCTTGATCGCGCCCGCGAGGATCGAAGCCGCGTACTCGGCGGGCCTCTGCTCGGTGTAACCGATCTCGGAACGCGCAATCTCGAAAATCAAGGCCCCGACATCCCGCGACATCGCCGCCCGGACAACGGCGCGCGAGACATCGAAAGTCATGCCCCGAATGTTGATGGCCGGCGTCGTGAAGCCTCCCGCCTCCCCCCGACCGATCGCCATGTAAAGGTCGTGGATCGAGGCCGTCCGGATCTCCAGCGTTTCGGCCGCGCGCCGAATGAGCCAGCGGCAATAGTCCCTCAATTCCTCAGTGGAATGATGGACGGCATGGTACGCAAGCGTGTCGATGAGCCCCGCCCGAAGCCGCTCGGCGTCCTTCACTTGAACGGACCCGTCCGCGCCGACCTCGACAACCCCCTCCAATGCGGCGTCGCAATCCCCTTTGTCAGCCCACATCACACTTCCCCCTCCAATGAAGAACCCGCCGAATGGATCGAACGTTATGAGGACTCAATAAAAAAGTCCCTTCTCCACGCCCCCATGGGCTTCACGACGAGGATGAACGCACATCTTTACGGTTGAAGATATCACGAAGAGAATCGGTTGATCGAGACGGCGAAAAGAATCCATGTCAAGATCTCGGCGCCGGACGTTACGAAACACCCCCGGGCGCGCATGACGCAAAGTCATTCTACCCCCTGCCCGGACGGCGTGCAATGGATTGTATGGGTTCAAGACAGGTGAGACACCGGGGCCGTTTCTTCGGACTTTCCCAGGGCACGGCCCGAAATCGACCGGCTCCCCTTCCCGGCATCGCGTCGGACCGAGATCGAATCGACGCGCATCCCCAGCCCGAAGAATCAGGAGGGCCTGCGCTCACCCGCGGCGGGGGGAGGGGGGGGACGGCGCCGCCTCTTTACTCAGGCGTCGCCACCGAGCGGCCGAACTTGAAGACCGGAGAGTCGTCATCGCCAATCAGGCCCACCAGATTGAAACCGAACTGGAAGAGGGTTTCGTCATCCCTGCCCACAAACTCGAGGGTGAAGCCCCAGCAACATCCTTGAAAGCGGAAGAGGATGTTCTTTTCCAAAAGCTCGGGATCCTCCCCCGTCCAACGGGCGCCGCCCTCCAGGAAGAAGACCTTCCAGACCCGGAACCCGGCCGAGAGGACATTGGTCAGCTCATCCTGATTCCCTTCGCCCTTCTGATCCCGAAACCGGACCTCATGACGCAGGAACCAGTCCCTTCCTTCCCGCAGGTCCAGACTGACGCCGTAGGACGGGAATTCACCATCGTAAATGTTGTAACTGGTGTCGAAACCGATCCGCCATAGACGGAAGGGTTTCGATTCGAGGCGGAACGCCACTTCCGACAGGGGTCTGTCTTCGCCCTCTTGGAGCTTATCCACATCGAGTGAATGGGAAACCGTCAGATTCAACACGTCCCGACTCTCGAAGACATCCCGTCCCGATTGAACCTTCGCGAGCAGGCGGTGCTCCCAGGCGTACGAGAGCGAATTCCGCGGGCCAAACGAGTCCGTCGAATCTATCTGGACGATCTTTCCACGGTCATTTTCGTCCATATCCGGACGGTAGAAATAAGACACGTTCAGTTGGGTCAGGTGCTTGACGGCGGGCAGGCGCTGAAACCCCAATGGGAACGTCCGGAAGAGCTTCGGACCCCCCGCGTTCACGCCCGCGGCCCAAAGCTCCCTGGAGAAAGACCCGGATTTCCGGCTTCGGTTCCCCGCCTCGCGCCCGTCGGTGTAGTAGGTGACGCGGCCCTCCATGAAGGGGCTGAAGGTCGCCCACTTCAAACCCGAAAACGGGACCGAAAGCCTGGGCGCCGCATCCAGCCGCCAGAACTCGTCTTCTCTATCCTGCCGCCGGTTGAATCGAACAAGGGAGGTCTGGACCGATGGACTGATTGTGATGGGTCCGACCCTTCCGATCGAGGGACTCAGGTTGAAGTTGATGTCCGGAGCCCGTTGAAAGAACTCATCCCGGCTCTCCTCGGCGGAGTCCAGAAATTGCAGGAAAAAGCGGGTCGAGGCGATGTCCCAATTCTTCTGAAGGTTGACCCTCGATTCCACATCGCGCCGGGTCCGGACTCCCAGGTCCTCTTCGAACGTCGAATCGAAATCTAGGTTGTTCACGCGCTCGACTTGATAAAATCCGGTGAACTTGTCGCCGAACTCCTGGTAGTGCTCCGCGCGGATGCGGTAAAAGGTCTCTTTCGATAGGTCATCATCCAGGAACTTGACATCCGCCGTTCCCCGGGTCGTCCCGCTCAACCTATACCGGAGCTCGGCCCTGGGGATGAACCCCCGCTTCTTCCGATATTCGAGACCGAAGGTCGCGTCGGCGTGATCGGAAAAGGCCCAGAAGAACTCCTGGTCGTATTTGAAGCCGTCCCGGCTGCTGGTTCCGATGATCGGCACCAGGAAGCCGCTGGAGCGCTTGGTCTTGATCGGAGCGATCATGTAGGGAAGATAGCCCACCGGAAATCCCGCCACCCAGAACGTCGGCTGACGTATGAAGGCGAACTCCTCCAAGGTGATGTCCATCGAACGGGACCGGAACTGCCACTCCGGAACGGGGCCTTTGCAGGTGCTGATCGAACCGTCCTGGATCCGGTAATGATCTTGGTCCTGACGCTCGATCCGTTCTCCCGAAACTTTATACTCCCGGCCCAATTCCCCACGGGCGCCATAGAGAACGGCTTGGTGGCGGCGGATATTGAACTCAATTCGGTTGCAAACAAGGCGGTTTCCCTTGTCCTGGAACACCACATTGCCCGAGGCCACCCCGTCGCCCGTCTCGGTGTTGATCTCAACCCGGTCCGCCTGGAGACGGTTGCCCAGAAACCGCACATCCACAAACCCCTCTCCGACCACGACCTTGCGTTCCGCGTCCTCGGTGAGAGAGTCCGCCCGGATGGTGGTTTCCTCCCCGGGAAGGAAAACCTGCGGAGGGATTCCGCGCGGCGCGGGTTTCGGCTGGGCAACCGTGGTCGTCGCGGGGGCCAACGGGAGCAAGGGGGACGAGGGGCGTCGAACGGGAGGCTGGGGTCGCCCGGGGATGACGGGCGCAATGAGCTTCGGGCTGATTTGCGCCCATCCGGTAGGAGTGAAAACCCAGGTCCAGATGAGACACCAACCCAGGACAGCCCAGAAATACTTTCTCACGAATGATCCGCCCTTCCCGAACCCGACAAAAGCGGTCAGGGCCAAGAATTCGAAGGGCCACACCGTCAGGCGCGCACCAAAACGATAAGCTTTGAACTATCAGCAGGATACTATCTTTAACCGAAGGAATTGTCGAGGAGTTGACATACAACTTACAGATTCGTAGGGTATCCTGCATGTTCAGTTACATCCT
>PVBE012808789.1_pt1 | contig 11962 bp, 12 predicted proteins | sample 1631181 | NCBI WGS metagenome assembly PVBE01 (sample SAMN08397723, study PRJNA350692) | Marine metagenome, whole genome shotgun sequencing project. | isolation source: water | place: Pacific Ocean | collected 2012-04 | reverse complement strand
TCCAAAGACCATGAAAAAAATTCTCCTCCTCGGTTCCACAGGCTTTATTGGCTCTTATTTTAAAAAAGCATTACCAGATGCTGGGTTTGAGGTTTTTTCACCCCGAATAGAAATACGTAATCATACAGAGGTTGAAAAAGAAGTTTATAAAACAAGGCCAGACATCATAATTAATGCCACAGGAATGACAGGTCGACCTAATGTAGACTGGTGTGAAGCTCATCCAGCTGAAACATTTGGTGTAAATGTTTCCGGTAGTATAAATATTGCTTCCGTAGCCAAAGAATTTGGTATTTATATGGTTCAGATGTCCAGTGGTTGTGTTTATGAGGGGGGTAATGATGGAAAAGGATTTGCCGAAGTAGATGATCCTAATTTTTACGGTTCTGTTTATAGTCGATCACGCATTTGTAGTGAAAATGCTTTAAAAGAATTTTCTAATGTTTTGCAGTTGCGCATTAGAATTCCTATTACAAGTAAACCTAATCCTAAAAATTTGATAGATAAGCTTTTAAAATACGACAAAATTATAAATCTTAAAAATTCATGTACGGTAATAGAAGATTTTGTTCCAGCTTCGATAGAGCTAATCAAAAAAGGGGAGACAGGTATCTTTAATATGACGAATGTCGGGGCTATGGATCATGAATCTATCATGACCTTGTATAAAAAAATTGTTCAACCAGATTTTGAGTTAAATATCATGGAATCAGGAGAGCAGGATACTCTTTGCATGCGTCGTTCTAATTGTGTGCTGAATACGGATAAAAGGGAAAAATTAGGTGTTCATATGCCTCCACTTGAGGAATCACTAGTGAAAGTTTTGGAGGAATATAGATCAGAGGTTGACAAAAAATAGAAAACAGTGTATTTTAAAAGGGATGAATAAACCCTCCAATACACCATCAAAGAAGCCAATGTCCGGTTTTCGTTTGGCATTTTTTTTAACACTTGCCTCTTTGCCTGTGGTAGGAGGAGCATCTTGGCTACATGGATATTTAACAGGAAGTGGGGATGACGTTGAATCAAATCAACCAGATATAGCTGATACTAGAGGTGTGTAAGGTAGTGAGGGCAGTGATGATCTGCAGAAAAAATTACCAAAATCTGATTGGATATCGGCAAATGGCGCTGAGGATCTTATTAATCTTGCTCAATGCAGACTCTTAGTAGTTGGTTTAGATAGTAGAGTAGTTAAACCTCAGGATTTTAGATCAGATAAGTTTAGAGAAATGTGCAAAAAGGCAGAGGTAGCAGATAGGCTAGTAGCAGCTAAAGAAATTATTGCCACACATTGTGTTTATAGTGAAAAAGATCAAAAAGAAATCACTTCCGTTGTAAAAAATGGATATACAAAATTTATGGGAATTTCACAATATGATGGTAAGTGGGTAATGACCCTACAAAGAGAGGGTGATTCCTTCAGTGATTCTTTTACTGTTGATTTAGAAGAAAAACCACATTGCCCACTAAAAAAACCTACAGTTGAAGACAAAAGAAGTGCGGAGGAAAAAAGATTAGCTTCTTTAATGAAAGAGAAGAAATTTGATGCGTTGTTTGACACATTGAAGCGAGGAGAATTTGATAGAGAGTTAAATTATCATGGGGTGGGCGATGATCCGAAAATAAAAAAATTATTTTCAATCTTAGATGATGCTCAAAAAGGAGTAAGTGCAAGTATAGATAAAAAAGCCTACAAAGCTTTTATATGTAAGTTAATTAGTCGTTCTTTTGTATGGGAAGAAAAAGATAAATTTCAATCCAAAACAGATCAGGCAATTAAAAAAAGTGCCATAATGAAAGAGTTTATTAAACAATCTGGGAATATTATTGATAGTATTGCTCGTGCTTCGAAATTGGATTTTGAGGATGATTGTATTATGGATCTTTTGATGAAGGATTAATAGATTTTGTCTTTGAATTATCATTCCTTTTTCTCAAATAAATCAAAAATCCAATTAGTAACACATAATACCCAAACATCATCCATAGTTTCATACCAGGTAGATCGATACTGGCATAAGGAATGACCGCCATTAGTTCGATTATTTTTATGATATACGTCAAAATTCCCCAGGCTATATAACCAAAGATTAAACTGAGCGGTGTAAAAATAAATGATAGGACTACTGCGATAAAACCAAAAAGCATGGTGGGTGGGATAGCGAAAATTACAAGTAAATTTGCTATTGGCGCAATGATAGAGAGTCTTTCAAAGTTATAAATAATAATTGGTAATGCCATTACCTGCGCCGATAAAGTCATTTGTATCGCCTCCCGCACGCCGAAGGCTTTGGGTAGTTTTTTAGCGTATTTATCAAATAACGGTGCGACGTAAATTAGTCCAAGTACGGCGGCGAAAGAGAGTTGAAAGCCTACATCCCACCATAATATTTTTGGATTCCATAAAATCATTAAAAACGCAGACATAAGAACTGTAATGTGGATGTTATTTTGCCGACCGTAATTTAAAGCAATTAAACCCAGTATACCCATGATGCTAGCGCGGACTACAGCTGGGCTGGCGCCCGCAAAAAAGGTAAAAAGAGTAATGGCAATAATAGCTACAATAAAAGCTTTTTTGCGCGGTAAACCCTTTAAAATCCACATTACAAATACGATAATGATCGTAATATTATATCCGCTAATGGCAATAATGTGAGTTAGTCCAGTTATATTAAATTTTTCCATTAAATCCTCCGGTATACCCTTGCGTGCGCCAACTAATAAACCAGCTTCAAAGCTCGCATGTGGTTCGGGGAAGATCTGATTAATTTTTTCCATAAATTTGTTTTGCGAAAAGGTCATCGCGCGCCAAAAAAAGTTACCCTGGTTTTTTGCCAACACAGTTACTTTAGGGTAATACATAACAGAATATATATCGTATCGACTCAAATAATCCGAATAAGAAAATCCATCAAATTCCCCGGGCTCTTTGAATTCCCCGTAGATTTTTACAAGGTCTCCATAATGATATTGTGGGTATTTATTTAGGGAAATGAGGACTTTTCCATTTATTTCGATCTTCGACTTCCCGCCAGAATGACCTTGTCGGGCTGGTCGATCTTCGATCTTTTGCGTAGCAATTGTGTACTTTGCCTTGTCGCGTCGAATATCGGTTTCTACAATTACCCCCTGTATTTCAATTTTTTGATCATTATAAAAATCAATATCATTTGGAGTAATTTGATGTTCGGATAATGTGGCGCGTAGGAGGCCGAGGGTGATGGCAATAATTAAAATTAACGGTAGGGATGTGATATGGCGCGTCCCTACGAATATTTTGCGCGCCATCAATAACATCAAAAAAGATCCTAATCCGACAGCTATCAGAACAGTAACTATCGGTTGTATAACTAAATAAAGCCCGACGCCCGTCAGGAATCCGATTAAGCTGGTGATTATATAAAAAGATCTTCCCATAATTCTAATCGAGGACCCAATTGAGGATCCGATTATTGAACGGGAAGGTAGGAGATCATTTTACATGCTTTAGGGCTGTAGTCAATCGTTTCCAGTCTTCAATGTCTAAATTTTCTGCACGGAAATCAGGATCAATGTTTAATTTTATCAAAACTTCTCTAACCTCAGATGGTTTTAGATGCAAGCCGGCAGATAGAGAGCTTTTTAGCTTTTTACGCTTTTGAGAGAATCCAAATTTTACTATGCGTAGAAAATCTTTAAGCTGATCAGATGGTACAAGAGGGGATTTGTGTACTTTAATTTTTAAAATAGCAGAAGTAACTTTTGGAGCGGGATGAAAACATTCAGCAGGAACAAAATCTATAATCTCCGGTTCACCAAATAACTGTGTTTCGATGGTAATCACGCTTTTCCCGGTGATTCCGCAAATCTTCTCCGCAACTTCTTTTTGTACTAATAAAACCATCATCTCTGGTCGATTATCCGATTGCAGAAAGTGTTTTAGTAGTGGGGAAGTGATGTAATAGGGGATGTTGGCGACTACTTTATAAGCACCCCCTAGCCCCCTAAAGGGGGAGCCTTTTTTAGCACTTCCGCCACCTAACTTGTCATCCTGAACTTGATTCAGGATCCATCCATCCATTTGATCTACTGACAAGTCTAATATGTCAGATTGTATAATTTTCAAATTCTCCGCATCACTAAACTCCTCCTTTAAAACCTGTATCATGCCTACATCTCTTTCAATAGCTATTACGTTACCAGCATTTTTGACAAGTTTTTCAGTTAAAAAACCAGTTCCAGGGCCAACTTCTATCACGTTATCGGAGCTTTTTAGCTCGGCAGATTCAATAATTGAACACAAAATTTGTTCATCTACTAAAAAATTCTGTCCAAGGCGTTTTTTAGCCCACAGGTTATGTTTTTGTAATAATGATTTAAGTTCGTCTAAAAGCATATAGGCTTATAATGCCTTATGTGGGGTATGGGAGCAAGATATATAATATGTGATGAATTTAAAATGCAACTTCTACTCCACCTTGACCCTGTACACCACTGCAGGCGTTTGAGCATATATCAGCACCTCCACTTTGTGCTGCCAATATACTTCCCCCTCCAGAAGCAAATAATCTAACTTGATCTCCTGCAAGCCATTGTAGATTGTTTGGTAAAGCAGAAGGAGGGATACCAGCGCTGGCTCCTAAATCAAATCTAACCCGAAGGCCATGTAAATTACCACCTTTTTCATCACATGTATGTGCCCATCCTAGTCCCGCACCGGCAAATACATGCCAATATCCCATATTAGGTCCAACACCTACTCTATAGCCAGCATCAAGTATTCGACCGTTGGTAGGAAGAAATGCTAAATTTACATCAGGGCCATGTAATAATGAACCATTAATATTTGTGACTCCAAGATTTAAATTGAAAGGTGCTATATCTGTCTCCGCATTCATCTTTTGTTGTGCAGCACCTACGCCAACTTTCCAGTATTTTTGATCTTCTATCCCTTGAGTTGCTAGGCATCCACCTGCAGGAGCTGCCATAAGAGCTGCCATAGCTATTCTTGCTTTGCTAGAATTAATTAATCCGCTAACAGTATTTCTTAACCTTCCCAAAAGTCCAACTTTTTCAGGTTGTTGATTAGCCTCTGGTAATTCCATTAATTCTCCCCCTGCAATAGTCATAGTTTCTGTTGACATAATAATGATTTTTAAAATCTAAGGTTGTTATTTTAAATGATTTTATATGTTTTGTCAAGTAAAAACAATGTTGAATAAAAAAAGTGTTCAACAATTAATTCCTAAGACGTGGCATGCCACGTCTCTACGTCATTTCATAATGAATTTATTAATCTGCTAAAACCAATTCAGGAACTGGATCTTCACATACTTCAGCCTCCTCCTTTGTGGTAAAAGTTTCTAATAAGTTATTAAAATAATTTTCTTCTAGATCATGAATATTTTGAGGTGTGATTGGTACTTCCCCTAAGTTATGCTTGAGATATTGCTTTTCTATCCAGCTAAAAGGCTTTCTGTCATTTTTATGATGATCAACTATGTTGTAGAATCTTCTTGCCTTAAAATAGACTCGGAAATATTTATACAGAACAGGATGTTTTTTGTGTAAAAATAAGAGTGGTGTAAAAGAGCCAATGGCAATAGGCATAGTTGCTGCGGCAACTTTTTGACGTTTTTTAAATGGCATATTGTGACAAACAATTTGAGCATGCAGATTTTTAAGGAACATTTTTATACCTTCTCCTAAAAGTACTCCGTAAAAAGCTCCACCTACCCTACCCATCATAATACCTCCTAGCACAGCTAATACCTCCGCACGTATAGCAAGGCCAAGAATATTTTGCTGTATAAAAAGATCTAAATATGTTTAAGTTTCTGGTTCATTTAGGGCATCAAAAACTTCCTCTTTCTCTTTAACGGATATTCTTCCATCATCTTCCCATTCCTGCATATGACTAACAAACTCTTTGAGGAGCTTCCTTTTTATTAGCTTAAAGGGGTTTTTAGTGGAACTCTGTAGCCAATTTGTTGATGAGTCACCTTGAGGTGTCATTGATTTTTATGTTATCTTACTCTTATTATTATAACATAAATTTACTAAAAAGTCAATAAGATAGGGGTACATCAAAAGCCCCAATTAGGCCATCAAAGCGAAGCGAAGGCCTTCAATTAGGCCTTCAATTAGAACTAGAAGGGCAAGCCTTTGCAGCCTCCAGCCAATCTTCCATAAAATTGTCCTCTGTACATAAAAAGCTTACTGCCCAGTCTTTGGAATAGCCCTTTCGAGCTAGTAGCTTTACTGCAGCATATGATCTATTGGTAATGTCAGAAACATTCATTCTTTTAGAAACTTCTTTTTTAATTTTTTTTATTTCACCATCAGTTAATGAATATTCTTTTTTCATATACTCCCAATAATCTTTTGGCATACCTTTAAAATTATATAATCCAAAAGCATAACGCGACCTAAATGACCATAATTTTAGTCGCGCTTTTGATACACCTTGATCAAGAAATGCGGACAGTTCATCTTTTAAGTTGTTCAATAAAAAATTTTCAGTTAAATCTATTATATTTTCAATAATCTGTTCTTTCTCAATATTTTTAGAGGTCTCTTCACCAAGTCCTTGTCTGCGTCCAGTTATTTTATTCATAGAATGTCTTGATTCATGTGCGAATTCAACTGGTGGATGTGATGGCGGATAGCAATTAAAGGGTATCTGTAAGTTTATATTTCCTGGCAATTGTATATTGGTCATTTTAGATAATCCATGTGTGAATACATGATGTTTAACAATATCTAATTTATCTTTTTTATTTCTAAAATTATCCCAATCTTTAGTGTTATAAAAAATAATATCGAATGCCACAGGAGTTGCAGCAATTGTAAATAGTCCGTTTGGTTTAAAATTTAAAAGTGTTTCAGCTAATGCATCATCGCTGGAATTTCTTCTTAAACGACTGATTATTAGCATATTTTCTTTTAATTTTTGAGCAGTTTCATCATCCTCAAATCCCTCAAAAAGAGCATCTATTGCCTCGGGAGTAGCCTCTGACATCTTAAAATCCATCACTTCTACCTGTAAGTCAGCCAAAGACATTGATTTCTTAATAGATTCATTGGGTGCTTCAGGTATGTCCGATGATGGTGATTCGAGTTGGTGCATTTTTAGGGATAATAATATATATATTTTATAATATTTTATTAAAAATGTCAATAACAAAAAGATTGAACAAAAAATGTGTTCATTCCTCGATTCCTTAGACGCGATTAATCGCGTCTCTACGTCATTCGGAATGACAAAATTATTCCACCTTCTCTAACGGTGCAATATTTGCAGCAAACTTCTTTATTCCATACAATTTATCCACAAAAGCAATAGTTACAAGGTCGCCCCTGCGTTCTACCACTATTCCTTCGCCATATTTAGCGTGCTTAATTTTTTCACCATCTTTAAACTTACTCTCAGCAGTTTTAATTATAACTTTAGGCGCGTATTTTTTACTCTCTATATTAAAGTCATTAAATATGTCCTCTGGGGTTTTACTTATACCTACACTGTTAGTAAGGTCTTTTGGAATGTCATAAATAAATCTGGATATAGGATTCCAATGGAAGTCTCCGAAGATTGTTCTTTGCTTGGCGGAAAGTAGGTAGAGCTTCTTCATCGCACGGGTTACACCTACATACATAAGGCGTCGCTCTTCTTCTAGTTCGCTGTCGTTGTTAATAGATCTGGAGTGGGGGAGTATAGTTTCTTCACATCCAATCATGAATACATACTCATATTCTAATCCTTTTACAGAATGTAATGTCATTAAGGTTAAAAGATCACTATTCTGATCAATTTGATCTGTGTCTGCAACAAGTGCAATTTCTTCGAGGAATGACATTAAGCCAATTTGTGGCTCAAGACCGTCATATTTTGTGGCAACGGAAATAAGCTCCTGAATATTTTCATATCGCATTTGCCCTTCTTCTGTGCCGTCGAGTAGGTAAGTTTTATACTCAATATCTTGAACAATTTTTTTGATCAACTCAGAGACAGTTTTACTTGTACTAAGCTCTTTCCAACTTGCTGTCATATTCCAAAAGTTTGTAATTCTACTTTTAGTTCCATCGTTAATTTCCGAAATCATCTCTACATGATTAAGTACTTCAGCAAGTGTTAATGACCTGCTCATGGCGAATGCCTGTAATTTATTAATTGTAGTTGTACCAATTTTACGAGATGGCACATTTATTACGCGGAGTAGGGATTCTGTGTCGTTTAAATTCATAACGAGTCGCAGATAAGCCAAAATATCTTTAACTTCCTTGCGAGCGTAGAATTTAACACCGCCGATAACTTTATATGGGAACCCATGTCGCAGTAACATTTCTTCCATAACTCGGGATTGTGCATTGGTTCTGTAAAGAATGACAATATCTTTTAGCGACACATTTTCTTTATTTCTTAGTTCGTCAATTTCACTGGCGACTTTTTCTGCTTCATTATATTCATTGTCTGCATGCCATATCTCAATCAAATCTCCGCCTTTTTGTTCTGTCCACATCTTTTTAGACTTCCTTTGTTTGTTTTTAGAAATAACTGCATCAGCGGCATCTAAAATGTTTTGTGTAGATCTGTAATTTTGTTCTAATTTAATTAATTTCGCCTCTGGGTAATCCTTTTCAAAATCCAGAATATTCTGTATATCTGCCCCCCGAAAGCCGTAAATAGACTGGTCACTATCACCAATAACGCAAATATTGCGATATTTAGAGGCAAGTAAATTAGTTAAAATATACTGGCAGTGATTAGTATCCTGATACTCATCTATACTAATGAATCGCCATCGTTCCTGATAATATTCTAACACATCTGGATGTTCACGGAATAACCGTACGGTATAGGTTAGTAAATCATCAAAATCTAAAGCATTATTGTCATTTAACCTTTTTTCATATTCCATATAGCAGTCTGCCACAGTTCGTTCAAAGGTATTATTAGCTAGTACTGCGAATTTTTTTGCATCTCTCAATCTATTTTTTGATTTAGATATCATCCCTAGCACTACCTGTGGCTTCAACCTCTCATCATCTATCATTTTTTCTTTAATTATCCGTTTCATAATACTTTTTTGATCCACAGTATCGTAAATCACAAAGTTTTTATCTCGTCCAAAGCGATCAAAGTTTTTTCGTAAAATCCGTACACAAATAGAATGAAAAGTACCGATCATCGGGCGATTATTAGGGTCTGATGATCCAAAATTTTCTTTTAAAAGTAATCCTACCCTGTTTTTCATCTCTTCCGCAGCCTTATTAGTAAAAGTTACGGCAAGTATTTGCCAGGGTTGAGCCATACCTTCTGCTAACATATTAGCTATTCTGCAGGTTAAAGCTCGTGTTTTACCACTACCAGCCCCCGCCACAATTAAAACTGGACCAGTTAAAGCCTCTGCCGCTTCTCGTTGCCTTTTATTTAGGTTTTCTAAAAAATGCATAGCTTAAAAAAGATACATCTTTTAGCCTTAAGTCTCAAGTGCAAGTCTCCTCTTATATAATATCACTAATATTTAAGATTGTTTAATTTGCCTTTGCCCCTCTTTGTATGCCTTATGTATTTCTCTAAAAATTTTTCTAAAATCTGGATACACTTTAAGAAAATTGCTTGGAATATCTTTTAAATTTGAAAGAAGCTTAAATAGCTCCCTACCTGTAATTGGAAGTATGTCTTTTGGATTAGCTGTTAATATTCTCTTTATTGCATCTCTAGCTTCTAAAGGGGTATTTAGCATTTCAGTTAATGTATGTCTAGATATATCAAATGTTCTTTTTGGCATTTCAGCAACTTCCTTAAGTATAACATCAATTGGTTCTCCGACAATTTCCAAAACATCATTAAATGTACCAGGCGCTTCATCTTCCATATCTTTCCTCATTAAATCGGCATACATTAATGCCTCTGGATCATTTGGACCACGCTGGACTACTATCTTATTATATATTTCTAATAGTTCTTGTGGGTCTTTCATTGTTTCTTTGAATTCATTTGTATTTTTCATTTTATTAATGTTAATTTTTATATAGCTATTATAGCATGAATAAAATGAAATGTAAAGTATCAGCTTAAAATTCCCTTGCAATAGCTATAAAAATAAGTAGAATAGGTAAGCAATATTTCTATAAGTCAATTGAGCTTATAGGCATTTAGTCCATAAAATTGTAACACCATGGTGAAAAAAGTAGCTACCAAACGCAAAATCGTTAGCGTTCTAAAAAAATACGAACTTATGTTAATCCTGAGTCCGGATCTTCGTGAATCCGAAGCTGATAAAAAATTTAAAGAAATTGTCGGTATGATGGAAAAGGCTGGGGGGAAAGTAACAAAAGAAGATATGTGGGGTAAGAAAAAATTTGCTTATAGGATAAAAAAACACAATGAAGGTTTTTATGCTGTTTATAATCTTGAATTACCTAATACCTTTATAAAAGAATTTAAAGATCACTTACGTATTGAAAAGGACGTTCTGCGCTCTATGATAATCAGTATTCCAGATGATTACGTTTATACAAAATATGATCTTGAGGGAATGGCAGAAGAATCAAAAATTGCAAAGCCAGCACCAAAAAAAGAAGTGAAAAAAGAGACAAAAGAAGAGGTAAAAAAGGAAGTGAAGGAAGAAAAGCTAGAACCAAAAGAGGTAAAGGAAGAAAAAGAAGAACCGAAATTAGATGATAAACCTGTAGAGACGCAGGATCCTGCGTCTGAGGGGGAAGAAAAACCTAAAAAGGAAGAACCAAAATCTGATCTTGATAAGAAATTAGATGCCCTACTAGACGGTGACGATCTTAAACTATAATTAATCAATAAAATTATGCCAGTAATATTTTCTACTAAACAAAAACATCCACTAGGCAAACGTCGTTGTACGTTTTGTACTAATCAGATGAGAACTATCGACTACAAAGACGTTAAAACTCTTAAGAATTTTTTGAATGGGTTTCAGAAAATAAAACCTCGTTACTATACAGGGGTTTGCCTAAGGCATCAAAAAGCTTTGTCTGGTGCTATGAAGAGGTCTAGGGAGATGGGAATGATGCCCTTCGTTAATAAATACGGAGCCTAAAAATACCATAAAAGCATCATATACTGCGTTATAATTAAAAAATTTGATTTTCATGTATGTTTATACATTCAAATCAAATTTTTTAATTACGCCTTGTATCTAATACCTTTATATCATTTTTTACTTATAATATTTTTTAGTGTATTTATTTTTTGCCAAATAAATGATAAATTAAAGTGCGAAAATAGAATTTAATATCTTAGCTTATGAGTGGGCATAGTAAATGGCATTCCATTAAACATAAAAAGGCAGCTACGGACGCTAAGCGTGGGAAAATTTTTACACGCCACGCAAATCTAATTACTATTGCTGCCCGTAGTGGGGGAGATTCGGATATGAATCCATCACTTCGTTTAGCTATTGAGAATGCTAAAAAAGAAAATGTACCTAACAATAATATTGATCGGGCTGTTAAGCGTGGAACAGGAGAATTAAAGGGTGCGGAGCTTATTGAACTTTCTTACGAAGGCTATGGACCTTGTGGCACCGCTATAATGATTGAATGCTTAACTGACAATAAAAATCGCACATATACTAATATTCGTACTATTTTTGGTAAAAAAGGCGGTAATTTAGGTGGTTCTGGTAGCGTTGCCTGGATGTTTGAGCGTAAAGGTGTTATTACGGTTAAATCTAGCGGTAATACGGACGATATAGAGCTCACAGCCATTGATTGTGGCGCTGAAGACATTAAGGCGGAAGGAGATTTGGTAGAAATCTATACAACACCAAATGATTTAACTCAGATCGATGCAAAACTAAAAGAGCAGGGGGTAGAAATAGAAAATGCAGAAGTGTTTCTAGTTCCAAATGATACGGTCAAAATGGAGGATGAAAAGTCAGCCCAAAAAGTACTAGATTTTATAGATGCCCTTGAAGAAGATCTAGATGTTACCAAT
>PVBE012236111.1_pt1 | contig 11963 bp, 10 predicted proteins | sample 1631181 | NCBI WGS metagenome assembly PVBE01 (sample SAMN08397723, study PRJNA350692) | Marine metagenome, whole genome shotgun sequencing project. | isolation source: water | place: Pacific Ocean | collected 2012-04 | reverse complement strand
TTTTTAATGAATTTAATGGATTTGGTGCCCGTTGACTGGATACCGTTGTTTTCTGAAAATATTCTCCACATACCGTATATGAAGGTTGTGCCAACAACCGATGTCAACATAACGTTTGGCATGTCTATTGCTGTATTTTGTTTGATTATTTTTTATTCGATAAAAAGTAAAGGTGTTGGCGGATTTATTGCTGAATTAACTTTGCATCCAATTGCGCCATCTTTTAAGGGTCCTGGCATTATTGCAGCACCGATAATAATTGCATTTAATTTTATCCTAGAGTCTGTCGCGCTGTTAGCAAAACCGCTATCATTGTCTTTGAGATTATTTGGCAACATGTTTGCTGGCGAATTAATTTTTATCCTGATTGCGTTACTTGGGGTATGGCAACTTCCTCTCCATTTTGGATGGGCGGTTTTTCATATTTTAATTGTGACGTTACAGGCATTTATTTTCATGATGTTGACGGTGGTTTATCTTACGTTAGCTTCTGAAGAGCACTAAGAGGTTTATTTTGTTTAATGTTTTGTTTCTTTACTGGAGATACTAATGGAAACTGTTATTGGTTATACCGCGATTGCTGTCGCGCTTCTGATCGGGCTCGGCGCCCTAGGTGTTGGAATAGGCATGGGTTTATTAGGTGGCCGCTTTCTTGAAGGCGCTGCTCGACAACCTGAGCTTGCACCAATGTTACAAACAAAAATGTTTTTGGTCGTTGCGCTGCTAGATGCTGTTGCAATGATAGGCGTAGGAATAGCCTTGTATTTTGCTTTTGCCAATCCTTTTATTGCGCAACTGCAAAATGCCATGGGCGGATAAGTGAGTCTTAATTAATTGCTTTACGACGCTTAGTTTCAAAATTTAATAGGAGCATGTGGTGGATATTAATTTGACGCTTATTGGCCAATCAATCTCAATGATTGTTTTTGTTTGGTTTTGCATGAAATTCATTTGGCCACCCCTAATGCAGGCTATTGAAGAGCGGCAAACACAAATTGCTGACGGCCTTGCTGCCGGCGAAAAAGGGCGACAAAAACTTGATAAAGCAACACTTGAATCAAAACAGATACTTGATGATGCGCGTAAGCAGGCATCAGGTATTTTGGATCAAGCCAATACTCGGGCAAGCGAAATTGTTGCTGATGGTAAGCAAGACGGTCAGAAAGAAAGGGAGCAACAATTATCCTTAGCAAAGAATGATATAGAGCAAGAAACTAATCGAGCCAAGGATGATTTGAGAGCACAAGTGTCTCAACTTGCCATAGCTTCTGCGGAAAAGATATTGCAACGAGAAATTGATGCACAGGCGCACGAAGACATATTAGATAAGCTTGCCAAAGACTTATGAGCATAACGCCTTGAGGAATTAATTAGAATATGGTAGACAACAACACAATAGCAAGACCTTATGCCCAGGCTATATTTGACGTAGCGCAAGATAAAAATGAACTTGAGTTATGGTCTGAAGGTTTAGGCGAAGCCACCAAGGCGCTCAATGATGGATCGCTTATCGAATTTTTATCTAAACCAGCACTCTTAAACAAGCAAAAATATGAATTTATTTCTCAACTTTTCAATGATATATCAGGCGAGACAATGATCTTTGCTGGAAATAATAAGCAGGGCTCAAATTGCTTAAAACTATTAATTGAAAATGGAAGGGTCTCTGTTCTGCCTGAAATCGCAGAACATTTTAATACCTTGAAATCCAATATTGAAAATTCAGTGCATGTGACAGTTACGTCTGCAGTGCCTTTAGATGAGGAAAAAAAATCAACAATCAAAGCAGCCCTAAAAAAACGTTTTGATCGAGATATTCATATGCACACTGAAATAGATGGAACACTTGTCGGCGGTGCGATTATTCGTGCCGGCGATGTGGTTATTGATGGGTCTTTGCGAGCGAGTCTTGATGGCCTCACCAACGCAATGATCTCTTAAAAAAAGGAAAGAAATATGTCATTAAAAGCTTCAGAAATCAGTAAATTGATTAGAGAGCGGATCGAAAATTTCGAAACTACTGCCGTAGCCCGAGATGTTGGCACTGTGATTGGTGTTACAGACGGCATTGTTCGTATTCATGGCTTAACAGATGCACGTTATGGGGAAATGCTTGAGTTCCCAGAAAATACTTTTGGCATGGCGCTGAACTTAGAGCAAGACTCTGTAGGTGCAGTAGTGCTAGGAGATTACAAGCATATTTCTGAAGGCGATACCGTCAAAACTACAGGAAAAATTCTAGAAGTACCGATTGGAGAGGCGCTTTTAGGAAGAGTGGTTGATGCTCTGGGCAATCCAATAGATGGAAAAGGATCAATTGATACTAAACTGAGCGCTCCGATTGAAAAAGTAGCACCGGGCGTTATTTCTCGTAAATCAGTAGATCAACCTGTTCAAACTGGATTGAAAGCGATTGACTCAATGGTGCCAATTGGCAGAGGGCAGCGCGAACTTATTATCGGCGATCGTCAAACAGGGAAAACTGCAGTAGCCATAGATACCATTATTAACCAAAAGGGCACCGGTATTAAATGTATTTATGTGGCTATAGGGCAAAAGGCATCTTCCATCTCTGGCGTGGCAAGAAAATTGGAAGAAGAAGGCGCCATGGAACATACAATAGTTGTTGCAGCAGCAGCAGCAGATTCTCCTGCAATGCAATATATCGCACCTTATTCGGGAACCACAATGGGCGAATATTTTTTGGACAATGGGGAAGACGCCTTAATTATTTTTGATGATTTGACCAAACAAGCATGGGCCTATCGACAAGTCTCATTACTACTCAGAAGACCACCAGGAAGGGAGGCATATCCAGGTGATGTGTTCTATTTGCATTCCCGTCTTTTGGAGCGCGCTTCGAGGGTGAACGAAGAACATGTTGAATCCGTATCCGGCGGTAAAGTTAAAGGTAAAACTGGATCATTGACCGCGCTGCCAATTATCGAAACGCAAGCTGGTGATGTGTCTGCATTTGTGCCGACGAATGTCATCTCAATTACTGATGGGCAAATTTTCTTAGAAACCGATCTCTTTAATGCTGGAATTAGGCCAGCAATTAATGCTGGGCTATCTGTTTCTCGTGTAGGCGGTGCCGCGCAAACAAAAATTATAAAAAAATTGGGCGGTGGAATACGTTTGGCTTTAGCACAATATCGTGAATTGGCAGCCTTTGCTCAATTTGCCTCAGATCTTGACGAGGCGACTAGAAAACAACTGGAAAGGGGTCAACGAGCCACTGAGCTGATGAAACAAAAACAGTATTCACCATTATCTGTATCGGAAATGGCGCTTTCATTGTTTGCGGTTAATGAGGGTTATTTAGATGCTGTGGATGTTTCCAAAACCAGCGATTATGAAGAGGCATTGCACGACTTTGCAAAATCCAATGCACATGAATTATTAGAAAAAATTAATCAAACAGGCGATTACAATGATGAGATTGAAGCATCATTAAAACAAATATGTGATGATTTTGCCGAAAAAGGCGCTTATTAAAACAAATATAAACAAGCAATATATAGGATAGGAAATTGGCAGGCGATAAAGAAATCTTAAATAAGATCCGAAGCGTAAAAAATATGCAGAAGATAACCAGCGCCATGGAAATGGTAGCTGCCAGCAAGATTCGGAAAGCTCAGGATCAAATGCATGCATCGCGGCCATATGCAGAAAGAATCAGGAAAGTCATTGGCCATCTTGGTGCAGCAAATCCAGATTATAAACACCCGTTTCTGAGCGAAAGAAAAACAAACAGAGTAGGCATAATTATTGTATCGACGGACAGAGGGCTTTGTGGTGGGCTCAACATAAATCTCTTTAAACGAGTGATAGCAGAAATGGCCAATTACCAAAAAGAAAGTATAGAAATCGATTTGGTGTTGGTTGGCGCTAAGGCTGTACAGTTCTTTAAAAGGCTTGGAGGCAATGTGGTTGGAACCGCAACCCATTTAGGGGATCGCCCACACGTAAATGATCTCATTGGCGCCATCAAAATAATGCTAGACGCTTATAATGATGAAAAAATAGATAAATTATTTATTGCTCATAACGAATTTGTTAGTACCATGAGCCAGAAGCCAAATATCAAAACTTTATTACCAGTAAGCACAATTGATGATGATAGCGAGTCATTGCAATCTCACTGGGATTATATCTATGAGCCTGACGCAATAGATTTGTTAGATGGAGTGTTAATGCGTTATATCGAGTCACAAGTATATCGTGGAGCTACAGAGAATTTTGCTTGTGAGATGGCGGCAAAAATGGTTGCTATGAAATCTGCAACAGACAATGCAGGCGAAATTATTGATAAATTGCAGCTTGTTTACAACAAAGCAAGGCAAGCAGCAATTACACAGGAGATTTCTGAAATAGTTGGTGGGGCAGCAGCTGTCTCAGGATAAATTTTTAATAAAACTGTTGGCGGTATAAGCCGTCACAAAAGAAAGTGAGGAAAAATATGAGCACCGGAACTACTGTGCAAATTATCGGCGCCGTTGTGGATGTAGAATTTCCAGGCAACGCAATTCCGAATATTTATGATGCGTTAACTATCGATGATGCTGATCTAACTCTCGAGGTTCAACAACAATTGGGTGATGGCATAGTAAGAACTATTGCGATGGGCTCAAGCGAAGGATTAAAGCGGGGCATGACAGTTAACAATACTGGGCAACCTATATCTGTGCCCGTTGGAGAGAAAACGCTTGGTCGAATCATGGATGTGTTGGGCAATCCAATTGACAATAAGGGCGACATAGGGGCAAAAAACAGCATGCCCATCCATCGCACACCGCCTTCGTACGAAGAACAAGCATCATCAACCGAAATGTTAGAGACAGGCATTAAAGTGATCGATCTAATTATGCCAATTGCCAAAGGAGGAAAGGTTGGTTTATTCGGTGGTGCCGGAGTAGGTAAAACGGTGACTCTTATGGAGCTTATTCGAAATATTGCTGCCGAGCATTCTGGTTATTCAGTATTTGCCGGTGTTGGAGAAAGAACCCGAGAAGGTAACGATTTTTATCATGAAATGACTGAATCAAATGTTATCGACAAAGTTTCTTTGGTTTATGGACAGATGAATGAGCCACCTGGGAACAGATTGAGGGTTGCTCTTACAGGCTTGACTATGGCAGAAGCTTTCCGTGATGAAGGCCGTGATGTTCTTATGTTTATTGACAACATATATCGTTATACATTGGCGGGGACAGAGGTTTCTGCTTTATTAGGAAGAATGCCGTCAGCTGTTGGATATCAGCCAACTCTTGCCGAAGAAATGGGCGTTTTGCAAGAAAGAATTACCTCCACCAAGACCGGTTCAATAACGTCTTTTCAGGCAGTATATGTTCCCGCAGATGATCTGACTGATCCTTCGCCTGCCACAACTTTTGCACATTTGGATGCTACTTTAGTATTATCACGCCAAATAGCCGAATTAGGAATTTATCCGGCCGTTGATCCATTGGATTCCACCAGCAGATTATTGGATCCAAACGTAATTGGTCAAGATCACTATGATTGTGCTCGTCGAGTGCAGGGCGTGCTTCAAAGATATAAAGAATTGCAAGATATTATTGCAATATTGGGGATGGACGAATTATCCGAGGACGATAAACTCAGCGTTACTCGTGCTCGCAAGATCATTCGTTTCTTTTCTCAGCCATTTTTTGTTGCAGAAACATTCACGGGATCGCCAGGAAAATATGTGCAGCTATCCGAAACAATTAGTGGCTTTAATGGTATTGTCAATGGCGATTATGATGATTTACCAGAACAAGCGTTCTACATGGTTGGCTCAATCGATGAAGCCGTTGAAAAAGCAAAATCAACTTAATTTTAGAGAATTACACGTTACCAATGGCTAGCATAAAAATAGATATAGTTTCTGCCGAAGGGGAGATTCATTCTGGTGAAGCGAGCATGGTGTATGCTCCAGCACAAATGGGAGAGGTCGGTATTGCTCCTAGACATGCCCCATTGTTAACTGCGTTAAAACCTGGAGAGGTACGTGTTCAAGATGTTGATGGAAAAGAGCATTTTTTTTATATAACTGGCGGAATGCTGGAAGTTCAACCTTATTTAGTAACTGTATTGGCAGATACGGCACTTAGAGGGGAGGAGCTGGATGAAACTGCTGCAAAAGCCGCTCAAAAACAAGCCGAAGAAGCTTTAGAGGGCGCTTCTGATGAAACGGATATCAAGCGCGCCCAATCGGAACTTGCCGAAGCAAACGCAAGATATCGTGCAGCCCAAAAACTAAAAGGCGTTAAACAGTAAAAGCAGCATTAACGTTTAATGTTTCAATATTGTTATTATTCTAGTATTTTAGTGTGATACCAGAGACTGATATCACGTGCTTATATTATTATTTGTTGATTACTAGAGCCCATTAAATATGCCATTAGTTGCTCACAACTCACTGCCAACCTTTGATCGCTTAGCCAATGAAGGGCATGCCGTTCTTTCGAAAAAGAGAGCGCAAACCCAGGATATTCGTGAATTGCATATCGGCTTATTGAATATGATGCCGGATGCGGCGCTTGCTGCCACCGAGAATCAGTTTATTCGATTGGTAGGCAATTGTAATCAGATCGCACAATTTTATGTTTATCCCTTTACTTTGTCGGAACTATCAAGAGGAACTGAAGCAAATGAGCGCATAAAAGAACATTATTTTTCATTTGAAGAATTACAAGAAAAAGGGCTGGACGCACTGATTGTTAGTGGAGCCAATGTTCAGCAACCTTTATTGACAGAAGAGCCATTTTGGAAGCCATTAACAAAAGTTATGCATTGGGCGCTAGATAATGTTGCGTCTACTTTATGCTCTTGTTTGGCAACGCACGCTATTGTGAAGCAACTCTATAATATTGACCGAATACCGCTTGAGGCAAAAAAATGGGGCGTATATAGTCACAGAGCGGTGACAAAAAATCACCCAATTTTGCGAAACATCAATACGCGTTTTGATGCACCGCATTCTAGATATAATGAGATTAATAAAGCCCAGCTTGAGTCAGCGGGGCTGTCTGTGCTTGCTGAAAGCGAAGATGCTGGTGTGCATATTGCCGTTAGCCACGATCAAATTCGCGCAGTTTATTTACAAGGGCACCCTGAATACGATGTAAATAGCCTATTAAAAGAATACAAGAGGGAGGTAACACGTTTTTCAAATAATGAAATAGATGAAGCTCCCCCCTTCCCAAAAAATTATTTCACCGATGCCGCCAAGGAGATCGCCAATTTATATATTGCTGAGCTTATTGAGGCAAAAAACAACAGCGAGACAGCTCCTACTTTTCCAGAGAATCAACTGAACGAACATATAGACAATACTTGGGGTGATACCGGTAAAGCCATATTTAATAATTGGTTGGGGTTGGTATATGGATTAACCAGTCATAATAGGCGTGAACAGTTTATGGAAGGCATCGACCCAAGGAATCCTTTAGGCATGATAAAGTAGCGAATTTAGAAAGCGTGATTTATCATAGATAATAATATTAAACGCCAACATGTACTTTAAATTAAGATATAAAAAAAATGTCCGATTTTCTTTCATTTGATACTTTAAGCTTGCATTCAGGGCAAACTGTCGATTCTGAGTTTGGCTCAAGGGCCCAACCAATTCATCAGACTACTTCATATGTTTTTTCTGATACCGATACCGCGTCATCGTTATTTAATTTAGAAAGGGGCGGTCATGTTTATAATCGTATCTCAAATCCAACCATAGGTGTGCTAGAGCAGCGAGTAGCTTCACTAGAAGGTGGTTCGGCAGCTGTTTGTATGGCATCAGGAATGAGTGCAGTATTTTGCGCGCTCACTGCATTAGTTAGCCAAGGAGACCACATCGTAGCATCCGCAAACATGTACGGCGGTAATATCAGCCTGCTTAAAAATACTTTACCCAGGTTTGGCATCACAGCAACATTTGTGAATCCGACTGATATAAAAGAAATAGAATCCGCCATTCAAGAAAATACCAAAGTTGTGTTTGGTGAATTAATTGGAAACCCAGGCTTGTCTGTTATGGATTTAGAGGCCGTTTCCAAGGTATGCAAAAAGAAACATGTACCCCTAATGATAGATGGCACATTTAATACTCCATATTTATGCCGATGTTTTGATCATGGTGCGAATATTATTGTGCATTCATTAACCAAGTGGATGGGTGGACATGGAACTTCAATCGGAGGCATTGTTGTTGATGGGGGTAATTTTGATTGGGGCTTGAACGATCAGTTTCCAACCATGACAGAACCATATGCTCCATTTACAGACATTAATTTTTGGGAAGAATTTGGACCGAGTGCTTTTGCCACCAGAATTCGCGCTGAAGCAATGCGTGATATAGGTCCCTCCATGAGCCCAATGAATGCATTTTTGTTATTGCAAGGAATAGAAACACTTTCTTTACGAATGGATAAACATTTATCAAACACAAAAGATTTACTTGTATATTTAACTGGTCACGATCAGGTTTCGTGGGTGAATCATCCTGATTTGCCGGGTCATGAAAGCAATAAAACAGCAAGAAAATATATGCCAAAAGGAGCTGGATCAATTATTACTTTTGGAGTTAAAGGCGGTAAAGAAGCCGGCAGAGCATTTATAGAAAACGTTAAACTGGCCTCACATCTGGCTAATGTAGGAGATGCTAAAACTTTGATTATTCACCCGGCCACAACAACTCATTCACGTATTGATGCCGAGGCTCTTGTTGCCGCGGGCATTACGGAAGATATGATAAGAATTTCAGTGGGCATTGAAGATGTTTCTGATATTAAAGATGATTTTAATACGGGCTTTCGTGCTGCCAAGAAATACAGCTGATGTACCAAGAGGTTAACGGAAAAAAAGTTTTTGCATCAACCGGAGGCAAGCCCTTTCAAAAAGATCAACCGGTTGTGCTGTTTATGGCTGGCAGTGGCTTAGACCATACATTTTGGGGACTACATTCTCGGTTTTTTGCATTCAGAAAATACTCAGTTTTGTGTTTAGATCTTCCTGGACATACTAATTCAGAAGGACCGCCACTTAAAAGTATTGAAGAAATGGGGGCTTGGATTAATGATGTCGTAACTGAGCTCAATGCTAAAGATATTTCTGTCGTCGGTCATTCTCAAGGGTGTTTAGTGACCATGGAGTATGTGTCTCGTTTTCCTGAAAAAGTAAAAAGCTTATCTTTAATTGCGAGCGGCTATGAAACACCAGTTAATGACTATCTATTGAATGCCGCAAAAAATGAACCAGAAAAAGCAGTAGCCAAAATGATGGCTTGGGGGTTTGGTGTTGCGGGTCATTTGCATCAAGGAAGAATTCCAGGAAACTCCATGTTGGTAGGTGGCAGCAAAGTTATGAGCGGGAACACACCCAATGAATTATATACAGATTTAAATGCTTGTAATAATTACAAGGGCGGCAAAGAAGCAGCTAACAATATTTCTGTTCCTTGCCAACTAATATTGGCAGGTAAAGATAAAATGGCGCCTAGAAATTTAACCACAGCGCTCACCGATGCGTTACCTGATTCAAGAGAATTAACTATGATTGAAGAAAGCGGTCATATGTTACCGCTTGAAGTGCCAAATAAATGTCGTGATTTACTAAAGACATTTATTTTTTCAAAAAATCCAGCCGGATAAATAATATGTATCAGATTAAAAAGGCGTCTGTAATTGGCGCAGGAACAATGGGTCTTGGCATTGCAGGTCAATTGGCAAATGCTGGTATAGAGGTTCTGTTATTGGATTTGCCCAGCGATAAAGATAATCGTAACGCAATTTGTGAGCGCGCCATTGAACGTTTACTCGATGAGCAACAGCCTGGTCTTTTGCATAAAGATATTTTACAAAGAATTACTATTGGCAACACAGAAGATGACATAGAAAAGATAGCTGAATCAGATTGGATTGCTGAGGCCATTGTTGAACGCCTTGAACTGAAACAATCACTTTATCAAACCATAGATAAAATAAGACGCCCAGGATCAATCGTATCTTCTAATACCTCAACCATTCCAATTTCATTGTTAGTGGAAGGCATGCCAGATCAATTTAAAAAAGAATTCGCAATTACGCATTACTTTAACCCGGTGCGTTATATGCAGCTTTTGGAAATTGTAAAAGGAGAAATGACCAGTCCTGATGTTGTGAAATGCCTTGAACAATTTAACGAACAAAATATGGGCAAAGGAATTGTGTTGTGTAATGACACGCCGGGATTTTTAGGTAACCGCGTAGGTGTATTTGCCATCCAAACTGCGTTGCACAGTGCTTTTAAAATGGGGCTTGAACCCGAAGAAGCAGATGCTATTTTTGGTAGGCCGATGGGAATACCAAAAACAGGTGTTTTTGGGTTGTATGATCTTATCGGCATTGATCTTATGAGTGACGTGGCAAAAAGTTTGATTAATATTCTCCCATCTGAGGACGTTTTTCATAAGGTATCTGATGAAATTCCAACGATGAAGGACATGATGAATAAAGAGTTATTAGGCAACAAATCACTTAAAGGTGGTTTTTATCGCTTTAAAGATCCAGAGGATGGCGCATCCAAAGAAACCCTGAATTTTTCTGACATGACCTATCGAGCATATAATTACGAAAAACCTGAGATTGCTGTGGAAGCCGAACAAAAAAATGATTTCACTTTATTATTAAAAAATGATGATAAATACGCCAAATACGCTTGGGAAATATTGTCAAATACCTTGTGTTATGCCGCCAGTTTGGTGCCAGATGTGAATGAATCTTTAGTGGCAATAGATGATGCCATGAAGCTTGGATATAACTGGGCGCAAGGCCCATTCGAGATGATTGATACGATTGGGGTTAATGATTTTATAGCTAGACTCGAACAAGATAAAAGAGAAATACCAGCAATTCTAAAAACCGCAAAAGACAAATCTTTTTATCGGGTGAACGGCAATAAATTAGAATACCTGGCCGCATCTGGAGATTATATAAGTCTTAATAGAGAACAAGGAATAAGGAGATTTACAGAGGAACGAAGAGTGCGTCAGCCAATCTTATCGAACGATGTGGCAAGTTATTATGAGGTTGATAATGATATTGGGATGGTGGAATTCCACAGTAAAGCCAATGCACTGGGCTCCGAGTCTATGCATTTATTGGGCGATGCGATAGCACATGCCGAAGAAAATTTCACGGGTTTAATTATTCATAATGATGCCGCTCATTTCTCCTGTGGTGTGAATTTAGAATGCATAGCAGAATTTATCGAAAACCAAGATTGGACAGGGCTTGATGGGTTTCTTGGGCATTTTCAAAAAACCATGCAAACCATGAAATATTCAAATTTGCCTGTAGTGTCAGCACCTGTTGGCCTGTCAATTGGCGGTGGTTTTGAGGTGGTCTTACACACGGATATGACAATTTATCATGCAAATTCGGTTACCGGTCTGGTTGAATCTTTAGTTGGTGTTGTACCAGGCGGAGGGGGTGTAAAAGAGTTACTTTATCGCTGGCGTGACATAAAGAAAAACGAAACAGAGGCATCATGGGCAACATTTATGAATGTGGGTTATGGCAAAACCGCACAATCGCCATTGCAAGCAAAAGAATTAGCCATGTATAGAGAAGGAACTGATCAGTTCATAATGAATCGAGACAGACTGCTTGATGGCGCGATTAATGCTGTGAAAGAATTAGCAAATAACTATAAAGTTAGTTATCGCGATGATTTTGTGATGCCTGGACAAACTGTATGGCAAGAGATGCAAGATTGGTTGCATAAGACACAAGAAAAAGGTTATTTAACCCCACATGATGTAACAACAGGCACTCAAATAGCTAGAATTGTTACGGGCGGAGATATTGATGCTGGAACAATAATGCATGAAAACGATTTATTTGAACTGGAAAGAAAAGCTTTTTTGGAGCTAGCCAAGACCGAGCAAACTAAAAAACGCATTAATCATATGTTGCGCTATG
>PVBE011046553.1_pt1 | contig 11963 bp, 8 predicted proteins | sample 1631181 | NCBI WGS metagenome assembly PVBE01 (sample SAMN08397723, study PRJNA350692) | Marine metagenome, whole genome shotgun sequencing project. | isolation source: water | place: Pacific Ocean | collected 2012-04 | reverse complement strand
TCGGGGGAAATGTAGCTGAACATGGCGCCTGCCTGCAGGTCGTCTCCGCGCATTCCTCACCTCCCCTAAGAAAAGGTCCGCGCGTAGCGTACACCAACGATCCCAACAGACAAGTGAAAAATGGAGCTTTTCAGCAACCTGTTAGACCTCTAGCGCGGCGAGACGGTTGTCGCCGAACAGGCTGATGGCGCCGGGGACCTTGTTGAAACAGACCTCGACGGGATCGCGCGGGTCCTGTTCAAAGTCCTTGAGGCGGTCGCCCCCCAGGATGCGCTCCATCCGGGGGAGTCGGACCTCCTCGACGGTGTTTCCGACGGCGACGATGGCGTCGGCCCAGGGGCTCGCGTCCACCAGCGCGCCCGCCGAAGAGCCGCCGTCTCCGGCCGCTTCCATGGTCAGAAGGGTGGTTTTCGCGCCCCGCTCCTCGCACTTCTCGCAGATCTGCATCAAGTCGGGGTCCGCTTGGCCGCCGGAATCCTTCGTGACGATGACCCCGTCCGCGGCGAGGACGTCGGTCGCGAAACGGGCCGTCATCTCCGCGTGGAGGACCTTGTCGGAGAACAGTTTGGGGTGGTTCGTCACGATGACGCCCGCAAAGAAGATGGAGCGCCCGTGAGCCCCGTAGAGCGTCCGGATGACGCCGTGGTTCAGGTGGTTGTAGGTCACATTCTTGGCGGGTCGGCAGAACCCCGCCCAGACAACGGCCCCGTCCATCACCTCGTTGGGGTGGATGAGCGTCGGGATCAGGTCGCGCGTGTTTCTCCCGTAAAGGAGCATGTCTCGGGCGTCGCCCTGAGAGTAGATGGGATAGACGTACGCGATCCTGGGAAGGGAATCGTCGCGCCCGTTTGATCCGGACAGCGAATTTTGCTCGAAGCGCTCCGAGCTTTTGGGCGTCCCGGACCGCGTGGTCTCGCCCAGGTAGCCGGAGGCCCTCACGCCGGCCTCGACCGCCGCCCTCGCGAAACCGCCCCGGTCCAGGCCGGAGGCGGGAGTCAGGCGCACGACCACCGTTTCGAGACTCGCGAACGGGCTGAGCTCCGCGCAAGGGCCGGTCATGTCCAGGAAGGCGTCCTCCGCCCCGTCCAACGGGCCGCACGTCACGACGCTCATCCCCCGCAGGACGTTCGTCGTCCCGCTGCCGGCGAGCTTCGCGGGGCCGAGGATTCCGGAAAAAGTCTCGCCGCCGCCCTCGGCCTTGATTCGGGGTTCGAAGATGTCGAGGATGTTGATGATCCGGCAGGATTCGCCCGGATGAGCGAAGTCGATCGCCGCGGAGATGAGCCGCTCATCCTCGAGGAGGAGGTCGCGCATCTCCGCCCGGTTCACCCGCAGCCGGCGGCCGTCGAGGGCCGTTTTTCGGGAATCCTCGACTTCATCGACCGGGAAGGAATTCAGCGTCAGCTTCACGGCAGTCTCCGCTTTCGCCGTCCGGTGCGTCCGCCCGGGGGGCGGGACAAGAACCGTGGGATTCCAGGGATTTCCGGTTCGTCATTTCGGCGGGTTTCCGCGCGGTGTCATGGAGCCGCGACGATGTCCGATGCGCATGTCACCCAATGGAGCAATTTAGCGTAGGGCCGCATAGGCGGTCAAGAATGATGGGCGCGTTGATCGTCGGCCAAGCCGCTTCGTTGTGGGAAATCCGGGGTGTCAGGCGACCTTCCACCAGTCTTTGTCCCGGACTAGGAGGGCGCGCGCGTACTCGACGTGCGACCACATCAGGGGGGTGGCGAATTGGATGTAGCCCCCTTCCGCTTGCGTTGCATCCTTAAACATGCACCGGCTTCCCGTTTCCCGATAGGCCGCGGCCATGTTGTTGGCTTCCTCGAGGATCTTGTCGAAGTCCACGCCCTCCAGGAGGATGTGTTTGTCGAATTCCTTGTCGAAGCCGAGGCCGGTCTTCCATTCGGTTTTCGTGAACGCCTCGAACCGGGCGCAGGTGGACAGGTGCTCGGGGATCTCGCCTTTTTCATTCCTGTACGCGTCGATGGCGGCCAGGAGCGCGTCGCCCCGTTCGGTGTTTCCGTTCCAGTAGTGGAATTGGGCCAGGATGGCCGTGTATTGCAGCCAGGGGCCGTTGCCCGCGTGGACGTGGGTGGTAAAGTCCCGGCTGAACGGGAGGTAGCGCATGATCATCCCGAATTGGGGATCCCACAACTGTTTCTCCAGGAAGTCGACGCTTCTCTCCATCTCGTTCCGGTAATGCAGAAAACCGAAGAAAAACGGGCTCAGCAAGGTGAAGTCCGGCCGGAAGTCCATGTGTCCTTGCGGATCGACGCGGCGGACGTATCGGTTCCCGGACATGAACAATTTGTTGACGGAATGCAGAAAGTCTTTTCGGAAGCTGAGGTGATCACGGGAGATCCGGCCCTCTTGGTCGAATTTGTTGGCCACTTCGTTCGCCAACGAGAACGCGTACAGGAGCGCGAAGTTCACCCAGCACGTGTAGCCTTCTTCCATCGCCGATTCGTGGATGGACGTGGTGGACTGAAACAGGTTCAGCTCCGGCTGGTAGAATTCACGAAGCGCATGGCGCAGGGCCTTTTCGATGGCGGTGAGCAGCCCTTCCAGATCGTCGACGGGTTGTTTCAACCGGTGGGCGGTCAGGAGATAATTGCAGATGATGGCCGCCCCGTGAGCGACGTTGTCTTCCTGTTTGTAAAGGCTCTTGTCCTCGCCTTCCAGGTTGTACCGTTGGCCCCAGTTGCCGTCTTCGGAAACCACATCTTTCATGAAGTGGGCCATCGACTTCATTAACTCGAAGGCCTCCGGTCCTACGCCGTAGCCGCGGTCCGAGCCGGCCAGCCGGCGGAAAAGTTGCACGGCGCAGCTTGCGTCCCGGGGGTAGACGTACGGATAGCGGGACGCCGGCGGGGAGGCCAGAAGGAGTCGGCCGTACTTCCCGGATTCGACCGTACAGCGGAGGATCACTTCCATGTGGGCCGTGAGCTGCTCGTTGAGCTTGTCCAGCCCTTTCGACATGTCTCACTCTCGTTCAGGGCGCCGCCGCGACCTTCAGGGAAGTCTCAAGCGTTTCGGAAGGCCGGGGGTCGCGCGCGTCTTGGTCCTCTCAGAGGTGGTAGCCCTCGGCCGTGAAACCCTCGAACCCGTCGGGGATCCCGTCGTACTTCTTGATCTCGATGTCATTCCCGTCGGGGTCGTAAAAGTAGGTGGCCAGCCCCATTCCCTGCGCGCCTGAGTTGATCGCCTGACGCATGATCGCGACCCCGGCGGCCTCGCACCGTTCGATCACCCTGTTGTATTCCTCGGGTTCCAGGGCGAAGGCGAGGTGGTGCATTCCCGACCGCACGCGCCGGGCCTTTTCCACGTAATTTTCCGAGGGGCTTTGGAACAGAACGAGGATCCCCTCTCCGATCAGGAAAACGGCCTGTTCGCGGCCGTCGCTCGGGCGTCTTCGGCTGGAAAACCCGAAGCCCATCACGTCCTCGTAAAACGCGATGGATCGCTCGAGATCCAGCGTCGCCAGTCCGATGTGGTCGAAAGTCGGGCTCATTCTCTTCTCTCCTTCCGGCGGGACGGGGCGGATGACCCTGGTGCGATTATAAAGGTCATGGAGATTTCAGTCGCGATCTCCCTGTCGATTGGCAAACCGGAATCAAACTCATCTATAATCCCCCGTCGGAATCTTTGGAAAATCCAAGGCGGAACGGAGCGGGCTCAGCGTGATCATCAACGTCCCCCGCGCTCAGAGGGTCCTGTCCCAAAAAGGTCTGGACGGACTGCTGGCCGCGACGAACATCCCGAACGTATTCTACCTTTCCGGCGTGTGGAGGCAGGGGGACCTGGCCGCCGCCGCTCCCTTGAAGGGCCTGGATCGCCCCTGGGTGGTGATCCCCCGGAGCGAGGTGGACTACCTGGAAGACTCCCCCGTCCGCCCCGCCGGCGTCGCGACGTACGGAACGTTCTACCGGGAGCTGGACGAGACGGCCGCCCTTACCGATCGGGAGGAACGGATCAAGACCCTGGGGATCGACCTGGAGCCGGTGGGCTCGTTCCAGGAGGGCGTTGTCTCGATTCTCGCCTCGGCGGGGCTGGGGAAGGGGACGGTGGGGTACGACGAGCGGGGTCTCGACCCCGCGCTCGTCCCGAAGATCGAGCGGGAATTGCCCGGGCTCGCGCTTCGGCCGGCGACGGCCGTCTTCCGCGAGATTCGGATGATCAAGACCCCCCTTGAAATCGAGCGCCTCGAAAAGGCCGTCGGGATCACCGAGGCGGCCATCGGGGAGGCGGTCTCGCTGGCGAGGGAGGGCCTGGGGGAAGGCGAGATGGCCCTGGCCTTCGAGGTGGGTCAGGTCAAGCGGGGTGGGCGTCCCAATATGGCCCACGTGGGATTCGGAAGGAGCGGGGCTTTGGGGATGTACAACTTCCCCGAGGACAAGCTCGGGAAGGGGGACCTGATCCGCTTCGACGTGGGATGCGTCTACCGAGGCTATCTTTCGGACACCGCGCGGACCTTCTCATTCGGAAAGCCGGCGGACAAGGCCGCGGCCTACTACGACGCCCTCCTCGCCGGACAGGAGCGGGCCTTGGGGATGGTCAAGCCGGGCGCGACGGGAGACGGAATTTTCAGCGCCACGATGGAGGAGGTCCGCCGGCGGGGGATTCCCCACTACAACCGCCAGCACGTCGGCCACGGAATGGGACTGGCCCTGGGCGGGTACGACGGCCCCCGCCTGGCGCCCGGCGACCGCACGCCGCTAACGCCCGGCATGGTCCTCGCCGTCGAGGCCCCTTACTACGAGCTCGGCATGGGCGGCCTCCAGGTGGAAGATACGGTCCTCGTCACCGAGGACGGCTGCCGGCGACTGACGGCGATGAGCCGGAACCTCGAGATCCTCGGCACCTGAACACCCGGACACCAGAACTGTGAGCTTCCTGACCGGCCTGAAATGCATCCGATGCGACGCTTCTTTTCCGGTAGAGGCGCGATTCGACGGCTGTCCCCATTGCGCGGCCGAGGCCCCGTCGAACCTCACGCCCGCGTACGATTACGCGGGCATTCGAAGCGCTTTCCGCAAAGAGGCCCTGGCCGGCCGCCCCCTCAACATGTGGCGGTATCACGATCTCCTGCCCGCCGATTTGGACGATGTCGCCTCACTGGACGAGGGGATGACGCCCCTCGTACATTGCCCGAGCCTGGGCGCGCACATCGGTGTTCCCGGACTTTATCTCAAGGACGAGACCCGCAACCCCACCGGGTCGTTCAAGGACCGCCTGGCGGTCACGGCCCTCGGCATGGTGGAGCGGTTCGGGGCCGAGACGGTGGGGGTCAGCTCGACGGGGAATGCGGGCGCGGCGGCGGCGGCCTATTCGGCCCGGAAGGGCCTGCCGTGCGTGGTCCTGACGGTGAAGGGGGCCGCGTCGGCGATGGTGACGCAGATCCGATCCTACGGCGCGATGGCCGTCGCCACCGAGAAGAAGGAGGACCGGTGGACGCTTCTCCAGGCGGCCATCCGCGACCTGGGGTGGTATCCGACCTCGCCCTTCTTCGGTCCGCCCATCGGGAGCAATTGCTACGGTGTGGACGGTTACAAGACGATTGCCTATGAGGTCTGCGAGCAGCTCGACTGGCGCGCCCCGGAGTTCTGCGTCTTCCCGGTGGCCTACGGGGACGCGATTTTCGGGATCTGGAAGGGGTTCTGCGAGTTCGCGGAGATGGGGTTCATCACTTCGCGCCCCCGGATGGTCGCGGGCGAGACGGCGGGCTCCCTGGAGGCCGCGCTGCGGGAGGGCGTCGACGCCATCCCCCCGCGGACTCCCCCCTCGCCTTCGGCGGCCGGGTCCATCAACGTTGGCCAGAGCACCTATCAGGCGCTCCACGCGCTGAGGGCGTCGGACGGCTTGGCCTCGACCGCGAAGAACGAAGACCTCCTCGCGCTTCAGGCGGAGTTGGGCGCGCGGGAGGGGATTTACGCGGAGCCATCCTCCCTGGCGGCGCTGGCGGCGATTCGGAACCTGAGATCGGAAGGCCGGATCGGGGAGGGCGACACCGTTGTCGCCGTCCTGACGGCAACCGGCCTCAAAGACCCGGCGGCGACGGAGGGTCGCCTGGGCGAGATCCCCGTTGTGCGGGGGGACTTGAAGGCTCTGCTGGGCACGCTGAGCGACGCCTACGCCTACGGATCATGACGGCTTGTGCTTGCCATGATGAAGCTGATTTTCGGCATGCGACTCATCGGCGGCGGGAGGTAATAACATGAAATTCGGCGTCCGGTTTCCCAATGAGGTTCAGGCAAGATGTCCAGGGAAATGATCGAAAAAGGGGTCCGGACCGGGAATGCGGGTTCGAATCTCCCCTCCGGAACAACGTTTCGGTGTCTGAGAGAGATCGAGCGAAAGGTTCTGTGGCTGGCCTGCTGGACGATTCACAACGCCAACCATCTACGGCCCACGGGCGACGGGCTGAAGGTCGGCGGTCACCAGGCATCTTCGGCTTCGGTTGCCACTTTGATGACAGCGCTCTTCATGAACGTTCGGAACCCTGAGGATCGCGTGGCGGTAAAACCCCATGCGTCGCCTATCTTCCACGCGATCCAATGCCTGCTTGGGAATCAGACGAAGGAAAAGTTGGAAAATTTCCGTGGCCTGGGCGGCGCCCAGGCCTATCCCTCGCGGACCAAAGACACCGATGAGGTCGATTTTTCGACGGGCTCTGTCGGTCTTGGGGTGGGTGTCACGTTGTTCGCATCGCTGGTGCAGGATTATGTTCGCCTCCATCGCCTGGCCGGACCGGACCCCCCGACGGGGCGTATGGTTGCCGTCCTCGGCGATGCCGAGCTGGATGAAGGCAACATTTATGAGGCCCTGCTGGAGGGGTGGAAACAAGACGTCCGCAATCTGTGGTGGGTCATCGATTACAACCGGCAAAGCCTTGACGCGATCATCAAGGATTTCCATTTCCGGCGAGTCAAGGATCTCTTCGAATCGGTCGGCTGGAAGGTTGTGACCCTCAAGTACGGCAAGCGTTTGCAGGCGGCGTTCGAAGGCCCGGCGGGTGAAGCGCCGAAGCGCTGGATCGACGACTGTCCCAACCAGCTATATTCCGCGCTCACGTTCAAAGGGGGAGCGGCTTGGCGTGAGCATTTGCTCCGCGATCTGAAGGGCGCGCGCGGTCTGAAGCAACTGCTCGAATCTCATGATAACGAGAGCCTGCAACAACTGATGACCAACCTCGGCGGGCATGATATGGAAGCCATCCTGGAGGCGTTCCATCGTGTCGAGGACGACACGCCGCACTGCTTCATCGCCTATGCGATCAAGGGTTTTGGACTTCCGCTTGCGGGTCATAAGGACAACCATGCGGGCCTGATGACCATCGACCAAATGTCCTCGTTCCGACAACTCCATCGCGTTCCCGAAGGCGAGGAATGGAATCCGACCTCCGGCCTGGATATGGACAGCGAAGCGTATCGCCGATTCCTGGAGGCCGTTCCCTTCAACCAGCGGGGTCCGAAGGATGGCCGTCGTACGGTGATTCCGGTCGGCAAGCTCCCGACGCCGGCGGGAAAACGGGTGTCTACGCAAACCGCGTTCGGCAGAATTCTCAGTGAGGTTGCGCGCAGAGACGACGAACTGGCCAGGCGGATTGTGACCGCTTCTCCTGATGTGACAGTGTCCACCAACCTGGGCGGATGGATCAACCTGCGAGGAGTCTTCCACCGCCAACAGCATGCCGACGTGTTCCGGGACGAAGACGTGGGTTCGGCGCTGAAGTGGGAGCAGTCTCCGAAGGGTCAGCATGTCGAGCTCGGCATCTCGGAGAACAACCTGTTCCTGCTGTTGGCTGCGCTGGGACTGTCCCATGACCTCTTTGGCGCCAGGCTGCTCCCGGTTGGCGCCTTGTACGATTCTTTCATTCAGCGCGGCCTGGATGCGCTGAACTATTCCTGTTATCAGGACGCCCGCTTCTTGCTGGTCGCGACGCCGTCGGGGATCACCCTGGCGCCGGAAGGGGGCGCCCACCAGTCTATCGCCACTCCCCTAATCGGCATGGCGCAGGACGGGCTGGCCGCCTTCGAGCCGGCTTTCACCGATGAACTGGCGGCCGTAATGGAATGGTCGCTCGAGTACATCCAGCGAGACGGCAACGGGCGGTCAGAGACCAACTGGCTACGTGATATTGAAGGGGGGTCCGTCTACCTGCGGCTGTCGTCCCGGTCCCTGAATCAGCCTGATCGTGTGATGACCGAAGAAACGCGAGAGGCTGTCATCAACGACGGTTATTGGCTGAAGCCGCCGGCGGATGGTGCGGAGGTCGTAATCGCCTACGCCGGGGCGCTGGCGCCCGAGGCGATCGAGGCGCACCGCCAGATCCTGGATGACGTACCCGAGGCCGGCCTTCTTGCGGTGACATCCGCGGACCGGTTGAACGCCGGTTGGAACGCCGCCGAACAGGCGCGCCAGTCCGGAAATAAGTATGCACGTTCGCACATCGAGCGGTTGCTCTCTCCACTGGCGGCGGACGCCGGGATTGTCACGGTGCTCGATGGACACCCCGCCACGGTGGCTTGGCTTGGCTCAGTGCACGGCCATAAAATGCGGGCGCTGGGCGTAGAGCATTTCGGCGAGAGCGGCGACCTGGGAGGGCTTTACAGGAATTACCGGATCGACACCGCTGCCATCCTTGACGCCTGTACGGCGGTTTGCCTCGATCAAGTGTCCAGCCGTCCGGTGTCCGCGTCCCGAAGGGATGATTGAACGAAGAGAGACGGCCCGGGGTTGTTGGGAATTCCCGCTTTGGCTGAAACCGCCTGCGGATAGAGGGGGTGATTTCGATTGAAATTTAGCGTCCAGTTGCCCACCTGCACGGAAGGGCTGGTCAATCCCATTCCCTTCGCCCGGCCGGAGGAGTTCGTCACCCTGGCGCGGGACGCGGAGAGGCTGGGGTATGACGGCGTTTTCGGCAACGACCACATCACGCCGGCCCCTTACGTGCGAAAGGAGTTCCCGGAACCGCCCAACTTCTACGAGGTTCTGATCACACTGGCGACGGTTGGCGCCCATACAAAGACGATTCGCCTGGGGACGGCGGTGATCATGGTCCCGGTGCGCGACCCGGTTCTGCTGGCGAAGCAGGCGGCCACGCTGGACCGGCTCACGGGCGGCCGGCTGACACTGGCGGTGGGCATCGGGGCTTATCGGGAGGAGTTTCTCGCCAACTGCCCGAGGATGAGGCATGTGCGGCGGGGGGGCCTGCTGGACGAATCGCTGGCGGCGCTGCGGGTCCTTTTCACCGAGCGGAACGCGACCTTCGAGGGAAAACACATCGCCTTCCGGGACATCGCCATGCGGCCCAAACCCGTTCAGGACCCGTTTCCCATCTACGTGGGCGGCCACAACATCGACGTCATCCGGCGCGCGGCGAAGCACGGACAAGGCTGGCTGCCTGGCTGGAGGCCCTTCGCGGAGATCAAGGAGCGCGTGGCGCTGTTCCGGAAGTTCACCGAGGAGGCCGGGCGCGAGCCGTCCGAGGTGGAGGCGGCGATCCAGTTGACCCTCTTTCTGGGAAAGACGCTGGAGGAGGCGCAGGCCGGGTACGGCAAAACGGGGATGGTCGCCCACCGGAAGTCGCTGACGCACTCCGGGCGCGATCCCGCCCTTGCCATGACGAACAACCTGATCGGCAGCCCCGCCAGCGTGATGGAGCAGCTCGCGTTTCTGGATGAGGCCGGCGTGGACCAGATCACGGCGATCCAGTTCCCTTCCCACACGGTCGAGGAAATGCGCGAGCAGATGGCGTGGTTCGCCGAGGAAGTCATCGCGCCGTTCCGGGGCGGGTCGAGAGTCGATTGACCCACGCTCAGAATGACATGTCAACCGTGAAATCCCCTTGAGGGCAATTGGAGAATGCTACGTGCCACGTAAGGAGATCACCTTCGACCTGGGGTTCAGCTCGCGGACGGTTTCGTCTTATCCCGTCGAGCGGCGGATTGGAATCATCGAGATGGCCGAAGACCTTGGCTTCGATCGGCTTTGGCACTCGAACGAAAAGTTTGGGTGGGACATGATCGCCTCGATGACGCTGACGGCGGCTCAGACCGAAAGGATTGGCATCGGCGCGGCCCTGGTCGACCCTTTCAGCGTCCATCCTTGTATTTCGGCGGCGGCCATCTCCACCGTAGACGAGATTTCGGGCGGACGCGTGGTCATGGGGATCGGGGCCGGCGGGGCCGGTTTTCCCGTGATGGGCGTCTCGCGCGCGAAACCCGCAACGGCCATCCGTGAGGCGATCGAGGTCATGCGGGGGATGTGGCGGGGCGAGACTGTCACGGTCGAGGGAGAGGTGATCCGTTGCAAGGCCGGACGTCTTCACTACCGATCCCGTCCCGATATCCCTGTCGTCATCGCCACGCGAGGCAGGGCGGTCTTAGGGTTGGCGGGGGAGGTGGGAGACGGCGCGATGCTGGCCACCCTCGCCCGGGCGCAGGACGTAAGACGGGCCATCGATCTCGTGGCCGAAGGCGCGAAGAAGACCGGACGCCGCATCGAGGACATCGAGATCATCTCGCGCGTGGACACCTGCGTACACCCGGAGCGCGAAAAGGCCCGCGAGGGTGTCAAGCAGATGATCGCCTTTCTGCTCTGGACCAGTTACCCCAACCGGGACTTCGTCACGCGGTGCGGCCTGACAGTGCCCGACAAGTTGGAATCGATGATCGCCGTTCGCGATTACGAGTTGATGTACGAGGCGGGTCCGCTGGTGCCGGAGGAATTCGTGGACGCGTTCGCCTGGGCCGGCACGCCCGAGGACGTGGCCTCGCAGATTGCAAAATTCGCTGCCATCGGCGTCCGTCGCTTCGGATGTTGGGCCTTGATCCCCCCTGGCGGAGACCTGGAATCCGAAATCGAGCTGATCGCGGAGGAAGTTATTCCACGCGTTCGTAAGAGGTCATCCACAGATTGACACAGACATTCTGAACAGGATGTTGTTTAGACTTGTGAGTTTCTTGTGCGCGTGCGGTCCTGAGAAAAGATGCGATAATTTTTTTGGAAGAACGCGTTATCGTTGAGATGTGATGCGGTTGAGCCGGCCCATTGATCTGTGGTCAGTGCCTGCCCCAGTAATCGGAGTGGGCGGACCCCGGACGAGTCGACGGCACCCCGTCCTGACGGGGTCCGGAAGGAGCACAAGGTTCTTGCGGCCCCGATGCGCGAAGAGCAAGAGCATTATGGTTATCTGGGTTTTTCCTCACCAATCTCTTGTAGAGTCCAATGCTCTCGGAATTGGCGCAAAAGGGCCGAGAGGGGATTTTCTCGAGACCTTAATCCCGCTCCATGGTGTCAAATCGAGGGCGAGGCTGATGATTTTAGCAGGGCGTTGGGGGCCCGTCTGTCGCGGGTTTTAACGAATCGGAAATCATCGGTAGGGAGTTAGGGAGGCGAAAAGCCTTGGTATTCAGGGTTTCCAGTTCCGGAGAGTGTTTGAAGGGGCTGGAAGGTCGGAAGTTGACAAGCAGGAAAGGAGCCGTCATGGGTAAGTCTTGCAGGGAGGCCGGCCGATTTTCGAGATTCTTTTTGATGATGTGCCTGTCCCTCGTTTTCCTGAGCGCCCCGTTGTTCGCGACGCTTGCGGAGGCACAGGGGGTCAGGTCACCGTTCCCAACGTTCTGGGCCAGCGGTTGCCGAACGCTCAGAGGGCGCTGAAGAGACGAGGTCTCCGCACCCGTGTGACGGGGCAGGTCACCACGCGGAAGCGCAGAAAGAGCGGGACCGTGGCCCGGCAGAACCCCGGTTCCGGTCGGCGCGTGCGGCGGGGATCTACGGTCACGCTGACGCCGTTCCACTTTCGGCGGTAGTGAAAGATAGCAGGTTGCGGAAAAACTCCGATGGGTTGGTGTTTTGGCCAAGATTCGGACCTTGCGCGCTGTCATTCCGAACGAGGTGAGGAATCGGCTCAAGCTCGAAACGCGTTGTTTTTGAATCAGTTGTATGAATGAGGCTGA
>PVBE011432826.1_pt1 | contig 11965 bp, 9 predicted proteins | sample 1631181 | NCBI WGS metagenome assembly PVBE01 (sample SAMN08397723, study PRJNA350692) | Marine metagenome, whole genome shotgun sequencing project. | isolation source: water | place: Pacific Ocean | collected 2012-04 | reverse complement strand
TCTGCGTGACGACATCGAGGAGGATCGCAATCTTGCCGCTGCCGAGCCCGACATCGTTGCGAGCCTGCATGCGTCGCTCATCGAGTGGCGCACCAGCGTCGAAGCCAAAATCCCGGAAAAAAATCCCGCCTTCGACGCTGCCGCCTGGCCGGGGTAAGAGGTGGTCAGCGTTTCGCTTTCTTGCGGCCTTTGCCGACCAGTTTGCGGGCTGCGGCAGGGGAGAGCTGGCGGGCCGACGAAATTTTCTGCAGGGCGGCTGCCCGCGGCCTGGTCTTGCCGCTTTCCCAATTCATGATCGTGTTTATACTGACGCCGAGGATCTTGGCGAGATTAGCCATGGACAGGCCCAGGCGCTTGCGGAGTTTCTTGAGCAGGCCCGGTGAGAAGCGAACGTCCTTGGCTGATGGTGCAGCGGCTGCTTTGGCAGTGGGCGTTGCCTTGCCCAATCGTTTCAATTGAGCCTCCAGGTTCTGGCTTTGCCGTTTCAGTCCGGCGTTGTCCCGGCGCAACCTGGTGACGGCTTTCTGGAGTGGCGCTGTTGCCGCTTTGATTTCCTTGCGTGCCAGTCGGGAAATTTCGTTCTTCAGCGCATTCGTCAGGGCGGTGGACATGTTTTCTCCTTCTTGATCGTCAATTCACAGGATGTTTCCAAAAATTTTGGAGCACAATAGTAATCGCCGGATGCATCCAAATCAAGTCGCCTGGAAAAGGATTCAAAAGCAGTGCAGAAACACGAAGTTGACAATCCTGTCAACTACCGGATCATTGGGGTGTCTTGACCCGGTCGCCGCATGCTGATGCGGTGAATGATACCGGGATACCCGCGTGCTGGTGATCTCGTGCTGCGGTCAACCCGGAACACGAACTTCTGTATCGCTGACAAACGGCTTGCCGGGAAAGATGGACCATGCCGCACTATAGTGTCCGGTCCACAAGACAGTGTTAAGCACTTCCTTCCGGCCTGGGCCACGACAGGGTTATTTTATGCAAGACGATCCAGCATTCGGGTCCCCCCTTCCGGACGACCAACGGCGCCCGTCCATCGACCCGCCGTTGCAGCGGCTACTGTTCATTGCCGGCCTGGTACTGGCGGCGGTGGCGGTCCTGATGGGCCTGTACCGCGCCATCATCTGTTGCCTGGCGGTCGGCCTGATCGCGATTGCGACACCGTGCGTGTCGCGGGGGTTGCGGAACCTGAAAATTCCGCCACTGGCCGCCCACCTCGGCGTCTTGCTGGCGGCCGTCGCCGTCGCCCTGGCCCTGCTGCTGGCTTATCCTGCCTGGCAGCGGCAGGCGGTGATGTTCGTCGTGCATGCCGGTGAGCTGGGTGAACGCATGCTGGGCGCCACGGAAAGTGTCGACGCCGACTTGTCCGGCGCCGATCACAGTGCAGAGTTCGACCAGGCGGCGGAGACCCTGACCACCCACGTCTCCGGCATCCGCGAACGCGTCGACACCTTCACTCGCGTCGGCTTCGGTGCAAGGTTCGTGTTTTTTCTGCAGTTCGTGGCGATGTTGGCCGGCGTCCTGTTCATGCAACTGGCGATCCTCTCGCGACTGCCGCCGCGGGCGCTGCCGGTGGGGGAAGGCAGCCCGGCGGTTGCCGAACGGCCGCGCTCCCTGGGGCATCGGCTCAGCATCGCGTCCCTCACCCGTTTGATCAAGGCCCTGATCATTGCCCTGCTGGCCGGTGTCGGCTTTGCGATTGCGGCTTTGGACACGTGGTTTTTCATCTTCGGCTGTGTGCTCGTCGTGGCGTTGTTCACCCGGCTGGGACCGTATGTGGCGCTGATCCTGGCGCTGCTCGTCGTGCCGTCGGCCGCGTCCTGGCCATGGTCCGGCGCGGTTGCCCTGGTCACGGTCATTGCGATGTTCACGGCCGAGAAACGGCTCCATTGGTACCTGATCCTGGTACCGGCGATACGTGCCGGCGGGCTGCCGCGCGAGCTGTACGTCGGCCGTCGCGAAAAGCGCCGGCGCGGTATGGGATTCGGCTGGGTCTTCATGTTCCTGAAACTGCTGATCTCCGCCGTGATCATCTCCTCATTGATCTATGGCGGACTGTTCATTGCCAACCAGCTCATGTCCGAGACCGAACGGGACCAGCTCCTGAACCACGCGGAAACCGTCTGGCGCGACAATCCCGGCGCCGCGGTCGAGGAGTACGAGCAACTCCTGGCGCTGGAGCCCGGCAACCGCGAGGCGCTCATGGGGTTGGTGCGGTGCCATGTCGGACAGGAAGATTTTGGCGCCGCCGCGGCGCGCGCCGAGGATGTCGGCCAATGGCCGCCCACGCCATCCACACCGGGGTCCTTGCGCGAGGCGCTCGACGCGAAGATTCTGTTGATTTACAACAAGGTCACGCCGCCGCCTGTACATGATCCGGCCGAAGGCTACCGTTACTTCCTCGAAGCGCTGGACGGCCGCCCGGAGGCCGGTGAGTTCGTCGCTGCGGCCGAGAAGCTGGCAGCACTGGAACCGGCAAGCCCGCAGGCGCACCGGTTCGCAGCGCAGGGCAATTTCATCGCCGGCAACCATGATGCCGCCGTGACCTGGGCGACGAAAGGACTGGCGATCGACGACCAGTACCCCGGACTGCACGCGGTCCTGGCCAAAGTCCATTCGCAGCGCGGCGAAACCGCCGCGGCAAGCACCGCGTGCGAAGCCGAGCTGGCAATCGACCCGGGCAACGCCGAGATGACGGCGCTGCTGGAAGAACTGTCGGAGCCATCGGAGCCATCGGAGCCGTCGACGCCGTCGACGCCATCGGAGCCATCGGAGCCATGAAGTACCACCCATGGGAGGATTAGGAATGGGCCGACTCAAAGGTAAACGCTGCTTCATCACCGGGGCAGGGCAGGGGATCGGCGAAGCCACGACCCGCCGGTGGACGGCGGAGGGGGCGATCGTCACGGCCAGCGATCTGGATGCCGGGCACCTCCAGGAGCTCGAGGCGATTACCGGCCAAAAGACGTATCAGCTCGACGTCGCGGATCCCGCCGCGGTGGCTGCCGTTGCCGCCGCGGTCGGTGCGATCGATGTGCTCTTCAACTGTGCCGGCTACGTGCACCAGGGAACGGCGTTGTCGACGCCGCTGGAGGAATGGGACAAGACGTTCGCGGTCAACAGCCGGGGCGTTTTTCTGGTGTGCGAGGCGTTTCTGCCGGGGATGATCGAAGCGGGCGGCGGCAGCATCATCAACATGTCGTCGATCGCCAGTTCCGAGATGGGCGTGGCCAACCGTTTTGCGTACGGCGCTTCCAAGGCGGCAGTCATCGGCCTGACCAAGTGCCTGGCGGCGGACTTCATCAAGGAGGGCATCCGCTGCAACGCGATCTGCCCGGCCACGGTCGATTCGCCGTCGCTGCGGGGACGCATCAACGACACGCCGGATCCTGTGGCGGCGCGCGCGGCGTTCATTGCCCGGCAGCCGATGGGACGCATCGGCAAGCCCGAGGAGATCGCCGAGGTGGCGACCTACCTGGCCTGTGACTTGTCGGAGTACATGACCGGCCAGGCCATCGTCCTCGACGGCGGCATGCACCTGTAGGGGGTGCTCTTCAGCAGCGCACATCGAGATGACCGATCAGGTCGTTCTCGACGGCGTGATGGAGAAACCGCGGCAGCCCGCGCCAGGTCATTGTCACTAACTTGCATTCGCGCGGCGGCGTGTGCCAGGAGGTTGAATCCAGCAGCTCCTGCAAGGAGACGATGCCGGTCTCCAGGAAGTTGCGGTCGCCCGTCAACTCGTAGCCGATCGCCATGCCCAGCGTCTGCATCTGCGTGAAGGGCATCGACTCGCCTTTGGTGTGTGCCTGCCTCAACGCGTCGCGCAGCTCGCTGATGAAGGTTACCAGCCAGTCCCGGACCTTTTCGTCGCCGGTGCGCCGAATGTAATGATCGATGCCCTCGACCATGCTGGCATACCCGAAGAAGGCGCCGAGCAACTGGCGGGTGAATGGATGATACGGGTCGACGCCGGAAAGATTCACGTCACCCGGCGGATTGCCGCGGTCGAAAGCGACGAGGTACGAGAGGAGATCGTCGAGCTGCGCCCGAAACCGGTCTTCGCCGCTGTACGTGTCGAGATAACTGAGGGCCAGCACCGGCCAGCCGATCTCGCGGTTGAAGCCGATGACGCTCGAACGCATTTCCTCGTTCTGGAAGGTCTCGATAATCTTGTCGCCGAGTCCGCAGGCCACTTCGAGCGCATCGATGTCGCCGCTCATGCAGTAATACGCCAGCAGCCCCTGCGTCCAGAAATGGCTGGGGTAGGACCCGGTCGTGGTGTGATCGGCCGAATGCGCCGGGGTCGAACGGTGCAGTCGCTCCTCGTCGTGGAAATGCAGGAAGTCGACTTCGATATTGTGCCGGGCCAGGCGTGCGACTGTCTGCCACAGATCGTAACGGCCACGGCGCATGATCTCGCTGGTGAACGCGAAGATGACGTCGTACTCGTTGTTCTCCCATACCAGCTCGAAAAACTCGGGGTGGGCCCATTCCGGCACAAACGCCTGCCGAGTTTCCACCACGAGATTGGTTGAGTAGTAGGTTTTCAGGTACGGTGCCTCGGGCCGCCGCTTCACCTGTCCCGCGCCGATGTAGGTGCTCTGGTAACCGGCACCCGGCGTGTCGCCCAGGTCGAACATGGTTTCCGGCATTTCGAGCTGCATGAGCCGGTGCAGGTACTTCTCGAACCGCGAATGCGCTCCCGGTTGCATCATCCGGTCCTGATCGAACTCGCCACAGGCGCGCACCCACTCCGGCGCCACATAGCTGCGCCCGACAGTGACCGGTGCCTCGAGCGTTTCCTTGATCCAGTCGATCTGGCAATCTGCGGAGTCCGCAAAACTGAGGGTGATCACCTGGCGCCGGGTACGGCCCTGGGGCAGGGCGAGGGTGTCGGCGGTCGGCGGCCAGGCGTCCAGGCTCATGCCGGCGCCGTCACTGGCCAGGCGCGACGGCCGCATCGCCCCGAGATCCTCCTGGCGTGCATAGATGCTGCGGCTGCCGTCGGTGATGCCGAGCCAGTCGTCCGTCTCCACCAGCGGCGCGCGCAGATAGTCGGGATAGTCGAACGTATCGAGCAGCATCTCCGGCGACTCGACGTGGATGGCGTGGCGCGAGTCGTCGGACACCAGTGCGACGCGTTGCGGATTGCGCACTTCGCGCGGCACGAAATAAAATCCCCACACCCATTGCTTGAAGTGTCGCTCGGTCGTGTCGCCCAGCTGCCAGTCCCAGTCGACGCCGATACGCTCGACATCGACGTTCTTGCGGCCGGACTCGAGGTTCATGAACTGATAGTCGAGCCGCAGCGTTGGCCAGCCGGCCCACAGTTCGACATCGAGACGATAGTTGAGGCAGCGGCTGCCATCCGTTTTGTAATGGGCCCCTTCGATACGAACACGGGTGCGCAGCGGTGAGGCGGTGATCACTTTTATCGAGCGCTCGGATTCATGGAGGGTCGATGCGTCGTCGACGGCGAGGCGGAACTGTTCGGGCGCCGTCAGGTAATCGTGATGGGCTGCCGTGAGCTTGCGGATCGGGCCGGGGCCGGTACGCGCCAGCTCGACGCGGACCAGGCCGTTGTCGAGGACGACGCAGTCATCGGCAACGGTCGTTGCAACGGCGTTTTCCGGGGCGTCGGTATCTGCCGATTCGATTACGTGACAGCCGACCTCGGTGGCGTTGAAGACGATCAACCCCCAGCGCACCGAACCGTCCGGCCAGCTGACCAGGGGGTGCATCGATGCGGGCCGCAGGTTGCCGGCCGGTGTACGTACCGCGACAGCCCCATCGGGTTGCAGGTCTCCCTGCGGCCACGGTACGCCGTGGAGGGTGGGCAGGCCGGGGTGTGCGGCGGCAGTGGCGGCGTAAATCTCCGGCTTCAAGTCAGTATCTGTGGCAGCCATAGAGCGGGGCTCCTTCATATATCTTGAGTTGTGTGGTTGTGCTCGATACACCGCGAACCCTGTACGATAACACACGTCGCCGAGATTTCCGGTGACATTTGCGGTTCATGCTGCGGCGCGGTCGCCGGTGCTGCGTCAACATCCATCTGCGGCACTTGCATTCAACCTGTTAGACGTCTATGCGTATTGGCCAATCGCCTCAGTGACAGTATTTGATCACCTAAGCCGGGAAGGGTGCATCATGCAACTCAAGATCATTCTGCTGATCGTCGCAGGGGGGGTGCTGCTGTTCATGGGGCTTCGGGAATTTCGGATGATGCAGGCGGCGGCGCCCGAACCACAGACGATCAGCTGCGCTGAACTGGAGAAGAACGGCCCGGGCGCCAACTCCCATGTGATCATGGAGGATTTCATTCTGCTGGAACAGGCGTTCGTTTACGAGGCCGCGCCCGGCAGCAATATCTGGACGAAGCTGTATATCCCGGCGGTGCCGATTGGTGGCGCGTACCACCTGCAGATCCTCTCGATGCGCGATGAGAACGGCCGGCTCCCGGAGAATACTCCGATGCCGGGGGACATCGGGATCATCGTCAAGAGTGAACACATATCGGGCAAGGACGAGCTCACCACGCTCGCCGCGGCCGATGCGCTGCAAGGCCTGGTGATCAACAAGATCAAATCACTCGGCAGTGAGGAGAAACGGCTGCTGGAGGAGAGTTATCCCGGGGTCGACTTCGAGGCCTGCTGGATCATCGAGGACAAACGCCGGCCGCCGGGCATGGGGAAAGTGGCGGCACTCGGCGGCGGCGGCATTGCTTTACTGTTCGCCGGGCTCGGCGCGCTGTTTCTGGGAAGAAAGAACGGTTGATGAGAGATGCGGGACGATACCGGATGACAACTTCGATTAAATCCGGCCAATTGACTGACCCCTGACCCCTGGTCCGGCCATGCCGTACATTGCCCTGACAACCAATATCGCGGTTGACGAGTCGACCATCATCGAGCCGTTGTCGGCGCTGGTCGCCGCGCAGCTCGGCAAGTCGGAAGCGTCCGTGATGGTCGTGCTGGAACCGCAGCGGCCGATGCGGTTCGCCGGTACCGATGCGCCGACGGCGCACGTCGTTCTCAAGAGCCTCGGCCTCCAGCCGGACCAGGCGTCCGCATTGTCGCCGGCGATCTGCGATTTTCTGCAGGCGCGCCTGGGTATTGCGTGCGACCGCGTTTATATCGACTTTCAGAGCCCGGCCCGGAACATGTTCGGCTGGAACTCGAAGACGTTCGGCTGATGCCGCGGATTGTGCATTCGCCGGCGTACTGCGCCGATATCGGTGCCCACGTGTTCCAGGTGCACAAGTTCCGGCGCACTTTCGAACGGCTCCTGGCCGATGGGCTGCTGGCCGCGGGCGATGTCGCAGTACCCGAACCCGTGACCCGTGCCGAGGCCGCTCTGGTTCATACCGAGGCGTATTTGTCGGACCTCGAGGGGGCGGCGCATACCAGCCGCACCGAGGCGTCGGAGCTGCCGTTCAGCCGGGAGATCATCCGGCTGTTCTACCTGGCCGCCGGCGGCACCTGTGCGGCCTGCCGCGAAGCGCTTGCCGGCGGCGCTGCGATCAATCTGAGCGGCGGCTTTCATCACGCCTTTGCGGAGCGTGCGGAGGGGTTCTGTTACCTGAACGACGTGGCCATCGGCATTCGCTGCATGCAGGCGGAGGCCCGCATCGGCAGCGCCGTGGTGGTTGACCTCGATGTGCACCAGGGCAATGGCACGGCGAAGATTTTTGCGGACGATCCCGCGGTGTTCACCTTCTCCATGCACCAGGAGCGGCTGTATCCGGTGAAGCAACGCAGCTCGCTCGACGTCGGTCTCGAGGCGGCGGTTGGTGACGCCGGCTATCTCGAGACGCTGGCCCGGCATTTGCCGGACATCCTCGAGGACCGCCGTCCACAGCTGGTGCTGTATGTTGCCGGCGTCGATCCCTACGAGCACGACCAGCTCGGCGGCCTGGGCTTGTCGATAGAGGGCATGCGGCAACGCGACGAGTACGTCATTTGCGAAGTCCGCAAACGGGGCATCGCACTGGCCGGTGTGCTGGCCGGCGGGTACGCCGTCTCCGAGGACGACACGGTGCAGATGCATGTGAACACATGCCGGGCCTTCCTGGATGCGGGCGGCGGACAGCGGTAATCACGGGGCCCTGCTGTTTCCGGTGGCATTCCGGAGGCCGGGCTGCAGGTGGTTGCCTTGATCGATCCAACACCTGCCGCAGCACCCGGCCTGTGAGGCTTGGAACTTTCATGATGCCGCCGCAGCCGCCGGAAAAGTGCCGAAGCTGCCGAGCCTGTAGATTTGGCTTGAAGAACCCGGTTCAACCTTTCGGCTGTTCTGTCCCTGCCAACTTTGCCGCTCAATCGCCGATTTCTTCGAACGGGAAGAGCGGCTGCCGACGATACTGGTAGTCGAAGCTGTGCATGTCGGCCGATGTCGGTCCGGCAGTGTTGACGCGGATCAGGGAGGTGCACACCGGTTCGTAAGCAGCGGCCGGTGCCTGCACACCCTTGGCAACGAGGATCTGGAACTCCTGCGGCTCGAGCCCGCACGAGGTGATTTGCATGATGCTGAACGGGACGATGCGCAGCGAGGTCAAACAGATCGTGATACCGGTGTCGGTGTCGACGATGGCGCTGTCACCCATGCGGTAGACCGTCTGCCCGCCGTGGCGCACTTCGTGGTCGTTAAAGTTGCCGTCGTGCAGGCTGCGAACGGTGACCTCCGCCGCCAGCGGCGTGCCGAGGCTGGCATCCATCCTGCCGCCCATCTGCAGCGAGGTGCGGGCGCCGACGCCGGCGGCCCGTGCCGCCGCTGCCGACTCCGGGTCGTAAATGCAGACGTAGGCAGTGGTGTCGGCGCGGCGGTGCAGTTCATGGGCGATGTGGGTGCCGTCTGCCGGCGAGCCGCCGCCGACATTGTCCCCCATGTCCATGAGGCACACCGGGCCTTCAGCAGCAACTGCCTGGTCGATCGCGGTCGGTATATCGATGAACTCGGGGGCGAATTCCCGGTGGTGGCTGACCAGGTAATCGGCCAGCTCGTCAGCCTCGGCCTGGGCCTGGGCCGGGTCGTTGTCGGTGACGACGATCAAGGCACTGCCCATCTCCTCGACATCGGCATAGGGGAAGCCGAGGACGATGCTGTTCGACAGGACCCCCGGCCGATCGCGCATGCCTTCGAGGATTTCATACATCGGCCGGCAGGGCGGGGCGCTGGTACGTTGGCGCTCGATGTTGATCGCCACCGGCGGGTAGGCGGCGGCGGTGACCGGCTTGACCTCGCCGGCAAGTGTCCGGCGCATGAGCTCGGCCGCTTCCAGGCCGCGCTCTTTCTGGTCAAGATGCGGATTCGTGGTGTAGGCGATCACGGCGTTGGAAGCGGCGACCATGCGTTCACTGAGATTGGCATGCGGGTCGATCGTGGTGATCATCGGCAGGTCGTTGCCGATGACCTGGCGCACGCGGGTGAGCCACCAGCCGTCGAAATCCCTGAACTCATCCCCGATCCCGGCGCCGGCGCCGTGCGGCGCCGCCAGGACACCGTCGAGCGGGCCGGCCCCGGACAGTCCGTCCAGGACGTTCTGCACCAGGGTTTCGGCGGTCTCCGCCGTGATCGCGCCGGAGGGCATGGTCAGGGCGAAGTAGATCGGGACCGCTTCGATCCCCGCGGCCGCGAGGCCTTCGAGGAATCCGGCGATTTCGTGGTTGGTGTCCTTGAGGTTCTCACGTATCGCTTCCCCCGCCCAGGTGCGGCCGGCCTCAAAGTCCGCGAAAGTCGTCGGTTCCCGGATGAACGTGTTTGACTCATGCTGAATGCCGATGATGCCGACGCGCATGTCATACTCCCAAAGCGTGTGGTGGTTCGGTGTTTTTTCGCGGTGCCTAACGTATCCGTCCGTGCATGGATGGCAATCTGGAATGGGGCATGCCGAACGCCGGCCCGTCTCGTCGACGCCGGCACCCGGCACTCACCGGTCGACGGGCCCAACATGAACCGGGCTTTCCCCTGGCATCGTGAATTTCGAACCGCCCGGCAGCACCCATCGTGGCCCGGCGCTTGGCGCCGAAATTCCCGACGCCGATGATGCCGACCGGCATTTTGTCGCTTACGGGTAGGTGACCGGAAGGGCCCGGCCCTGGGCGGCACTGTTGCGGGCGAGGTCGAGCACGTGAATCACGCGCATTGCCCATTCCGCGGTGATTATCAGGGGTTCGTCATTTACCAGGTGGTTGGTGACGTTCCGGTAGAAACGCCAGCTTTCACTTTCCGGTTCGTGGCCTTCACGGACAACCACTTCATCGTCTTCCCGCGTCGTGATTCGATACTTGCCGTGCGGACTGAATTCCAGGCAACCGAGTGTACCCGTCACCTTTATGAGATAGGGAGGCGGTTCGCGCTCGAGATAGGAGACGCGCAGCAGGTAAATGCCGCCGCCCTTGAACCGCACCATCGCCATGGCTTCGTCCTCGATGGTGTCGTCCTTCCACGGCGTCTGCGTGGCCCAGTGGCCGTGGGTGGCATAGCCGGAGACCTCGACGATTTCATCGTCCATAAGCTGCAGGGCATACTCTGTGAAATGCGCCCCCCCAATCGTAAAGGATGCCGCCGGAAATCGACTTGCTCGAACGCCACCAGTCGCCCGGATATCCGTGGCTGCCGATCTGCGCTTCGATGCGGCACACTTTCCCGATGATGCCGTCTTCCCGGATATTCTGCAGAGCCTTGAGGATGCCGCCGTCCCAATGGCGATTGTGATACGCTGTCAGCACGAGATCTCTTGGCTTGGCCGCAGCTATCATGCTTTCGCATTCCTCGGTTGTCAGGGCCAATGGTTTTTCACAGCAGACATGGCGGCCGGCTTCGAGGCACTGCAGGGCGATGGGGGCATGGGTGTTGTGCGGCGTGATCAGGGTGATAAAATTGACGTCGGACTCGGCCAGCATGCTTTCGACTGTGCTGTAGGTCTCGATGCCGGGAAAATCCGCCTCGGCGACGGCCAGGCGCTCGGCGTCCAGCTCTGCCACCGCGGTCGGGACCATGCCACTGGACTGCATTTCCAGTAGATGGTGTTTGCCCATTTCGAAGGCGCCGCCGTAGCCGACAACGCCTGTTTTGATCTGCTCCGGCGATGCGTATCGTGCCATGTGTCGCTCCAGAATAACGTGGTAGTCGGTTGCAGCCTGTACTTTAACTTGGATTGTGCCATTTGGCAGTGGGGCCACACCTGATATGTTGTCTCACACATTCAAACGGAATCCGGAGGAGGGGTGATGAACCTGTCTACTGCACCATTTCAATGGGAACACGACGCTTACAACACCAATTACCATGACTGTGGCCTGAGCGGGTACACCGGCCTGGAGTATGGCGCCGTTGCGCAACTCTCACGGGTTCCCGCCGTGCGGGCGCAGATTGGCCAGCGCGGGCTTTACAAGTCCGGCCTTGCGGTCATGGGCGATGGGACATTGATTGCGTCGCCGGTCGACATGCTGGCGCCGCAGGTACGCAGCCCGTTTCCTACCGGGTGTGTGGATATGTGCGGGGCCGTGAAGCTGCACAAGTCGAGCGACGGCGGCCACTCCTGGCAGCCGATCGAGCACACGCCGCTGTGCGGCAAGGAAGGCTCGTTGACCTGTCTCGACGACGGGGCACTGCTGTTTACATCCGAGTCGCTTGACGGCATTGGCTACAGTGACGACGGCGGCACGAGCTGGGAACTGATCGATTTCAAAACAACTCGCGAGGATGAATATCAGAGTGTCGGGCCGGTGCGCGCGCCGATTTTTCCCGGCGATGGGTCGATCGCGTTCATCCGCTGTGTCGGCACCCCCGAAGGCCGGGCGCCGGCGGGATACGATTCGCCGAAGTGTAAGGCGTGGCTGACGCAGTCGTCCGATGGTGGACGAACATGGCAACGCGGCGCGGACGTTGAGACGTGGGACGATCCTTTTCCGTTGTTTGTCGAGGCGGATTTCGAGCATCTGCCCGATGGCCGGAT
>PVBE011092373.1_pt1 | contig 11965 bp, 10 predicted proteins | sample 1631181 | NCBI WGS metagenome assembly PVBE01 (sample SAMN08397723, study PRJNA350692) | Marine metagenome, whole genome shotgun sequencing project. | isolation source: water | place: Pacific Ocean | collected 2012-04 | reverse complement strand
GAATGAGCTAGGCGACAAGAAGATTGAAATAATGCAGTGCGGCCCCGCGGGCGAGAAACTAGTGCGAGTGGCGGCCATCATAAACATGGCCAACCGCGCCGCGGGGCGCACCGGATTGGGCGCGGTGATGGGCGCAAAGCGGCTGAAAGCGGTGGTCGCGCGCGGAAGCTCGAAGCGGCTGCCAGTGGCCGACCAGAAAGGCCTGAACTCATTAGCTCGGGCCGGGGCGGCGGCCGTCGACGAGAACGCAGGCATGGTCGAGATGCGCTCATTGGGCACCGCCGGCGTAACGGCCTATCAAAACGCCGTCGGTGGCCTGCCGACAAACAACTTTAATGCCGGTCAATTCAAAGAAGGTGACTCAATCAGCGGCGAGACCATGACCGACACCATTCTCACCGGCAACGACACCTGCTATGCCTGCACAGTGCAGTGCAAGCGAGCGGTGGAAACCGAATTCGAGGGTGAGGCAGTGCACGAAAGGTACGGCGGCCCGGAATACGAAACTCTGGCAACATTTGGGTCGTATTGCGGCGTGAGCGACCTGAACGCGGTGGCGCTGGCGAACCAACTGTGCAACGAATACGGCCTGGACACAATCGGCGCGGGCGCCACGGTGGCATGGGCCATGGAGTGTTTCGAGCACGGGCTCATCAGCACGGAAGAGGTCGGTTTCCCCATCCCGATGGGAGACGCGCGCGCCATGGTGCGGCTGACCAAGATGCTCACCAATCGCGAGGGATTCGGAGATGTGCTCGCAGAGGGCTCCCGCGCGGCCGCCGACCGCATCGGAAAGGGGTATGAGTTTCTTATTACGGTCAAGGGCGCGGAGGCCCCGGCGCACATGCCACAGGTCAAACGATCGCTCGGGTTGATATACGCCGTCAACCCGTTCGGGGCCGACCACCAGTCATCCGAACACGACCCGGCCGTGGAGAGCGATTACCGTAGCTATGCGCAGCGTTTGCAGAGCATCGGCATCAACCAATCAACACCAGAGCATTCGCTTGAACGCGACAAGGTGCGCTACGCGCTGACCACGCAACATCTGTACTCGTTTCTCGATAGCGCCAACCTGTGTCAGTTCGTCTGGGGTTCCGCCTGGCAGCTCTTCGGCCCGGAGGACACAGTGCGGCTGGTGCGTACCGTGACCGGTTGGGAGGATTTCAGTATTGCCGAAATGCTGCAGGTGGGCGAACGGCGCCTTAACATGCTGCGCGCCTTCAATGCCCGCGAGGGCGTCAACCGCGCCGCCGACCGCTTGCCCGGCAAATTCTACAAAGCGCTGCAGGGCGAAGGTCCCAGCGCAGGCATGACGCTGGACATCGAGGAAATCTTGCAGGCGCAGGATTGGTACTATGAAATGAGCGGTTGGGATACGGGAAGCGGCAACCCCACGCCGGAAACACTTGCCCGCCTCGGGTTGGAATGGATACCAGCGTGAGCGCAGCCACGGCTGCGCCCACCGCCGGAACGGCACCGGGCGCGCAAGCCCGCATGTTGTGACCGCACAGCTCTACGCGGCCCGGGACTTCAACTTCCGCAAGACCTGCCCGGAAATCCCCAACACCACATACCTCACCCACAAGTTGCACGCCTATCCGGCCAAGTTCATCCCGCACATTCCGCGCTGGTTCCTGCGCGAATACGGCCACGCGGGCGGCACCATGCTCGATCCTTTCTGCGGCTCGGGCACCGCGCTGGTGGAGGCCAACCTGCTCGGAATGCACGCGCTCGGGGTGGATATCAACCCACTCACGCGGCTACTGCTGCGCGCGAAAACCGAATTAGTAGAACACCCAGACGATTTCGCCCGCCGATGCCTGCAGGCGGCCGAACGTGCGCGAGAGCACGCGCCCGATTACACCCCCGAGATTCCCAGCTACGAGACCTGGTTTCTGCCGCAGGCACGCGAAGAACTCGCGCGCATCTTCGGATACCTGCTCGCCAACCCGGACGACCTGCCCGAGCCGGTGCGCGATTTTATGCTGGTGTGCGCCTCGGCCACCGTACGAAAAGTGTGCAACGCCGACCCCCGGATAAGCAAGCCGTTCATCTCCCGGCAGATGCGCGCGCGCCTGAAAGCGGGCACGGTCGAGCAGCGCGCGCTGCGCATCTTCGAGCGCACTACACGCACCTTTCTGGATCGTAAAATAAAATACATGCGCATGCTCAGCAATCTCGCCGGGGCATGGGGATACCAGCCCAAAAGCCGATTGGTCGCTGGATCGGATGCGCGTACACTGACAGGTATCGGCGACCACTGCGTTAATGCCATCGTGACCTCCCCCCCATACGCCAACGCGCAGGAGTATTTCCGTTCGATAAAACTGGAACTTTACTGGCTAAACCTGATACCCGATGACAGCCTTGCCACTCTCAACCGCGCGCTGGTGGGCACCGAACGGCTGCCGGCTGCGGAGTGCCAGCAGCCGCCATCATTCGGGCTGCCCGCCCTCGACCGCGCCCTCGGCAAGATATTCCTGCTCGACCGCAAACGCGCACACATCGTGCTGCGCTATTTCCAGGATATGCGCTCCAGCATCGAGCAGTGCTATCGCGTGCTCAAGCCGGGTGGATACTTCGGGCTGCTGGTGGGGGACAACGTGATTCGCAAGGTGCCGCTGGACACGCACTCCTTCCTGCAGGAAATCGCCGAGCGCGTCGGCTTCAGCACGGAGGAGGTCGGCTATGACCGCATCGTCGCGCGTGGGCTGGCACCGAAGCGGCACGAAACCGCCGGGCTAATTGACGTGGAGTGGATGCTAGTTTTCCGGAAGATGGGGTTCTAACCCTTGACGTTCCTCATGATGACCGCTGCCACCGACCTAAGGTAACATCCGGGCATTGGCTCAGTTGCCGATTCATGTGCTGCGCCGTCCCAACGCGCGTACTTGCTCCCCAGCGCGGTAACTGGAGCGCACCAGCGGCGCACACTCCACCCACTCGAACCCAACCGTCTCGCGGGCGAAACGCTTGATTTCGACGAACTCCTGCAGCGTGTAATAGCGTTCAATCGGCAGGTGTCGGCGGGAGGGCTGCAGGTATTGCCCCACCGTGAGGATGTTCACTCCCCAGCCCCGCACCTCGGCGATGGTTTCTTTCAGCTCATCCATGCCCTCGCCCAGTCCGACCATGATGCCGCTTTTGGTGAGCACATCCGCATCGATTGCGCGAGCATTGCACAGCGCGGCGCGCGCCCACTCGTAGCGGTCCTGCGGCTGCACCTTGCGGAACAGGCGCGGCACAGTTTCGACGTTGTGGTTGAGAATGTCTGGGCGCGCCGCCATCACGACCTGCAGCGCGGCACGTGACCCTTTGAAATCTGGGATGAGAACCTCCACCGAGCAGCCCGGTTGCATGCGCCGAATCTCGTGAATGACCATGGCGAAAATCGGAGCGCCGCCGTCCTTGCGCTCGTCACGGTTAACGCTGGTGATGACCGCGTGCTCCAGATGCATCTCGCGCACGGCCGCGGCCACGCGGTGCGGCTCTTCCCAATCCAGAGGGACGGGGTGGCCGGTCTGTACATCACAGAACCCGCACGAGCGCGTACACACCTTGCCCATCATCAGGAATGTGGCCGTGCCCGCATGCCAGCACTCGCCCAAGTTTGGGCAGCGCGCTTGCTCGCACACGGTGTGCAACCCGGTCGAGCGCATCAAGCGGCGCAGGCGCTCATAACCCTCGCCCCCGGGGGCGCGCACTTTTATCCACGGCGGGCGGCGCGGCGGACGCTGTTTGAGATTGGTAGGCGTGGCTGCCATCGGAATCCCTCCGCCGGCTTTATGCCGCTTCCGGCAGGCGTGCGGCGACCATTTCGCACTGGAAGACGCGTCCGAATTCCTTTACAATTGCAGCCCGCACCGACTGCATGGTCGGCGCTTCCGGCAGCAGCATGGCCATGGAAACCGTGCCATACCCACGCAACCCGCACGGCACGATGCCCTCGAACAATTCCGCCTGCGTGTCCACATTGAGCGCAAAGCCGTGTTGGCTGATTCCGTTCCGGTCCACCCTCACCCCGATCGCGGCAATTTTCGTGGGCGCTTTGCGCGCCTCGGGGGGGCAACGCGAGCAGCGCGAGGCCACGTCGGGCTGCACCCACACCCCGGTCAGTCCCGGCAGCTGCCCAGAGATTATTCCGAATCGCGCCAGCACATTGACCAGCATCTTTTCCAGGTTGCGCACGTAGCCCACATAATCAGCGCGCGGGATGCGCCCGTTGCCCCCCTGCAGCCGGCCCAGTGCCAGCAGCGGATAGCCAACCAGTTGCCCGGGGCCGTGATAGGTGATGTCTCCGCCGCGGTCACATGCATGCACGGCAACGCCGCGCGCACGCAGCTGCCGCTCTGAAAGCAGGAGATGCTCGCGGCGCGCGGAGCGGCCCAGCGTGTAGGTATGAGGATGCTGCAGCAGCAGCAGGCAATCGGGGCGCACGCCGGCCGCGCGCGCCGCCACAAGAGTGGATTGCAGCCTACGCGCGGCGGGGTAATCAATTTCGCCCAGTTCGAAAACTTGGCAGCGCGCGCTCATGGCAGCGATTGTACCACCGTGCTCGCCGCCGAGCCGCGCTGGCGCAATGCTATAATCGCGGCGCAAGATGCACACCCTCACCATCTCTCTCGGGCAGATGACCCCGCGGCTGGGACGGCCAGAAGCGAACTTCACACAGCTGCGCGAATGGGCCGCCGAGGCCGCACAGCGCGGCTCGGAACTGGTGCTTTTCCCGGAACTGTGGAGCACCGGCGGTGACCTACCCAAATGAAGAATTGGTCAGAGACGACACACTTTCTGAGACAACAGACGAACGGTACCTTTCAGGCAATGCTATCGATGTCAAGGCCCAGTCTGATCAATTGTTACTGGCGTGAGTACTATGTGTCAGCGGACGATGAAACGCGCCTTACTCTTGATTACGAGTTGAAGGCTTACAATCAATTACTCTACCAATACCCAAATCTTCACTACCAAAACATCCCTCAGTTAGATGCCGTGGTTATCGAAGTAAAAACACGAAGCAATGACCCGGACTTGCCAGGTATTATGGCTGGTTTTCCTCTGCGCGTTCAGAGATACTCGAAATATATTCAGGCAATAGAAATGGTCTGATGTGGGCAAAAAACACTAACGCCATCACAGCTGCCCGTCTTGACGTAGAAGTAGCTATGCGCCATCTGCGCCGCGCCGATCCACGCCTGCGCCCGCTGATAGAGCGCCATGGCCTGCCGCGCTTGCAGCGCACGCGCAATTCCTTTCAGTCGTTAGCGCGTTCAATCATCTACCAGCAATTGAGCGGCAAAGCTGCCGCCACAATCTACCGGCGCTTTCTGGAGCTTTTCCCCACACACCGCTTTCCCACTCCCGCGGCCGTGCGCTCCATGCCGGTGGCGCGGCTGCGCTCCGCCGGTCTTTCAGGACAGAAAACCACCTATCTGCTCGCGCTGGCGCAGAAATACCAGCAGGGTGCCATCCGACCGAGGCGCTTCAACCAGATGAGCGCCGCCGAAATCACCGAGATGCTCACGCAGGTAAAAGGCATCGGCCCGTGGACCGTGGACATGTTCCTGATATTCGCGCTCAATCGCCCGGACGTGCTGCCGGTGGGCGATCTGGGCGTGCGCAAGGGAATGCAGCGAATGTGCGCCCTGGCCGCACTGCCGGATGCAGAGACCATGCGTCGTGTGGCCGCCCCGTGGCGGCCCTTCCGCAGCGCGGCAAGCTGGTACCTGTGGCGGATGCTGGACGAGCAGCCGGGCCCATGAGCGCCGAACGTTTTCCACTCGCCCCCACTCGCTGCAGGCGGAGAAACCATGCTTAGGTTGATAGTGCGCGACCTGCTGGTACCGGGCTCGGTCCCTTTTTTGCTGCTGGCGATGGCGGCGGGGGTGGCCGCGCTGCACATCGGGCCGCGCGCACGCAAATGGGGTCGCATCTGGCTGACGGCGTTGCTGGGCAGCTACTGGTTGATGAGCACCGCCTTCGGCGCGGGCTGGCTGGAAGACTGGATTGATGGCGGCTACGCGCCGCTCGTTGACGTCGAGGCGGCCGCAGATATCGATGCCATCGTGGTGCTCAGCGGCGGTGGCAACACATTCCGAAACAGTATCTACGAAATCAACACGCCCGGCCCGCACACCGCCTTCCGCACTCTGGAGACCATCCGCCTGCAAAGCATGCTGCCGGAAGCGCTGCTGATTCTCTCCGGCGGCATCGGCGACCCGCAGGGGCTTGCCCGACCGGAAAGCGAGATAATGCGCGCCGAGTTGCTGCGCGCCGGCGTCCCGGAGGCACGCATGGCGCTGGAAACGAATTCACGCAACACGCACGAGCAGGCCCTTAATGTGGCCGCCATGTTACACGCGCTAGACGTGCGGGCTTTTGTGCTCGTCACCTCAGCGGCACATATGCGCCGTGCGTTGGGCGCGTTCCGGGCGCAAGGATTGGCAGCTGTTCCCTCGGTGGCGAGCACTACATCCACAGAGATGCCCGCGCCGCGCTGGCCGTGGCTGCCCTCCGCCGGAGCACTGTACCGCAGCCGCGCGGTCATGCGCGAAACGCTCGCGCTGGTGTATTACCAGCAGCAGGGTTGGCTGGACCAGCAACCTTAATATTCGACAACGTAGGGTGGGCGTCGATTGACGGATGCACTTAATAGTCATATACTAGGAGCATGCAAGAGGTGAGTCGCATATGAGCGGCGTTGCCACGCATACCAACGCAAGCCGGGGTCGGCGGCCCCGCAAACACACGCGCGAACATTGAAACGGTTCGGCGTGTGTTTTTGATTCCACAGACTGAAAGGAGCCATACATGGACTACGGTATGATCGGGAAAATCGAGAAAGCCAAGCGTTATGCGGAGGAGCCGGAGCGTTTCTGCTTCGATGATTTCACCGTGCGCTTCGATGGAGACAACAACGGGCACACAGTCACCTGCGTGCGGGGAGACTGGCAGTGCGACTGCGAATTCTTTTCAGTGCGCCAAGTGTGCAGCCACACCATGGCGCTGGAACGGCTGCTGCACGACATGCTTCCCGAGCCGGTCATGGTCTGAGCGACCCGGGCGGCAGCATCCCGGACGAGGCCGCCGTGCAGGCTTCACCCCGAAAACTGAAGGCATAATCTGCGGCAACGGCGGCGGGGTTCACCCCCGCCGTTTGCTTATATGGATATAAATGACATTTTGCCGAACTGTGCGCGCCAGGCCCGCGCCGCCGTTTTCCCAACGCCGTGTCCCCGCCAGAGAATCCGCATAGCGAGATGAGAATCGCAATCATCGGCGCAGGCATAACCGGATTGGCTGCAGCCTACGACCTGACCAAATCTGGCCATAATGTGGTGCTTTTCGAATCCGCCTCGCAGGTCGGTGGGCTGGCTTCCGGATTCAAGGCGGATGGCTGGGCTTGGACATTGGAGCGGTTTTATCACCACTGGTTCGCCTCGGACCGGCATGTGCTGGCGCTTGCCGATGAGTTGGGCTGCCGCGAGAGTGTCTTCTTCCCGCGCCCGACAACAGTCATGTACCATCGCGGCCGGTTTCATGCACTCGATTCACCGCTGAGTGCGCTGCGCTTCCCGGGGCTGGGCTGGGGCGTGCGCAAACTGCGCTTCGGCCTGACTACACTCTATCTGCGCCAGAGCCACGACTGGCGTGCCTTGGAAAAAATCACCGCAGCCGAATGGCTGACGCGCTGGGCCGGCGAGCGCGTCTATCGCACCATGTGGGAGCCGCTGCTGCTGGGGAAATTCGGCCCCTTCGCCCCACAGATTCCCATGTCGTGGCTGTGGGCGCGCCTGAACGTGCGCACCACCCGATTGGGAACATTCGAAGGCGGTTTTCAGGCCTTTCTGGATACCCTCGCGGACAGGGTGCGCCGACAGGGAGGTGAAATCCGGCTGCAGCATCCCGTCACCCGCATCACTGCATCGGTGGAGTCAGGCGTGCGCGTGGAGAGCAACGGAGCGGAGCACCACTTTGAGCGCTGCCTTGCAACCTGCTCTCCTCAGCAGCTAGCCGAGCTGGCCACGCAGCTACCGCCCGATTACCGCCGGCAGCTGCTGCAGCTGCAGAGCATGGGCGCGGTGATGCTGGTGCTTGCCTTGAAGCAGCACCTGAGCGAACATTACTGGTTCAACCTTCCCGCGCAGGCAGGCTTTCCCTTTCTGGCACTGGTGGAGCACACCAACTTTGTCTCGCCTGAACATTTCGGCGGCGAGCACATCGTCTATTGCGGCGATTATCTTGAGCGCGACCACGAGTACTTTAGCCTGCAAAAGGAGGAGTTGTTGGAGCGTTTTCTGCCAGCGCTCTCACGCTTCAACACGGATTTCGAGTCGGGTTGGGTGCAACGAAGTTGGCTCTTCCGCAGCCGTTACGCGCAGCCGGTGCCGCGCGTCGATGGTTCCCGGAAGTTGCCAGCGCTGCGCACCCCGCTGCCCGGCCTCTGGCTGGCGAGCATGAGCCAGATTTACCCCTGGGACCGCGGCACCAATTACGCCATCGAGCTAGGCCGCAGGGTGGCTGCCAGCTTGACTGCAGGCTGACCGACGCTCGCGGACTATCGACTCAGCGGGCGATGGTCAGGCGCAGCACGCGCTCTTCTTCACCCCCGAACTTGTATTTGTAATCCTCGTCGCCGCGCATGAAATCAAAGCGCCGGTGTCCGCTTTCGATGGCGCGCTCAATCAACTGCGCCAGCAGCACCCAGCCGGGTGAGAGCGCCGCATGCGCGCCCGGGTCGTAACCCGAGTTGTACAGATAAACGGTCGCACCCATGCTGAAGTAGGCATACGCGGCCAGCTGGCGTCCTTCCAATTCCAGGAAGCACAGACCAAGCATCCCCGCGGCTTGAGTCTCGCGCAAAATATCGCCGAAAGCGGCGTGCATTTTGGGGGCCAGAAACGCGGCTTTCTCCGCGCCGCTCGCCCGCATGAGCGCGATGAACTCGTCGATAGCAGTGGGGTTAACCTCTCCGGGGTCCATGAAAACGGCCCGGGTACCCTCAGCGGCAGCCCTTCGCAGCTTGCGCCGAATCTCGCGGCGCTGCTTGCCCTCCAATCCGATCAGGTAAGCATCAAAATCATCGGGGAGCGTGAATTGCGGGCAGAAGTCCTGCAAGACCGTATCGGCCGTCCAGCCACGCTCGGCGGCCAGTTTCTGCCAGTGTCGAGCGCTGTCACTCCGCTCCGGGATGTTGGCAAACTCGGCGCGCTGCCAATCCGGTGCGTCCGCGCCGGCCAGCCAATCGAAAACCGCCCGTCGCACTTCCGGCGCGTCCGCGGCGCGCGCGACCACATCGAGATAATCGGCGATATCCTCGCCGCCCACCCAGCGTAGCACCGCGTCATCATCCACATACATGCTCGCCAGGCCGACCATTGCATCAGCGTGACGAACCGCGAGAAGGCACAAATCGCCACTGCCAAAATGCTCCCACCACGCCCGCTGGAATTCCACGCACTGAAACGGGGTGGAGCCAACGCTGTACCGAAGCAGCCCGCCCCATTGCAGCGCCAGCCGATCGAATGCTTCCGCGGCGCCAAAGGCCTCGACGTGCATCAGCCGAGTGGCCTCGCGAGTTCATCGCTGCGCCTGTCGCACGGCTGGTGCTGCTTCATGCGGTGAATTGCCGTTGCCCCTTTGGATTGTTCACAAATTTGCGCTGCCCACAAAAGGATAGCCTCCACGCGGCTTTTTGGCAACGGCTTTGCTGCTATAATCGCTGCGGCGCACTCGCTCCACCCACGAACGACAATCGACCGTGCCCAACTTCAACCTCAGCCGCAGAACCGTCTTCGCATTATTGGCCATCGGGGTGTACCTGCTGCTGCTGGTCGGGCTGGCGGCTGCGGAGCGGGGGGCATCCGGCGCCAAGATCGACAGCCTTCCCGACGCGCTCTGGTATTCCATCGTCACGCTGACCACCGTCGGGTACGGTGATGCCTATCCGGTGACCCCCGTCGGGCGGGCCATCGGCTACACGTTCGTGCTCGGCAGTCTGGGGGTTCTGGGGCTATTAATCAGTCGCATAACCGAAGCATTTGTAAACATGAGGGAGACACGAAAGATGGGTTTGTTAGGGACAAACTTCACAGGCCACATTGTGGTCATTGGCTGGGACCAGTTCGCTCAAGCGGTTGTGGACGAGCTAATCGGTGCAGAGAAAAAAGTCGCAGTTGTGACCGAAGACAGAAACCATGTGGACCCGATCAATGAGCGTTACGCCGAGGCGGATGTGTTTGTGTTGGTCACCGATTACTCGAATTACGCCACGCTGGAAAAAGCGAACATCGCCCAAGCGGCGACCGTGTTCCTCAACTTTGAGGACGACACGCAGAAACTGGTCTATTCGCTCAATCTGAAAAAGCAGTACGGCGAGACCGAGCACGTGGTCATCTTGAACAACACCGACCTTGAGGACACCTTCCACAGCGCAGGCGTCACTTTCACTCTTTCCCGGGAAGGAATCGCCGCAAAAATTGTGGCTAGCTACATTTTCGAACCTGATGTAGCCCGGTACGCCGTCGATTTGCTTAGTTCAGCGGTGGCAGCGGATGATTACGACATCCAGCAATTCCTGGTGACCGAGCATAACCCCTACGTCAATCGGGGCTATGCGGAGGTCTTTCGTGCGCTGAAGGACGAACATAATATCATCTTGATTGGGATAAGCAAACTAGAGCAGGACGGCAGCCGCCGGCTGCTGAAGAACCCCGCCGGCGCATTGACCATCACAGCGGGTGATTATCTGATCATGATAATGAGCGGGGAGAACGAGGCGCCAATCATAGAGCTCTTCGGGGTGGAAGAAGGCTTCATTTCTGGCCGTTGATGCCCCACTGGGAGAACGCGAATCAAAAAGGCCGCCGCCTGCAGCAGGCAGCGGCCTTTGCTTGTTTGCCGAGCGGCGTCAGGTGATAAACACGCCCGCCTGTGTGTTCTCATCGCCGGAGCGGTACATTGCCTTGGGCAGTTTGACGCCCTCGACTTTAAAGCGCCGCATCACATCTTTGGTGAGTTCGCTCTCAACCCGCCACGGACGCCGCCAGTGCTCGAGGCGGATGTTATCTACGTAATAGCGCACATTGAAACCGATGAAGGTGTTGTTGAAAGCTGTCAGCCAGACCTGTGGTTCTTGCCACATGACCTTGGTGCGTTTGAAGCTCTCATCCAGCCAGTTATCTAGATCCTGCACCATGTCATCCACGCGCGTCTCCTGTCCGGTCGGGTCGTGGATGACATCGTACAGATTGGCAAGGCGAGTTGAGAGAAACCGGACTTTCTGATCCCATTCTCCGTGCAGGATTTCCCGGTCATCCGGAAACAGATTGGGGTCGGTCAGCCAGACTTCAATCCAATTGTGCAACAGTTCGAGCAGCGTCTTTCCATCCACGTCCGCATCTGCCACCAGTTGCGTTTTTTGCCAGCGGCGGCCTGTCTGCTCCAACGGCCGCAGCCCGACTTGCAAAAGGATTTTCTCGTATTCGCCGCTGAGATCAGCCACCTCCTGCGCATCCAGACCGCCCAATTCCATTTCCTTAATCTTCACGACGAGCGCATGCAACGCTTCACGGATGGCATCCAGCTGCCGATTGACGTACGCCTCGGCGCGCAGCCGATTATACGCGGCCCTCTTCTTGGAGGGTGTACCCGCAACCTCGTCTTTCTTCTTCAGACCTTTTACTGAAGGTAACGCTTTCAGCTTGGGCATCGGGTCGCCGACGATGTCCGGGTGCGCCAGCACGGCCTCGCGCAGCATCGCCATCACCTTGTTAGGATTGGTGCCCTGCCGCTTGGCCGCGAAGCCCACCGTGGCCGCCAGATTGGTGGTCGGCCGATTGGCGTTGAAGAAGGTCGACCGTCCCAGCGCTCCGTTGGGGATGAACATGTCGGTGTAGTTCTGCACATTGAAAAGATGCGTCGTGCGAATGCCGATGCTCCGCACCACGGCCGTGATGTTCTT
>PVBE010337394.1_pt1 | contig 11965 bp, 9 predicted proteins | sample 1631181 | NCBI WGS metagenome assembly PVBE01 (sample SAMN08397723, study PRJNA350692) | Marine metagenome, whole genome shotgun sequencing project. | isolation source: water | place: Pacific Ocean | collected 2012-04 | reverse complement strand
TTGATGGCTGCAAAAACCACACTCGATGTGTTCAAAGTTCAGGAGTTCGTGGAAGCGCTCGGTGTCGAACTTCCGCCTGTCGAGCGCTTCTGGAAACTGGGTGATGCGACGGCATTACGACATCGGGCGGACGGATCCTTTTTTCGCGCCAATTACGAACGCGGCATCCTCCTTTATGCACTGGTGGCAAAACATAGGCCGACCTCGGTGCTGGAGTTTGGAACCGGTCGCGGATATGGCTGTCTTTGCGTGGCGTGGGCAATGCGTGATTGCGGCATCCCCGGGGTCATTCGCACGGTTGACAAGGTTTCATCAAATGAGGGCATCAGATGGCCGGTTCGCTGGAATGAATCTGAAGATCCGCGCGTTGAATTTCTCGCGCGCGCCGAGGTGTGGAGGCGGGCAGCGCACCCCGGGTGGCTCGAGCATGTTCGGGAATTGACGGGGTACTCCGCTGCGGTCATGCGAGGATTCAGCGGCGCGCCGGTGGATTTGGCATTCATCGATGCCGGTCACGGACATCGCACGGTGCGGCATGATTTCTATGCCGCGCTGAGCGCCGCGGCCGATAGTATTGGCATTCTCTTTGATGATTATTCGGCCGAGGATTGGGGCCTGGGCACGCGAAAACTGATTCACGAGGAAGTGTTGCCGCACTGTCATGCTAGCCTGATTCTCACTGACCGGCGCTGGCCGGGTGGGGAGCGAGAGAATCAGACTGATGCTTCCACCGGAATGGTGTGGGTACAGTGCGAATCACCACCTCAGCTATTGGATGAGATTCAGTCCGGGTTCTCTCGGGGCTTGTTCGCCTCTGGCTACTGGTTCTGGGAGATGTGGTATTCTCTGCGGCTAATGGTGGGGCAGAAAGTACGTCAGGCGCTGCGAGCGACACGCAGCGGTTCACGGCGCTGATGCGCATCCTCGCCATCCAGACCGCACTCGCAATCACATCCGGCGGGGCGCGCGCCGATTACGAAATCCTTGCGCAGCTTGCGCACCGTGGTCATGCCATCAAGGCTGTCATTCCGCGTACGAACCGGTCGGTATGCACGCCGCCGCCGGGCGTGCGGATGCGCTGGATTTCCGCGCGCGGCATGAAATTCCCGCAATCGCTAGGGCTAATGGCGTTGCCGGGCCTGCTGCGCGCTGCGCTGCGCTTCCGCCCACACATCATCCGTGACCACAGCCCATACTCATACGGGTTGGTCAGCCCGTGGATTGGCAGGCTGCTGCGCGTGCCGGTGGTGGGCATGATTTATCACCTTGATAGAAGCCTAAAGGGGGCGCGGTGGGTGGAAAGAAGTTTGCTCGGTCGATATGACTTCGTTCTCACTATCAGCAAGTTCTCGCAAAAGCAGCTGCAGCAGATTGCGCCGCACCTCGGTAACTGCACCGAAGCGATCTATTGCGGAGTGGGGCCTCAGTTCGCGCGGCCCGAATCCGATGGAGGGGTTTGGCGGAAACGTATGGGAATCCCTCCCGATGTGCCTCTGTTCAGCACCTCCGGCGTGCTGAGTCCACGGAAAAACCACGCCTTCTTGCTGCAGGTGATGCAGGCCTGGTTTCACCTGGGCCGCGATGGCTTCTTGATTATCACCGGCGAAGGCGAACTGGCGCAGCGGTTGCAAAACCAGGCGCGCGCGGCCGAAGTGGACGAGCGGGTGCTATTCCCGGGGTATTTGCCGGAAAACGAATTATGTCGAGTATTTGAAACCAGCACTGCCTTCCTTTTCCCTTCTAGAATGGAGGGCTTCGGGCTGGCGCCGGCGGAAGCCATGGCGTGCGGGACTCCGGCAATTGTCTCCGATCGTGGCGCTTTGCCGGAAGTGGTCAGGAATGGCGAAACCGGTTTTGTGCTGCCCATCGATCAGGGCCCGGAGGCGTGGCTGCAGGCGATGGCGTGCCTGTGTGATGAACCGGGCTTGCGCGGCCGCATGGCCGCGGCCGCGCTCGCAGATGTGGGCGAGCGGTTCAACTGGGAGAGAGCCGGCCGCGAGACCGAAGCAGTCTTTCGGCGGGTGATAGCGGGGTACCGACGGCGGGTGGGGTAGGGCGATGCGCGTACTGCTGGTCGGAGCGCAGCAATACCCCATGTACGCGCCCGCGTGGGCTCGGGGGCTGCGGGAGCTGGGAGTGGAAGTGAGCGCGTGGGATTGGACGAAATCTCTCAGCGCGGGATTGGTTGGCCGGTTGGAGCGGCGCTTTTTGGTCGGACCGGGAATCGCGCGGGTGAAAAGGGAACTGATGCGCAGGGCAGCGGAGAGCAGAGCGGAGGTCGTCTTGCTCTACGCGCTCACGGCTATAGATGCTCCGACCGTGAAGGATCTGGCGCGGCAACATTGGGTGGCGGGTTATCATAACGATGATCCGTTTGGAGCACACGGGGATAAACCCGGCTTGCGGGCGTGGAAGCGAGCGCTACCGAATTTCCATAGCCACCATGTTTTCCGTCGTAAGAATATGGCTGAATATCGGGATTGCGGCGTACAGCGGGTAAAGGAATTGCGCCACTTTTATTTGCCGTGGCTGCACCGGCCCACGCCGCTGGCGGAAACCGACGAAGAGCGCTGTGGGGGCGAAATTGTGTTCGTCGGTCATGCGGAAGCCGATGTGCGCATGGGATACCTGGCAGCCCTGTTGGCGGCCGGACTGCCTGTGCGCGTCCATGGCGGCAGCGAGTTGTGGCGGCGTCATCTCCCAGCCTCGCTTCGGCGCGCGCTTGCGCCCATTCGTCCGGTTTATGGGCGGGATTACGTGAAGACAATCGCCGGCGCGAGAATCTGCCTCGCCTTCTTCAGCCGCGCGAATCGTGATGATTACACTACGCGCGTGTTTGAAATCCCCGCGATGGGTGGCTTCCTAATGTGCGAACGCACTCCTCTTATGCAGGAATTGTATCGAGAAGATGTCGAGGCGGTGATGTTTTCGAGCGAAGATGAGCTGGTGCGAAAATGTCGCTGGTATTTGCAACACGACCGTGAGCGGCAGCAGGTGGCCGCTGCCGGCCGGCGGCGCTGCCTCGCGGGCGGCCATGATGCGGTCAGCCGTATGCGGCAGTGGCTGCACGATACGCGGAGCTGGATGGCTGCGGCTAGCCATCCTAGCGCGACGGCATGACGCGGCGGCTGCTGTGGGTGTGCTCCACGCTGCCGCCATATAATGGCTTTCTTTTTCGCTCGCTGTCCGCGCAGCCGGGTATAGCCTTGCAGGTGGTTGTCAACAAGATGGAGGACGCGCGCCATCCCTGGAAAAAGAGGTTGATGAGAGGCTTCAATGCGCGACCCATCCGCCAGGCTGCGGGAATCGATTGGGATTTGCTGCGCGAGGCCGTGTGGTCAAGGAATGCCATGGTTGTAATCGCGGGCTGGAATGTGCCTGCGGTCATCCTGTTCGCCAGCCTGCTGGCAGTCAGAAGAGCGGCCTTTGTGCTTTGGACTGACACCCCGGACGTGGACGCACACCGTCCTCCGCTGAAGGCTGCGCTTCGCGCCCGCTGGTTGCGCTGGCTTTTTGGCCGCGCCCGCGCGGTGATGGGCACCGGTGCGCCCGCGCTGGACGCCCTGCGAGAAATGGGTTGCCCGGCTGGCAAATTGCTCAAATTCCCGTTTTTCGTTGATCTTGAAAACTATCATGGAAGCAAAGCTGCGTCACCGACAGAGGAGATCATGCGATTTGTATCGGTTGGTCGAATCGAGAATGCGGTCAAGGGGCATCATCTCGCGGTGGAGGCGCTCGGCCGTGTGTCGGAGCGAACTCGCCGACCGGATTGGAAATACACAATCGCGGGGGACGGCCCAGACGCAGAGGAGCTGCGCGCACTGATTGCATCTCGCGGCTTGGAGGAGCGCATCAGAGTGACGGGCTGGTTGGAGCCGGACGAAGTCGGGGGTGTATTGCGCCGTTCGGATGTGCTCATTCATCCCTCTCTGCGGGACGCTTATCCGGCCGCCGTGCTGGAGGCGATGGCAGCCGGCTTGCCTGTGATTGGTTCAGACGCGGCCGGTTCAGTCCTTGATAGGGTCGTTCATATGCAGAACGGATGGATACACACCGCCGGGGATGTTTCTCAGCTCACTGAGCAAATCGAATGGGCGTTGCAGCACCGTGGGGAAGTGACTGAGATGGGAGGGGCTGCGCGGCTCACAGCGGAGGAATGGCCGATTTCACGGGCAGTCGGGATTATCTCTTCCATGCTTTCCGGTCTGGACCGCTGAGATGCATTACGGTATCGACGCCTCCAATTTACGCTCGGGTGGGGGCGTTCACCATCTGCTCCGCATCCTTGAGCATTCGAATCGTGCGCTTGACAGTGATGGGCGCATCACAGTTTGGGGAAGCCCCGCCCTGTGTGAGCGTATATCACCCCGGAAAGGGATTACGTTGACGGCGATACCGGATCTGGATGCCTCCCCGCTCCGGCGGCTGTTCTGGAAATTTCGGCAGCTGCCGAACCTTGCCGGCAATTCCTGCGATGTGCTGTTTGCGCCCGGCGGCCTGGCGGGAAATCACAGCGTTCCCACTGTGGCCATGTGCAGAAACATGCTCCCGTTCGACCTGAGGGAAGCCCGGAGGTACGGAGCCAGTTTCATGCTGACGCGGCTGTTGGTATTGCGCGTGCTGCAGACACGCACCTTCCGCCGCGCAACCGGGGTGATCTTTCTCAGCGACTATGCGCGCGAGCGCGTCTCGGCGCAGATTGGCGATCTCTGTGCGAGGACTGCGCTGATATCCCACGGTGTGGAGCAACGTTTTCGGAGTGAGCCGAGGCTGCAGCGGCCACTTGGAGAGTTTTCTCTGGAAAGGCCTTTCCGCTTGCTCTATGTCTCGATTGTGGATGTGTACAAACACCAATGGCATGTGGCCGCCGCGGTGGCAGATTTGCGCCGGAAAGGAATGCCCGTGGCGCTGGATATGGTCGGGCCGGCGTACCCGCCCGCGCTCCGACGGTTGCACGCGTCTCTGAAGAAACTGGATCCGACCGGTGCGTGCATCCAATATTGTGGCGCGGTGGCGTACTCCGAATTACATCATCGCTATCACGATGCTGACGGGTTTGTTTTCGCTTCGACCTGTGAGAACATGCCCAACGTTCTTCTGGAGGCGATGGCGTCCGGGCTGCCAATGGCGTGCTCGGAGCGCCGGCCGATGACTGACATTCTGGGTGAGGGGGGCGTGTATTTTGACCCGATGCGACCGGAGGGCATATCGCGTTCCGTTGCCGGCATGGTACGGGATGCAGACAGGCGCACACGTGCTGCTCACTCAGCGTATGAGCGCACGGCTGACTACACCTGGGGGCGATGCGCAGCTGAAACGTTTTGTTTTCTTGATGAGTGTGCTGGAATGAAAACCGAGAGCGACCCACAGTTGTGTTCTGCGGACATAAATGAAAAGAAGCCAGTCTGAGAGCTGGCCCGTTCGGCTCATTATATGGCTGTTCCTGACTGTGACATTCAGACAGGGATTTAACTGAAAGCGAGATGACATCGATGATCCGGGTTGTGTTGCTCGCATACAACGAGGGCGAATCAATTGCATCTGTTTTGCTGCAGCTTGAAGAACACCTGACAGCAACGGGGTCTAGTTTCAGGGTTTATGTTGTGAACGATGGCAGCACAGATGATACGCTTACCACAGTGGAGGGGCTTTCGGGCGAGTTGCCGTTGACGGTACTGAATCATGAAACCAACCTGGGGGTAGCGCGGGCATTTGATACCGGCCTGCGGGCCGCGCTTGCGGATTCCGAGCCGGATGATGTCATCGTCACCATGGAAGCTGATGGCACGAACCAGCCCACGGTGGTGGGCGCAATGGCCGGCAAAGTTCATCAAGGTTGCGATGTGGTGTGCGCATCACGCTACCAGGAGGGCGGGAGCTATGCCCACTTTCCGTGGAAAAGGCGCATCTTCAGTGCCGGCGCTAATTGGATGCTGCGCTTTCTGTTTCCGATTGCGGGCGTGCGCGACTACACCATTTTTTTTCGGGCGTATCGGGCCTCTTTGCTGAAGAATGCGTTTGAACATTACGGCGGCGAACTGATAACGGCGCGCGGTTTCGTCAGCAATGCGGAAATCTTGGTAAAGCTCCGTCCCCTCAAGCTGAAGGCAGCTGAGTGCGCGCTGATATACGACTATTCCCTCAAGAAATCAACCAGCAACATGAATGTGTGGAGGAACACCACCGAGTATTTCAAGTTCATGTGGCACCAGATTTCCAGATAACTTGAATCACATTCGAGAAGTACTCCCTACAACAGGTGCATTCGTGGTGCTCGGCGGACTGCTGCTTTTTCATTACGTCACTTTGCTTGACTATCCGGTCCCGAGTTGTGATGAAGCATTTTATGGGCGCTCAGCATTAAAGTTCTATGACGCCGCAATCGTTGGCCAGAGATGGCCCCCTGTAGATGCGTTCGTTTATATGTTCTACGGGCGGGGGTACTGGCTGCTACTAGGAATTGCGTTTTCTCTCCTCGGGAAGACGTTGTTTGCGGCCCGCATGGTGTCATTGGTCGGGCTCATTACCTTAGTTTTGGCGACCTTTCTCATTGGGAAAATGTATGTAAATAGGAATGTCGGCCTGTGGTCGGCCGGTTTGGTGGGAGCGGCATGGCTTTCCCTGCACTCAGGCCACCTGGCGCGGCCCGATATGCTTGCTGCGGCGGTTGGGGCGATCTCAGTGGTATGGATGAAGCATGCGTTGGAAGACCCGCGTTGGTGGCGGTTTCTTTTGTTAGGGATGCTGCTTTTGTTGCAGTTGGAGATTCACCCACTCCCGGTGCACCTTGTGTTGCCCATTCTGTTAATGGTTACGGGATATGTGTTCCGGAATAAGTTATGGAACCCACTTGGTGCAACCGTTTTGGGGATGCTGACGGCGGGAGTCATTGTGTTGCTTGGACGCTACGGAACTGAGACCATGGTCTTCCTTCGTGGCCTTTCCGGTGAAGATGACCTCTTGGTCGAATTCATGCGTGGCAGTTCTTCTACGGTTGGTGGAAGCTGGCTGGATTGGGTCGGAAACTTCCTCCGATTCTGGTGGGGGAGCTATGCATGGTTGGCTCCGGTCGCGTCAATTCCGCAGGCATTGTTTTTCCTGGCCGGCTTGTTGCATGCATACGCGCGGAAACATGCAGGGTTGCGCGAATTGGCTTTTCTGGTGGTGATATCAAGTGTTTCCTTTGCGCTGATAAATAGCACGCATTTGTGGCTCGGGTATTCACTTTTGTGGCTTCCGTATTACACGGTCATGGGGGTTGCTGCCGTCACGGGCCTTAGCAGGCGTCCCCGCTGGAGTTGGCCGAATCGCAACATTGGCACAGTGGTTCTGGCGCTTTACGGTTTGTTGCACCTGGCTGGCGACGTGCGCCTCGTGACCGGCAATCGACCGAAGACGGAAGAAACCTATTACGCAGAAGCCAATCAATTGCTCGCCGGGATTCCCGCTGGAGCGCGGGTGTTGGCAAAGCAGTACTGGTGGTATGCAATGCGAGACAAGGTTACGTTTGTGGATGAGAACCTGATTGCGCCACGGGGTAGCTTGGCATGGTGGATTGGCATGCCCGAAGACATGGCTGCCCCACGACCACAGGCAGATCGTAGCACGCAGGTCAGGGAGCAATTCGAACGGGAGTTGCGGCCCGACTTTGTTGTTCTGGATGGGGTGCTCGGCTGCGTCGATGTGAGAGACGCAAATTTTGACGCTTTTCTAGACGTGGTGCGGTCGCGCTGCCAGCTGAAACAGGAGATTCACTCTGGATTGTATCGACCACAGCAGGTTTACCAATGCGCGAGTTGAGCGGCACCCATTGAGATTTGAGACCGCCTAGGGTCGTAGTTTCCTCCGCCGGAGTCTTCCACGCCTATCATCTCGCGCGCGGAGTGCTGGCAGCCGGCTATCTTCATCGTTTCATTACGTCAATTTACAGTCGATACGAAACCGGCATTGACAGGCGAAAAGTGACCCAGCTGCCACTGGCTGCTGGACTGACGAGTGCTATCCGACTTCTTCCGGGGGAGGCCCCGCGATTGGCTTCCTATTTGGTGGGCGATAGCTTCTATGACCGCATGGCGTCGACCCACATAAAAGACGCCGAGATTTTTCACGTGTTCAACAATCAGGGCTTGCGGTCTATGAAGGCGGCAAAAGCGCATGGCGCAGTCACGGTAGTGGCGCGTTCGTCGGCGCACCCGAGGGCGCAGGCGCGCATACTCCACGGCGCGTCCCCCTCCGCGCCGGGCACTTCAAAACTCTCCCAGTTGCTGATCGAGCGGCATATTTCCGAATACGACCTGGCGGATTTCATTTTTGTGCCGTCGCAGTTTGTCTGGGACACAATGGTGCAGGAAGGCGTGTCGGAGCGGAAACTGCGGCGTGTACATCTGGGCTTTGACCCGATTCGTTTCTTCCCTGGCGAGAAGAAGGACGATGTCTTTCGAGTTATGTACGCGGGTGGGTTAAGTCTGCAAAAAGGTATTCCTTACTTGCTCGAAGCGTTTTGGGAGTTGAATCTACCGAACAGCGAGTTGTTGCTGGTCGGCGACGTGTATCCGGATGCGAGAGCCGTACTACGCAAATATAGAGAATTGTTTCGTCATATACGCTTCGTGCCGCAGGCTGAACTGGTGCATCACTATCAGCAGGCATCCGTGTTTGTGCTGCCGTCACTGCAGGATGGATTCGGTATGGTGGTGTACGAGGCAGCTGGATGTGGGCTGCCAGTGATTATCACCGAAAATGTCGGTGCAAGGGTGCGGAACGGGGAAGATGGCTTTGTTGTTCCTGTTCGCGACGCCGGCGCGCTTGCGGAAAAACTACGTTTCTTTCATGAGCATCCGGAAGAACGGATGCGGATGGGGCGGGCAGCGCGTGATTATGTGCAGCAGTTCACGTGGCAGAATTATCACCGTGAAGTGATTTCCCATTACGATGCAATTTTGAATCAACGGCGATGAGCGCGCCCACCCCTTCTCGTGGAACTGCAGTAAGCCTTCGCTCTCGCCGCGAGGCACGGGAATTGGTTAAGCGCGGCGGTTTGGATTAGCTGTGGCCGACGCATGCATTCACACCCTGGAGCCGATGGAGCACGGGGGAGTGATGGCGAAAGTGCGCGTGGCGGTGGAACTGCTGCGCCGGTGCGGGCACTCACCTAGGTTGCTTTACACTGCCACGGATCAGGTTCCAACCGGTGGATGGGGCGCGAAGATGCGTTATTTCGTTCAGCATCCACGTCCATATCGGACCGAGTTCGAGGGATATGCGGGGCTTGCGATTCCGCACTGGCCGCTGCCGATTTGGGCCACCTATGCACTCCCCATGTTTACCGCGAGGAACGTGTATAGCAACTGCGCGCTTCAAGTGGTCGTGTCCGGAGCGGTCCATTGCGGGTTGCCGGCAGCACTTTTGGGAGCGCGATTCATTGCTTGGGTCTCCACCCTGTATGCGGATGAACTTGCCGGCCGAGCGCTCGCGGGTGATAGGTGGGCGGTGAAAATGGGGAGTGGGGTATCCGCGCGTCTGCTACGGTGGGAAGAGGAATTGGTGCTGGAAAGAGCGTCGCTGGTGCTTGCAAATGGCGGATACATCGCTGACAGGATTCGCAATAGTTTTCCCGCCGCGAATGACAGGGTGCGCGTTGCCATCTACCCGGTGGATACTGATGTTTTCCATCCTTCTGTGCCCGACGGTAGGCAGCCGGATTCGGATCCCTATCTATTGTTCACAGGGCGCATAAACGACCCGCGCAAGAACGTAGGCATGTTGTTCAAGGCATTCGCGCGTGTGCGCGAGCAGCGACCCAATCTCAGGTTGATACTCACTGGAGACCAGCCCTGGGAGAATGTGCGCGCCATGGCCGCGGCGGCCGGAGTGGCGGCGGAGGTGGATTTTGTCGGACGGCAAACCGAGGCGGAACTGGTGCGGTTGTATCAGGCCGCGGAGCTGTTCTTGCTTTCATCCAATCAGGAGGGGCTCGGCATCTCAGTGCTGGAAGCCATGGCTTGCGGTACGCCGGTGATAGCAACGCGCTGCGGCGGGCCCGAAAGCGTATTAGTGGATGGAGAGGCCGGTTTCATGGTGCCGCTGAATGATGACGCCGCCATGGCGGAGCGCATTCTGCAGCTCCTGTGTGACCCTCCATTGATGGCGACCCTGCGGAAAAACTGCGTGCGCCTGGCGCGGGAGACTTTCAGCCGTGCGGTGGTGGAGAAAATCCTACTGGGGGCGTTTCACGATGTCTACCCGGAACACTTTTCGCGCTGACACGACAGTGCGTTTTTCCATTATCGTTCCCACTCACAACGAAGAAAAAGACATCGGCGCCACTCTGCGCGTGCTGTGTGCTCTTGACCGTCCCGATTTCGATGTTCTGGTGGTAGATGATTCGAGCGACCACACCCCGGAGATTGTACAAGCCTGTGCGGACAGGCGGGTACGGTACATCCGCCAGACGCGCGGAGAGGGAAGGTCTGCTGCCCGCAACCAGGGCATTCTGGCGGCCAGTGGCGAGGTTGTGGTAATCCTAAATGCGGATGTGCATTTGCCCGCCGATTTTCTTCGTCGTTTGGAAGGTCATTACCGTAGCGGGGCAGACTACGTGTTGGTGGAGAGCCGGGTTTCCAATACCGAGGCCCTTTTCCCGCGCTACATTCAGGCCCAGCATGAATTCTACTATGGCCCAGATACGCTGGTGAACATGAATTGGACGGAGGGGTTTTCATGTCGGCGGAAGGCGGCCATTGCTGTGGGGCTGTTTCCTGAGGGCGTTTCGGCGCCGCTCGTGGCCGGTGAGGATGGCTGGTTCGGAGAGCGCCTGAAGGCGCACGGATGCAATAGAGTGTTTGACCGCAGCATTATCGTTAGTCACATCATGCCTTCGGGTGTCGGCGAGTTTTTCAGACAGCGCATCGGGCGCGGCCATGGTACCGCCCAGATAGGGATTCAGCGGGAGGGCATCTCACCCTGTACCCTTGGATTTAGAGCGATAAAACAATCGATACATTTTCTGGCGTCCATTATTGTTGTGGTGCCGATTGGGATGTATGCGTGGCGATTCTCGTTGCATTCGTCCCACCATCGGGCAGACTGGATGCTTTTTCTCTGGGCCGTGGCGCTGGAAAGATGCGCAAACGTCGTGGGCATCTGGCAGGGTTTCTGGGAAGCTCTCCGTCACAATCGCATCGTTTCTCGAGGTGCGCAGAATTGAGACTGCTCTACGCCGGTCACACCTATCTGGTCGACGAGAATCAGAAGAAGCTAGCTGCCATCGCGCGATACGCAGACATTGAACTGGCAGTGGTGGTGCCGCACATTTGGCGCGAACCAATTCTGCAAACGATCCATCCACACATCAACCCGCAAGCGCCATTCAAAGTCTTCCCAACCCGCGTCGTCTTGCCCGGAAACGAGATGCGCTTTTTCTACCTCTCCACGGACCTGCATATGCGGCGCTTTCACCCGGACGTTGTCGTCGTGGAAAACGGTGCGGGCGCACTTGCCTACACCCAGTTCCTGCTCTACAAGCGCCGTTTTGCCCCGCAGGCGAAAGCAGTGTTCTTCACTTGGTGGAATCTGCCAAATCGGCCGCGGCAACCGCTCCGTGCAATCAAGCAGTTTAACCTGCGGAACAGCGACGGGGCAATCGCGGGCAATCGCTCCGCCGAGTTGATTCTGCGCGAAAACGGGTACTCTGGGCCACTGTTGGTGCTTCCCCAACTGGGCGTGGACGCCACCCTGTTCGCGCCTGGTGACGGCGGCGAGCTACGGCAGGAACTAGGCCTAGGCGAATTCGTAATTGGCTATGCCGGACGATTAATCCCCGAAAAGGGATTGCGAGTGCTTATGCGATCCTTGGAAGGGTTTGGCAGAGATTTCGATTTGCTGCTGGTTGGTAATGGCCCGCTGGAGCCTGAACTCCGCGCTTGGGGCGCTGAGCTCCCGGAGGGCCGGAGATTACGTGTACACC
>PVBE012725259.1_pt1 | contig 11966 bp, 11 predicted proteins | sample 1631181 | NCBI WGS metagenome assembly PVBE01 (sample SAMN08397723, study PRJNA350692) | Marine metagenome, whole genome shotgun sequencing project. | isolation source: water | place: Pacific Ocean | collected 2012-04 | reverse complement strand
GGTGAGATTAAAAACATAGATATGAATATAAATCCTAACAATAAGACGCCATCGTATACTAAAACCACACCAAAGCCACATGCCATCTTTATAGTTTCTATATCATTGACCCCTCGCGCCATTAGGTCGCCCGCGTTGTGAGTATTAAAGAACCTCATAGGAAGTCTTTGAAGTCTAAAAAAATATCTATCTCTTAAATCTTTCTCGATTCTCCTTGCGGTCCCCATTAGAAAATATCTCCATACGAATCTAAAGAAGGCCATTATTGTTCCACATATCAATAAATACAAAGCTGATTTGTTAATTACATTCGTAGAACTCTGTAAAGATTTAACAGCTGAAAGCTCCATTATTACATCACCAATTATCAAGGGTATTATGAGCATTATTCCATCAACCATGGTAAGACCTATGATTCCAAAAAAGATATTTTTTTTGTGGTTCACGAGCAAAGAAAATAAAGAATTGTTCTTATTCATAACAGCAACATTAATTATAAATTTCCATTTAATTATAAATCAATTATTGACAAAAAATTAAACTTCAGTTTAATAACTAAAATGAATCTCGGTATTTTAAGCAATGAACTAGCACCAAAGCTTTAGGTCGTCTTATTTAGACGCTCCAATAGGCCAGTCCAATACGTAAACCAATATGAATCTTTAGTTTGGCCCCTTAATTCTTTTTCGGCATATTCTATGGCATGTTCTTTGTCGTGAGTAAATTTTATAAGTTGTTCTACTGCCACATCTAACTCGTCTTCATCGATAGGTATGCTATCAAGTGCAGATTGCACGAACTTGCCAATATCAAGAAGCGAATTATGGAGATTAATTTTTTTTTGATCCACTATTTCCCCAAGTTCAACAGATTCTTTTCCTAAGATTCCTTTAGCTCTTGAGAATCGTGTTAGATACTCATCTACGGGCTTCAGACCACGTATAGCATTATTGAGCTCTTTAATCAATGCGGTTAATTGTCTTGAGTCCGATACGTTTTCACCAATCTTTTTACTTTTTGATAAATCTGACATTCAATACCCCTGATATCTATAAACAATTATACCTGGCTTATCTTTTATGTATTCCGCAAAATCTACATCAACTACAGAATCAATACCAGGCTTGTTAGATGCATGTCGAAAATAAAGTTTACCGTTTTTCTTGATAAGGATTCCAACGTGTGATACATCAAGTCCCTCTCGTTCAGAATATATACCAATGTAATCATGATGAGTAAGCTTGTCTAAATAATGGTTGATGAGAAATTTTGGCTTTACATATGAAATTTCAACTTCTCGTACCGGTATGCCTTCAAGGAATAATGAATCATCACTTTTTTTATTAAGCTTCTTTAGAGCGATTGTAACTCTTTTTGGAAACAGTTCCTTTGTAACATCATCAACTAGAGGGACGTTCAAACTCCAGTCGTAAAAAAAATGGTTTCTTGTTTCAAAGCTAACAACTCCCCCTTTATATCTAGTAAATTTGAGCTTATCAATAAAATCGTCATAATCTTTTGATCCAATCAAAGAATGGACATAGTCCAAGTAGGTAAAACAATCCATAGCCCCTAAGTTAACAACTAACTTTTCTGCAGTGTTCTTATCTCCAACCAGAGTATGGCTCTTGTAGGGGACTCCTAAAAAGTATTCGGAATAAAGATTAATTTGTTCATCATAGTTTAAATCTGCATTTAATCTCACTAGGTAATCTATTTCGGCTTTAGTGTAATCAATACGAAGGTTTCGACTATCCTCGTCATCAACGTCAGAGCTCCCAGGATAAACATATTGCAGTGGAAACAAAATTAAAAATAATACGAAAATAAAGAAAAAATTAAATTTCTTTTCTTTTTCTAATTTCATCAATAGCTCTCTCCACATGATTATAATCTAAAGTCACATCCTCACTAAATTGAACCGCTAAATTAAGCATTGTATCAATATCGGCTCCATTAAAATCTTTAATCAAATCATCTAGAGAAGAATCAAAATTAAATTTAATATTTTTTGATTCTTTTTTTATTTCTAAAATTTCTTTCAGTTCTTGTGTATCTGGATTGGTTGTTTCTAAAAGCAAATCAAACCTACCCGATCTCAACAAAGATTTATCAATTGAATGGATTTTGTTCGTTGCCGCCAAAACAATTACATTGCTCAAATCCTTAAAGCCATCAATCTCAAGAAGAAATTGGCTTAACACTCTATGGCTTGTCGCGATTGTGGAATCTTTTTCAAAGCTGATAGAGCAAATTGAATCGATTTCATCAAAAAACAAAATCGATGGTGATACTTGCCTAGCTTTGTAAAAAAAGTCTCTGACGAGCTGTTCCGACTCTCCAAGATATTTCGATATAAGTTCAGGACCTTTTACCGAAATAAAACTTAATCCACTTATATTGGCTAAAGCTTTTGCCAACATGGTCTTCCCCGTACCTGGGGGGCCATATAGCATAATACCTTTGGGCATCTTCACACTTTTTTTTGTATCCTTAATTGGATTAATAACAACATTTTCGAGAGTTTTCTTTACTTTGGTCAAGCCTCCTATCTCTTGCCAAGTTACTTTTGGTGTCTCGACAAAAATTTCTCTTATTGCTGAAGGTTTAATATTCTTAAGCGCCTCCATGAAATCTCCATATGAAACAGTAATCGAATCAAGAATTTCGTAGTCTATAACGTCTTTCTTTGTTACTTCCCGTATCGAAAAAAGAGCGGCATCTTTACATAACATCTCTATATCAGCACCAACAAAGCCCGATGTAATATTTGCAACTGATTCTAAATCCACATCTTTATCCAAGGGCATACCTCGAGTGTGAATTTCAAGTATCTCTTTTCTTCCAAGGGCGTTTGGTGGGTCTAGTGCGATTTCCTTATCGAACCTACCTGGTCTTCTTAGTGCCGAATCTATCAAATTGGGCATATTTGTAGCTGCAAGAACTACAACTCTACCTCTATCTTGTAATCCATCCATTAAAGCTAAAAGTTGTCCAACTATCCTTTTTTCAACTTCCCCCTGGACTCGATCTCTTTTTGGCGCAAGCGCATCTATTTCATCTATGAAAATAATCGATGGTTGATTATCAGAGGCATTTTGAAATATATCTCTTAATAAGGCCTCACTTTCACCGTAGAATTTTCTAACTATTTCAGGGCCGTTTACTAATTTAAAATTAACACCACACTCTTGAGCCACCGCACGAGCCAAAAGCGTTTTCCCAGTACCAGGAGGACCAACTAACAATATGCCCTTCGGCGGTTCAATCCCTAATCTCGAAAAAATTTCAGGGTGTTTTAATGGTAACCCAATTAAGTCTTTAACGTTTTTTAATTGTTCCTTTAGGCCACCAACATCATCATAAGTCGTAATCTTTTTATGTGATTCAGATTGTTCAAGTCTCTTGATTTCAATGATTGTTTTTGAATTAACAACAGAAGGAGGTGAGGGGCTAGTCGAAAGGACTTTGAATTCCTCGGATTTAGCACCTGGGAGCCTAACAACTAATTTATCTCCAGAAGTCACAACATAACCATCGAGTTTAGGTAATAAAATTTTTGTATCATTTAGAAAAAGTAAAGATTTTGTATTGGTAGGGCTAAGAACAATTTTATTCGTATTTAATGATTTTATCTTTTTCAAGGTTACTTTGTCGTTAATTGTCGATTGGATATTTTGTCTTGTAATCCCGTCAATTTTTATTGAATCAAGATGTTCATTCTTGCCAGAATTAATTGGCATAATCCTAATAGCTGATCTTCTTTGGCCACAAATTTCGACAATATCTAGCGGTGCTACGCCCAATTGCGACATTTTGATACTAGAAATTCTGGCAAAGCCTTTTCCTGCATCTTTGACTCCTAAATCTTCAATCGTCAAATCTATTACCATATTTCATTAGATTACCAATGAGTTATAATAGTTCAAGCCATTAATGCAATTTGTAATAAAAAATGAAATTAAATTTTATTTCTCTTAAAAATTTTAGAAATTATTCGGCAACCAAAATGGACCTAAATCCTAGAATTAATATTTTCTTAGGTAATAATGGTCAAGGCAAAACTAACCTGCTTGAAGCTGTGTGGACCCTGATGAACGGACAGACTTTTAAGAATTCAAAATCAAGAGATTTAATGAAATTCAATGAAAACTCTCTTGAGATAAATGGAGAGATTTCTGACAAATCCCATACAAATCATATCAAATTTTCAATTCTTAATGATAAAAAAAAGTTTGAACTTAATGGTAAGAAAATTAATAGTAAAAGTAGGGTAAAAAAACTAATATCTACAGTTATTTTTGATAAAGATTTAAGTTACAATTTGGCACAATCTTTCAAGCCAAGACGAGATTGTCTGGATTCAATTATTGCTAATCTCAGTAACGAATACAAAGTGTTGATAACAAATTACAATAAAGAGATTAAAAGAAAGAATGAAACTTTAAGGACAACAAAGAGTGATGAGGTTTTAGATTTTATTGATGAGCGATTAATCGAATTGTCAAATAAAGTTTCGCTAAATCGAAGATTATGGATATCAAGAATTATCGATATTACGAATCAGGTTATAAAAAAACTAGATAGTGACTTTATAATAAATCTCGATTTCAATAGTGATTCGATTGAAGTTGGTAAGCTTGAAAAAGCTTTGCGGGATAATCGAATGCGGGACAAGATGTTAGGAAATGCTTCAATTGGGTCTCATAAAGATAAAATTAGTTTCCTGGTAAAGAAAGCTGATATTTTTAATTTCGGATCCGAGGGAGAAAAAAAAACAGTTGCCTTAGCCATAAAGATATCAGAAATACTGATTTTAAAGAAAATTGAAGGTGATTTTCCTTTAATACTTATTGATGAAATTGGAAATGAGTTTGACGAAAAGAGGCTTAGATTTTTTTATAATTTTGTAACGAACATTAATACTCAGTGTTTTATAACGGCAACCAGTAAAAACTTATTAAGCAAACCGAACCAGGATTATACCTTGTTTTCGATTACAAATGGAGATTGTACAAAAATAAGTTAAATTAGTTCTATGCTAGAAAAACTCAAGGAAGATTTAAAAAAATCAATTATCGCAAAAGACAAAATAGCAGCAAATACTATTCGGGGGATACTTGCCGCTATTAGTAATCAGAAAGAAAAAACATCCGGCAACACTAAAGATATAATCAGGATAATTCAGAAAGAGATAAAAAAAAGACGAGAAGCTATAGCCATGTATGGTAAAAACAACAGGAATGATTTGAAACAAATTGAAGAAAGCGAACTTAAAATACTTTTAAGCTATATGCCAAAACAAATGCCTGAGGGAGAAGTGAAAAGAGAAATTATGAAAATTTATACGAACCTAAGTTCAAACAAAGAAACCAGCATTGGGGAGTTAATAAGAGAATCTATTGACGCACTATCTTCTGATTCTGACAATGCAACTATCAGTAGAATCGCAAAGGAAGTTCTTCAAAGCAAATAACGCAAAGGTGTCAACAGGGAGGGTTGTTGTAATATAATGGAATGGAACTTAAACGACTTATATACTGGAATCAATTCGAAGAAGATTAAAACTGATTTTAATAAGCTTGAAAAAGCAGCTATAAGATTTAATAAGACATATAGAAAGAAAATCAATGACAAAACATCTCCTCGGCTCATATTACAATCAATTACAGAGCTAGAGAAAATATATGAAGGCCTTGGCAAACTTTCATCCTACGCTTCATTATTATTTGCTACAGATACAAACAATGAAAAAATATCCAAATTTTATCAAGGGACAAGCGAAAAAGTAGCGTCTATTAGGAAAAATTTACTTTTCTTTTTTCTCGATTGGAATAAAATAAAAGAGAAAAATGCAAAAAGAATATACACCTCCCCTATACTAAAACATTATTCACATTTACTAAAATCTGAGAGAAAATACAAGAATTTCATGCTCAGCGAACCTGAAGAAAGGATTCTTGATCAAAAATCACTTACATCATCAAAAGCATTTAACAGACTTTTTGATCAGACATTAAATAATATTGATTTCCATATAAAAATCAATAAAAGAAATAGGACTCTTACCGAGACTGAAATACTTACATTGCTATATGACCCCAATAGGCCCGTTAGATTTAAAGCCGCAGAATCTCTAACTAAAGGCTTAAAATCTGAAAGAAAGCTTTTGACGTTTATATTGAATCAAATTCTTAGTGACTCAAAAATTACAAATGATTTGAGAGGATACAAAGAACCTATCGAATCAAGAAACTTGTCAAACGAAATATCCGATAAAACCGTACGCGCTTTGATAGAAACATGCAACAAGCATAACTTGATAGCGCAAAGATACTACAAGTTAAAGAGCAAGCTATTAAAAATCAAGAATTTTAAAGATTATGACAGGTATGCTCCTCTGGGCCATTCATCAAAAAAATACTCTTTCAATGATGCAAAAAAAATTATTCTGGAATCTTTTGAGGAATTCTCACCCAGAATGCGTAGAATCGCATCATTCTTCTTTGAAAAAAAATGGATAGATTATTCATTAAGAAGTGGTAAACGAGGCGGAGCATTTAGTCATTCTTGTGTTCCTTCGGTACATCCCTACATTTTGGTTAATTTTACCGGGAAGACAAGGGACGTTATGACTCTTGCTCATGAACTTGGTCACGGTATTCATCAGTATCTTTCAAGAAGAAATGGGTATTTTCAACAAAACACCCCTTTGACAACCGCAGAAACCGCGAGCGTGTTCGCTGAAATGCTTGTTTTTGACAAGCTACTTTCAAAAGAAAAAAGAAATCGGGAGAAATTGTATATAATTTGCTCCAAGCTTGAAGACATTTTTGCTACAGTTTTTAGACAAATTGTAATGACAAACTTTGAATTGGAAATTCATCAAAAAAGAAAAGATTCTGGAGAGCTATCCTCAATTGAGTTTGATTCGGCATGGACTAAAGCGAACAAGAAAATGTTTGGCAATTCAATATAAATTACAGATTTTTATAAATGCTGGTGGATGTACATACCTCACTTTATTCACTCGCCTTTCTACTGCTATTCGTACGCATTTGGAGAATTGCTAGTACATGGATTATTTGCTAAATATAAGGAAGATGAGGACGGATTTGCAAATAAATACCTAGCCCTTCTTTCCTCAGGTGGTACAGATTCTCCTGAAGTTCTCGTACGAAGAGTAGGAATCAATATAGCCAAAAATGACTTCTGGGAAACCAGTATGTATTTGATGAGAAATCTACTAAAAGAAGCTGAGAATTTATTTTTAAACAAATAATGCGACACCCATGTTAACAGTATCTAATGGTTCAAAAAAAGGTTTCAGATTGAAGGTGCCAAGCGGCAATTTGGTTAGGCCAAAAACAAGCAAAATTAGGAAGATGATTTTCGACATACTTGTCTCGGTTCACAATATGAACGTCTTGGATGTCTTTGCCGGAAGTGGATCCTTAGGTATAGAGGCGCTTAGCATGGGGGCACGACACGCTACATTTATAGATATCAATGCTTCGTCTATTAAGTCCATTAAGGAAAACTTAAAGAAATGTGAATTTGATAATAGTTCGACTGTTATAAAAAGAGATTTCGCTGTTGCCTTAAGGGAGCTCAGAAAACAGAACAAGAAATTTGACCTAATTTTTATCGACCCCCCTTACTCATATTTTGATGAAAAAACAGTTAATGGTATTATTAGAACTGCATTGAAATTATCAGTTAGTGATGGGGTAGTCGTTTGCGAACATCCAAAAGAAGAAGAAATTGAAATCGATGTGAGTTTTTATAGAGTAAAGAAATATAAGGACAAATATATAACGTTTTGTTGGTCTAATTAATATGAAAAGGTCCGTAGTCTATCCAGGAAGTTTTGATCCATTGACAAATGGTCATGTCAACATTGTTAATCGAGCACTTAAATGTTTCGACAAAATTATAGTTGCTGTTGCTGCAAATTCGAATAAAGACTCGATTTTAGATATCGATGAACGTGTTAAAACAATAAAGAAAGTATTTCAAAAGAGTAAAAAAGTTCAAGTTGATAGCTTTGAAGGTCTTCTCGTTCATTATGCAAGAAAGAAAAAAATTACGACTATACTAAGGGGGATGAGAACTGTGCAAGATTTTGAATATGAAATGCAGATGGCAACATCCAACAATAAGCTTGACTCAAGAATCGAAACAATTTTTATGGTTGCCGATGCACATTATTCTCACATTAGCTCTTCGCTTATTAAAGACATAATAAAGCTAGGTGGAAGCGCAGAAGCTTTTGTTCCCAAGGTCGTAGAAAACGCACTACAAAAGAAACTAAAGAGAAAAGTGTAAAGAATGAAACTTTCAAAATTAGCCAATACTTTAAAACCATCTGCAACTCTAGCAATAACCGCTAAAGCAAAAGAGTTAAGATCACAAGGAGTAGACGTCATTGGTTTTGGTGCGGGCGAACCCGATTTTGACACACCTGATAACATTAAAGAGGCTGCGAAAGAATCAATTGATTCGGGTTTTACAAAATATACAGCCGCAAGTGGAACTAACGAGCTTAAAGAATCCATAATTAAAAAAATAGAGGCCGATTATAATTTAAAATATAAAACAAACGAAGTATTGGTTGGGTCAGGAGCAAAGCACGTATTGTACAACCTTTTTCAAGTCTTGGTCGACAAAGGAGACGAAGTCCTAATCCCCTCTCCTTACTGGGTCTCATATCCTGAGCAAGTTAAAATCGCTGGAGGTAAACCCATAATTTTACAGGGTTCACAAGAATCAAATTTTAAAATTTCAAAGAAACAAATGAAAGATGCAATAACTAATAAGACAAAAATTTTGGTTTTAAATTATCCCGCGAATCCAACAGGGACAACGTACAATAGACAGGAGCTCGAAGAATTCGCCGAGGTCGCTCTAGAGAATAATCTGATAATAATATCAGACGAAATTTACGATAAGATTATATATAAAGACGAGAAGCATATTTCGTTTCCTCAATTAGGAAATGGGGTTAAAGATAGCACCATACTTGTAAACGGTGTATCAAAGACTTATTCAATGACTGGTTGGAGAATAGGATATGCAGCAGGCAACTCTAAAGTAATTTCCGCAATGAATAATTTATCCGGACAATCAACATCAAATCCAACTTCCATATCACAAAAAGCTGCGGAAGAGGCTTTCAGTGGTTCGCAAGATGCAATCAAACCCATGCTTGAAGAATTTAGAGAAAGAAGGGACTATATCACTTCGTCTCTCAATGAAATTGATGGAATCGAATGCGTATTACCAGAAGGTGCTTTTTATGTATTTCCAGATATCTCAAGTTTTTTTGGAAAAAGATATAATGGTAAAACAATTTCAAATTCAATCGAAATATCAGATTTTTTGCTGGATGTTGCAAAAGTTGCTGTGGTACCTGGAATCGAATTCGGTTCGGATAATCATATAAGAATTTCTTATGCTACTTCAATGTCAGACATCAAAGAAGGCATGAAAAGAATAAAAGAAAGCTTGGAAACTTTATAATCTCTACATAATCTCTTGGAGCCGAAGGGGATCGAACCCTCGACCTCTTGAATGCCATCCAAGCGCTCTCCCAGCTGAGCTACGGCCCCTTTTCTTTTATAAAGAAATATAATTTGTTAGAATATATCCAACTCAGTTTTTTTCAATTGTATGGTTATGAAAAAAGTTAATATAGGAATTATTGGTCTAGGGACAATCGGATCTGGCGTCTATAAGATTCTTAACGAAAGAAGGGCCCGAATAAAGAAATTATACGGTATTGATATCAAGATAGTTCGATGTTGTGATATATCAGAATCTTCAAAAAGGAAATTAAAAATTTCCAATTCGCAATTCACTAAAGACTTTAGAGTAATTACAAGAGACAAGAATGTTGATGTAGTTATAGAGCTCATTGGCGGAACTAAGGTTGCATACAAGATTTCAGAAGACGCAATTAAAAACGGGAAAAATTTAATAACAGCAAACAAGGCATTGCTGGCCGAACGTGGCAAGGACATAGATAAACTTCTAAGTAAGACCGGAAAAAATATTAACTATGAAGCAAGTGTTGGTGGAGGAATACCTATTATAGGAACTATTCGGGATTCAATTTTAATTAATAATATTCTTTCTTTTCAAGGAATTATGAATGGTACATGCAATTATGTTCTTTCGTTAATGTCGAGAAAAATAGAATTTCAAGATGCTATAAAGGCAGCTCAAAAGGCGGGTTTCGCCGAGACTGATTCAACACTAGACATCAATGGAAAAGATACAGCTCATAAGGTTGTCGTGCTATGTAAAACATGTTTTGGGCTAGATGTAAAATTGAAAGATATGTTCATTGAGGGAATTGAGAATATTACATCCTATGACTTGGATTGTTCAGAGAAATTAGGCTACAAAATAAAACTTCTAGGCATTGGCAGGATAATCAATAACCACTTAGATGCAAGAGTTCATCCGGCTTTGGTTAGACAAGACAACCCATTAGCAAATGTTGATAACGAATTTAATGCAATCCTCGTAAATTCGAAAAATCTTGGACCATTTATGAGTTACGGATATGGTGCCGGAATGCTTCCTACCGCCTCTGCTGTCGTGTCCGACATCATCAGAATATCAAGAGAAGATTCCAATATAAAGATTAATCAAGCTAAAAGACTAAGTATGTACAAGATAGATAATTTGGAGAGCAAATTCTACTTAAGAATAGAACTACAAGATGAAAGTGGTAATTTGGGAACGATAACAAGTATCCTTGGTCAATATAAAATAAGTATAGATAAAATAATTCAGAATAGTGGGGATTCGAAAGTCAAAGGTGTTCCTGTTGTTATCCTAACTAAGAAAAACAAATTCCATACTGTAAATAAAGCTATTAATAAAATGAAGAAGTTGAAATTTGTTGGCAACAATCCGTTATTACTTCCTATAGAGGATTCCATTTGAAGGAATCGGACATCGATTTTAAAAATCTCATCTTAGACAATATCAGGGAAGGAATAGTATTGCTAGATTCGGAATCAAATTTTGTATTCATGAATCAGGAGGCCGAAAACATAATTGGAGTTTCGAGTCAACGATTTAAAAAAGATAACGATATTAGTTTATTTGATAAGCAAATTGGAGATCTGATAAGCTCTATAAAAATTGATCAAAAAACAAAATATATTAACGAAATTAAAATTAGAGACATGTTTAACAAAGAAAATATTATTTCGGTTTACGTAAGACCTATTCTTAATTATGAGAATACATCTCCTGAGCTTCAGCACATATTAATACAATTTACAAATCTTGAGGGAATGCACTTGCTAAATAAAAAAACAAAGCTTGATGAAGAAGAAGAATTAATGAGTCAACTTTTTTATGGACTTGCTCATGAAATCAAAAATCCTTTAGCTGGAATAAAAGGAGCTGCGCAGTTGATTAATTCGCAAGACAAATCCTCAGACACTATCAAAGAATGTTCTGATATAATAGAAAAAGAAGCGGTCCGATTATCAGAATTGGTTAATACCTTTAAACATCTCCAGCCTCATTCCTCCGCCACTTTCAGCGAAACAAATATAAACGAGCTACTAGATGAGGTAATAAATATTTGTTCAAAAGAATACAAAAAAAAAGATGTCGCTATCTTCGTATCTTTTGAATCTGAAGCAGTCAATATATTATGCGACAAAGAATTACTTCGTATAGTATTATTGAATATCGTAAAAAATGCTTACGATTCCATCGATACAAAGGGAGAGATTCGTATCTCAGCTAAGAGAATCAAAGACTTTAAATTAAATAACAAGAATCTTTTACAAATTAACATTGAAGATTCAGGACAGGGTATCAAGGAAACTGAGATTAATAAGGTTTTTCAACCTTTCTATTCAACTAAAAAGAATGGTCAAGGCATAGGATTATTTCTAAGCCAAAAAATCATAAATAAGTTTGGAGGATTTATTGAG
>PVBE012600983.1_pt1 | contig 11966 bp, 13 predicted proteins | sample 1631181 | NCBI WGS metagenome assembly PVBE01 (sample SAMN08397723, study PRJNA350692) | Marine metagenome, whole genome shotgun sequencing project. | isolation source: water | place: Pacific Ocean | collected 2012-04 | reverse complement strand
CAGAAGCAGGGCGGATAACAAGCCGCGAGAGGATCGGTGTTTCCCCGACGACAGCGGCGAGGCCCGTCAAGGAGCCAGCCCGTTCCGGTCTAGCCAGCCTAGAGTGACTCCGAGGACTTCCTCTTCGCGTCCGCGGTAGTAATGGGCGTTGGGAGTGACAGCGCCGTCGCGGATATCGTCGAGCAGCAGGTAATCGAGATTAGGATTGGCCGCCTCCAGCATTTCCCGCGCCGGCGGCAGTGTCGCCGGATAGGGATCGGCCGGGTCCCGCACGCCAAGCATCTTCCGAGCTCCCACGCGGCCGAGTATGTCGATCGGTACGGCCTTGCTTTCGGGCCCTCGCTTGTCGAGGAATACCTCGTAGGTATGGAGTAGCGGCATGCCCCCCGCCACCATGGGCGGAATCAAGAAGGCTTCGGAGCCCCGACCGGCCGCGACCATTTCGCGGGACGTGGCGACGATGCGGTCGTATTCGTCCTGGCCGCCGCAAATCGTGATCGAGGCCGGGCGCAGATCTCCCAACGGCGCGTAGAGCAGCATCGCCGGCACTCTCGCATCGTCGGTTTCGGCCACGTACCAGGGCACGGTGACCGTCCCGTAGCTGTGCCCTCCGGCCACCACTTTCTTGGCGCCGCGCGAGACGAGAAAATCGATCGCCAGCCCTTGATCGGCGGCCCCTTCGGCCAGGGTGTGAAAGCCGAAATGAACGCCGTGGTCGCGACGGTTGATAGCCAAGGTGCTGTAGCCGGAGGCGGCAAATCGCGGCCCGAGATACGTGAACAGTGAATTATAGAATTCGGCTCCTGTTCCGGGGAAAAGCGCGATTGCCGTTTCCGAGCCGCCGGATGCGGGTATCCATAGGACGCCATCTAGAAATATTCCATCTCCCGCGTCGATGCGGACGAGCTCAGTGGTCGTTTCCAACGGCTCATCCTCCTCAAAATTCGCTTGCGGTTCGATGCCCCGAGAGGAACGGCGAAATCAGTCGATTACTTTTTCATCGGCGCTGCCGGGAACGATCCAGCGCTCCTCGGCGACGCGGTCGGCGTCGCGCGCCTCGACCCAGCGCTCGCCCGACACCGTGTTCTCGAGCTTCCAGAACGGCGCCTTGGTCTTGAGCCAGTCGATCAGGAAACGGCAGCTCTCGAGCGCGGCGTCGCGATGGGCCGATGTCGTTGCCACCAGGACGATGCGGTCGCCCGGCGTCAACTCGCCGTAGCGGTGAATGATCAACACCTCGCCGAGCGGCCAACGCTCGCGCGCCTCGGCCTCGATCTTGGCGAGCTGGCGCTCGGTCATGCCGGGGTAATGCTCGAGCGTCATCGACGAGATGCGCTCGTCGTCGGCAATGTCGCGGACCAGGCCGACGAAACACGCCAGCCCGCCGATCCCGGTATCGCCCTCGGACAGCCCGCCGATCTCGGCGCCGACGTCGAAGTCTTCGCTCTGAACCTTGATCACCGCTAGCCCCCCGTCATCGGCGGGAACAACGCGACCTCGTCACCCCTCGCGACCGGCTGGTCGAGATCGACAAGCTCCTGATTGACCGCGACGCGGACCACCGAGAGGTCGTCGAGCGCTTCGGCATATCCGCCGCCCCGGTCGCGCAGCCAGGTGATCAGGCCCTCGACGTCGTCGATGCCGTCGGGCGGCTCGACGGATTCGCGGTCGATCCCGATCTTGCCCCGAACCCATCCGAAATACAGCATCTGCATCAGCTGACCTCGCTGAACGGCAGGAATTCGACCATTGATCCCGGCTCGACGTCGGCGAGGTCCTCGGGCAGCTCGACCAGACCGTCGGCCGCGACCATCGACGTCAGGATGCCGGCCCCGTCGCGCGGGAACTTGCGTACCGCGGGCGCGCCGTCGTCGTCGGTGAACAGCGTCACGCGCAGCCATTCGCGCCGGTTGAGCTTCTTCTTGTAGCCGAAGGAGGCGCGCACGGGAAAGGTCGTCGGCGCATAATCGTGGCAGCCCGACATCATCAGGATCGCCGGGCGGGCGAAACGCATGAACGTCACCATCACCGCGACCGGGTTGCCCGGCAGGCCGAGGAACGGCACGTCGGCGACCTGGCCGAGCGCCAGTGGCCGGCCCGGGCGAATCGCCAACCGCCAGAAATGAATGCTGCCGAGCTCGTCGACGGCCTGGCGCACGTGGTCCTCGTCGCCGGTCGAAACCCCGCCCGAAGTCACGATCACATCGTGTTTCGCGGCGGCCGAGCGGAGCGCATCGCGGATCGCGTCGAACCGGTCGGGCAGGATTCCCAGATCCTCGACCGCGCAGCCGAGCGAATCGAGCAGCCCGGCGAGGGCATATCGATTGGCGTCGTAGATGCAGCCCGGCGGCAGGTCGTCGCCGACCTCGCGGATCTCGTCACCGGTCGAGAACAAGCCGACCCGGAGCGGCCGGTAAACGTCCAGCGTGGATCGCCCGATCGACGCGGCGAGCCCGAGGTCCTGCGGCTTGAGCCGGCGGCCGGCGTGCAGGATGACGGTGCCGCTCTCGATGTCCTCGCCGGCGTGCCGGCGGTTGGCGCCGCGCTTTATGCCGGGCGGGATAAAGACGTGGCCATCCTCGACGCGGCAGTCCTCCTGCATGAGGACGGTGTCCGGCCCGGCCGGCATGGCCGCGCCGGTGAAGATGCGGATCGCCTCGCCCGGCGCCGCCGCCCGATCGAGCGGATGTCCCGCCGCCACGCGCCCGGTGACAGCCAGCCGCGTCTCGTCGTCGGTGTCGAGGTCGTCGTAAAACACCGCGTAGCCGTCGACGGCCGCGTTGTCGTGCGGCGGGACCGACCGGTCGGCAATGACGTCGGCGGCGAGGATACGGCCACGCGCCGCGCGCAGCGCCACCGTTTCCCGCTCGACCACCGCGTCGAGCCGCTCGGCCAGCAGCGCGAGTGCTTCGTCCGCCGTCATCAGCTCACCGCCGAAGGCGAAACAGTCGTCCGATAGCTGAGCCATGCTCAGGCCGCTCCTCTTGCCGCCGCGAGCCCGCAATGGGCAACTATGAAATCGGCTATCGCCACCACATCGTCAAGGTCCAGGACCGGAAGCTCGATGCCGTCGATTGGCGCATCGCTCGCCAGCGCGACAACAGCGGCGTCGTCGACGCACAACAGCTTCTTGCCGAGCGCCGGCCGGTGGACCTCGAGCTTCTCGTAGTTCTCCGACTTGAAGCCCTCGATCAGGATCAGGTCGACCGGCGCCATGCGCTGGACGAGATCGTCGAGGCTGGGCTCCGATTCGCCCCTTCCTTCATGAATTAGCGCCCAGCGCACCGACGAGGCTACCATGACCTCCTTGGCGCCCGCCGCGCGGTGCTCGTAGGAATCCTTGCCCGGCCGGTCGATATCGAAGTCGTGATGGGCGTGCTTGACGGTCGAGATCGCGAGACCGCGCCCGATCAGCTCGGGCACGAGCCGGCGGACCAGCGTCGTCTTGCCGCTGCCGCTCCATCCGGCGATGCCGAAGCGCTTCGCGGTCATGATCTATTCACCGCCGCTGCCCGAGGCCAGCTTGGTGTCCTCGGCCTCCTCCTCCTTGTCCTTGTCCTCACGCTCGATATGGCGCAGCCCGGCGCGAAGATAGTCGTATCCGGTGACGATGGTCAGGGCCGCGGCGATCCACAGCCCGGCTTCCCCAATCTCGACCAGCGGGATGTTCCACGGGCCGTTGTCGCCGACGATGAGCACGGCAATCGCCACCATCTGCAAGGTGGTCTTCCATTTGGCGAGCTGGCTCACGGGAACGCCGACCTGGAGGCCGGCGAGATACTCGCGCAAGCCCGAAACGGTGATCTCGCGGCACAGGATCACCAGCGCCGGCAGGATCACCAGGCCGCTGATCTGGCCGAACGCGACCATCATCAGCAGCGCCGAGGCGACCAGCAGCTTGTCGGCGACGGGATCGAGAAAACGTCCGAACGCCGATTGCTGCTTCCTGGCGCGCGCGATGTAGCCGTCGAGGAAATCGGTGATCGCGGCAAGGCTGAACAGACCGCACGCCAGCCAGCTCGCGAATGTCGTTTCGAAGTAGAACAGCACGACGAGGCCCGGAATGACCGCGATCCGAAACAACGTCAGCAGGTTGGGCAGGTTCGTTCTCATCTGACGCGGTTAGGCCCTCGAGAGCTCATATGACGGCACACGCGATTCTAGCCGTCGTCGTGGAAATGGTCATAGATTTTTTTTGCCACCGTTTTGCTGATCCCCGAGACCGTTTCGAGATCGGCGAGGCCGGCCTTGGAAACGGCCGCGGCCGAGCCGAAATGGTGGAGCAGCGCGCGTTTGCGCTGGCTGCCGACACCCGCGATCTCGTCGAGCTGCGAACGGCCGATAGCGCTCGATCGCCGCGCCCGGTGGCTGCCGATGGCGAAACGATGCGCCTCGTCGCGCAGCCGCTGCAAGAAATAGAGCACCGGGTCGTTCGGCGGCAGCGTGAACGGCTGGCGCCCCGCCATGTAGAACCGCTCGCGCCCGGCATCGCGGTCCGGTCCCTTGGCGATGCACACCAGGGGCAGATCGGAGATGCCGAGGTCGGCGAACACCTCGCCGGCCGCGCTGAACTGACCGGGGCCGCCGTCGACCACCACCAGGTCGGGCCAGGCGCCGCCGCTGCGGTCCGGGTCCTCTTTCAGCGCGCGGGCGAAGCGGCGGCTGAGAACCTCGCGCATCATCGCATAGTCGTCGCCGGCCGCGATGTCGGTGTCCTTGATGTTGAACTTGCGATAGGCGTTTTTCGCCAATCCCTCAGGCCCCGAAACGATCATGGCGCCGAGCGCGTGGCTGCCCGAGATGTGGCTGTTGTCGTAGACCTCGATGCGCCGCGGCGGCTGATCGAGGGCGAACAGCTCGGCCGTGCCCTCGAGCAGGCGGCGCTGGGCGGCATTCTCCGACATCCGCCTTCCAAGCGCCGCGCGCGCGTTCTGGGCGGCGTTGTCGACCAGCTTGCGCTTGGTGCCGCGCACCGGCCGCGTCAGCTCGACCCGGCGCCCGGCGCGGACCGCCAGCGCCTCGGCCAGCAGCGCCGCGTATCGCGGCGTGTGGCTGGTCAGGATCAGCGGCGGCGGCGTCTTGTTCTCGTAGAACTGGCCGAGGAACGCCTCGAGCACGACTTCGGCCGCGAGGTCCTTGGGATGGCTCGGAAAATACGTCCGGTTGCCATAGTTCTGTCCGGCGCGAAAAAAGAATACCTGAACGCAGGTCTGGCCGCCGTCATGCCACAGCGCCACCACGTCGGCGGCGCCGAGATTGCGGATGTTGATGTCCTGGTGGGCTTGGATCTCGGTCAGCGCCCGGATTCGATCGCGGTAGACGGCGGCGACCTCGAACTCCAGCGCCTCGCTCGCTTGCTCCATCCGGCGCGACAGCCGGCGCTGCAGGTCGCGGCTCTTGCCGGCCAGGAAATCGCGCGCCTGGACGACGATCTCATCGTAGTCCTCGGCCGAGATGCGCCCGACGCAGGGCGCAGCGCAGCGCTTGATCTGGTATTGCAGGCACGGCCGCGTTCGGCTGGCATAGATGCCGTCGGAGCACGTTCTCAGCGGAAAGACGCGCTGCAGTGCATTCAGCGTTCGGTTGACCGCACCGGCCGACGCGAAGGGACCGAAATACTCACCCTTGCGTGATCGCGCGCCACGGTGCTTGAGAAGCCGCGGCGCCTCGTGGCCGGCGGTCAGCAGGATGAACGGGAACGACTTGTCGTCCCGCATGATGATGTTGTAGCGCGGCTTGAGGCGCTTGATCAGGTTGCTTTCGAGCAGCAGCGCCTCGGCCTCGGTATGGGTCGAGATCACTTCCAGCGCGACCGTCTGCGACACCATCCGGCGCAGCCGCTCCGGCAGGCGCCCCGGCTTGGTGTAGGCCGCCACCCTTTTGCGCAGACTCTTGGCCTTGCCGACATAGAGGGTGCCGCCCTTGACGTCGCTCATCCGGTAGACGCCGGCACCGGCGGGCAGCTTGCCGAGCTGCGCCGAAATCACGTCGGCGCCTCTGACCGGCGGCGCGACGTCGCTTGCCGATGGGTCATCGGCTTGCCCGGCCAGATCGTCTTTCTCGCGTCCATCCACGTCGGTCAAATCTCAGTCCCGGACAGGGAAGTCATGCTACTCCAATAGGTTAACAGCTACGCTCCGTGGCGCGGGTGTGACTTTCCCCCAGAGCTGTGGACAACTCTGTATATAAGCCACGTCGGCGACGCCATTATCGTAACAAAACTCATACATTTGACTATATTGCTTAAATTTTAGGCAAATTTCATAAGTATTTGAATTATTTATCTTTTGCAATTGTCAAGCGCCAATCGTTGGCTTTCAGACAGAAAATGACGCCGCAGTTGTCACATGATCGCCAATTGCCAATCCAATGTGTACAACAAATCGTGACAAGGCATCGAAAACGCCGTTTCAGCCGTTGAAAACGTTAATTTTTTGGGTTGGTCCGCTCGATCTCCACGCCGACGCTCGCGGTGTCGGCGAAGACGTCGAGCTTCTCGACCCGAATGACGGCGCTGCGCACCCGCCGGTCGACGAAACACAGTCTGGCGACGCGCTCGGCCAGGGTCTCGACCAGATTGACGTGGCCGGAATCACACAGCAGCCGGATCTCGTTGACCAGGGTTTCGTAGCTGACGACGCCGGCCAATCGGTCGTCATCGACGCCGGAATCATCGTTGATCGAGAGGTCGATGTTGATGCGGACCCGCTGCTTGCCGTCGCGCTCGTGCCGATGGACGCCGATCAGCATATTGGCGACCAGATCGCGGATGAACATCCGGCGGGTTCGCGGTGCGGCATCGGGCTGGCGCAACGGCTGGACCACGGTACTTTCCGTCATGACGATCGATTCCTCGTCCTGGCACTGGAACTCATTTCGTGCCGCCGCTACTCGTTGGACGGCGCTGCCCCGGCATCGGGCTGCGCCCATCCGAGATGCTGGCCGCCGTCCAGGGCGATCATTTGGCCCGTCATGGCCGGCGCCGCAAGGATAAATTGCACCGCGGAGCAGATTTCCTCCGGCGTCGCGCCGCGGCTGAGCGGCATGATCGCCTGCTGGCGGGCGAACTGCTCGTCCGATTGGCGCGGGCTCGGCAGCGTCGGGCCCGGCCCGATCCCGTTGACCCGGATGCCGGGCGCGAGCGCCAGCGCCATGGTCTGGGTCAGCGTCCACAGCGCCGCCTTGCTCAGCGTGTAGGAGACGAAGTGCGGCGTCAGGTTCCACACCCGCTCGTCCAGGATATTGATCACGTTGCCGGCCCGGCCGTCGGGCAGCCGCCGGGCCAGGGCCTGGATCAGGACGAACGGCGCCCGCAGGTTGGTCTCCATATGGGCGTCCCACGTCGATCGCGTGGCGCTCGCCAGCGAATCGCGCTCGAAGACGGCGGCGTTGTTGATCAGGCAGTCGACCGGGCCGAGCGCCGCCTCGGCTTCAGGCAGCAGGGCCTCGACCTCGGTTTCGCGCGCGAGATCGGCGCGGAGCGCCACGGCGCGGCCGCCACCGCGGACGATCTCGGCCGCGGTGTCCTCCGCATCGTCTTTCGAGCCGCCGTAATGCACCGCGACCGCGCGGCCCTGGAGCGCCAGCTCGATGGCGATGGCGCGCCCGATACGCCGCGCGGCGCCGGTGATCAGGACGGCGCCTTTGGTCTCATCCGACATGTCCGCACCATGCGCGAAGTGGTGCCGGCGATCAAGCGCGCCTCACGCCTGGCCCGACGGCATGGTTCCGCCCAGCCCCCAGAACTGGCACGCCACGTAGGCGCCGTATAGGGCGAGCAGCAGCACCGCCTCGGGCCGGCTCACCCGTCTTCCGGTCAGCATTACCGGTACCAGCAGCACCGTCACGCCCAACAGGACCCAGAGGTCGAATGTGACGATCTTATCGGCGAACGGCACCGGGATGACTAGCGAGGTGATGCCGAGAATGCCGAGCAGGTTGAAGATGTTGCTGCCGAGCACGTTGCCGAGGCAAACGTCGGAGTGGCCGCGATAGGCGGCGACGATCGAGACCGTGAGCTCGGGCAGCGAGGTGCCGATGGCGACTAGCGTGAGCCCGATGACCTCGTCCGAGATATGAAACGACTTGGCCAGCGCCGTCGCGCCGGTAACCAGGAGGTCTGCGCCGCACAGGACCGCGGCGAAGCCGCCGATCGCCCACACCAGAATCAGCCACAACCGCTCGGGCAGGCCGGTGAGCTCCTCGGCCTCGCCGCGGTGAAGCTCCGCGGCGCCCTCGCCGGACTGCATATCGTGCCACAGCGAAGTGCCGACGTAACCGAGCAGCAGCGCCACCATCAGCCCGCCCTCCAGCGGCTCCACCGAGCCGCCGAGCCCGACCAGCACGAACACCGCCGTCACGCCGACCGCGAACAGCGCATCGCGCCGGATGGTCTGCGCGTTGACCATGATCGGGCAGATCACCGCGGCGACGCCGAGCACCAACATCATGTTGGCCATGTTGGAGCCGATGACGTTGCCGACGGCGATGCCGGGCGCTCCACTCAACGCCGCGTTCAGGCTGACCAGCAGCTCGGGAAGCGAGGTGCCGAAACCGACGATGGTAAGGCCGATGACCAGAGGCGAGACATTGAACCGTCGGGCAAGCGCCACCGCGCCACGCACCACCGCCTCACCGCCGCCGAACAAAAGGACGAAACCGGCGGCTATCCAGAAAAACGTCATCGAAACGCCTTCGCGGTGGGTTCAGCCCGGCGGCGCCGGATTCACGGCGCCGTGGGACGGTGCCGTAACGCTCATATGGGAACCGGATCAGCGTTCCGCCAGCGCCATCACGGGCCGTGTCTCAACCCGGTTCGCCGGCCATCGCGCAGGATCAGACGCCGAGATAATACTGCTTGATCAGCTCGTTCTCTCGCAGCGCCTCGGCATTCTCGCCCTCGAAGGCGATCTCGCCGTGGACGATGATGTAGCCGCGGTCGGCGATCTTGATGGCCTGGTTGAAGTTCTGCTCGGCCATCAGGACGGTGAGGTCGTACTCGTCCTTGAGCTCCTTGATCTTGGCTATCATGCGGCTGACCAGGATCGGCGCGAGCCCGACCGAGGGCTCATCGATCAGCAGGACGCGGGGCGCCGACATCAGCGCACGGGCGACCGCCAGCATCTGCTGCTCGCCGCCCGACATGGATCCGGCGAGCTGGCCGCGGCGCTCGCGCAGCGTCGGGAAGGCCTCGAAGCAGAACTCCAGATTTCGTCCCATCTCGGCCCGGGCCGCGGGACGGAAGGCGCCGAGCGTCAGGTTCTCCTCGACGCTCAGCAGCGGAAACAGCCGGCGCCCCTCGGGCACCATGGTGATGCCGAGATCGACAATCTCCTCCGGCGCGCGTCCGATCAGGTCGATGCGCTCGCCGTCGCGTATGTAGGTGACGGTGCCGGCGTCGGGCTGGACGATGCCCATGAGACATTTGATCAGCGTCGACTTGCCGTTGCCGTTGGAGCCCAGCAGCACGACGGTCTCGCCGTCGTCTACGGTCATCGAAACCCCGTGCAGGACCCGAACCGATCCATAACCGGCTTCCACATCCGTGACGGTAAGGCTATTCGCCAAGATAAGCCCTTTCCACTTCCGGATTGTGGATCACCTCGTCGGGCGAGCCCTCGGCAATTTTCTTGCCCGCGTCCAACACCACGATTCGCTCCGAATACCGCATCACCGCGCGCATGATGTGTTCGATCATGATGACGGCAACGCCTTGGGCGTTCAGAACCATCAAGATCTCCAGAATTTCGTCGACCTCGGAGCTGGAAAGCCCGGCCATGGCTTCATCGGACACCAGCAGCGTCGGTTTCGCGGCCAGCGCGCGGGCGAGCTCCAGTTTCCGCATGTCGACCTGGGTCAGGCCGGCCGAGCTATCATGGGCGCGGTCGGCGAATTTGACGGTCTCGAGGATTTCCATCGCCTGTTCGTCGATGTGGCGGTGGTCCGCCCGGTCCCGAGCGGCATATTCCAGCGGGACACACAGGTTCTCGAGCACGGTCATGCTCTTGAACGGCCGTGGAATCTGAAAGCCGCGGGCGATCCCCAAATGAGCGCGCTTATAGGCGGGCATCGAGGTGATGTCCTGGCCGTTGAAGACGACGGTCCCCGCATCATTGAACAGCGCCCCCGAGATGCAATTGATCAAGGTGGTCTTGCCCGACCCGTTGGGCCCGATCAGCCCAAGCCGCTCGCCCCGGTCCAAATGAATGCTAACGGTATCCAGCGCCACGAAACCGCCAAACCGCTTGGTCAGATCGGTAACTTCCAGGGTGCGATCAGCCATCGGTCGCGCCCTTCTTTTTCTTGTAATCCTGCACCAGCCCGACAATTCCCTTGGGCGCGAGCGTGATGAACAACACCAGCAAGAGGCCGACAATCAGCAGGTTGAGCTCGGACGAAATGGTAACGGTCGCTGTTTCCTGCACGACACCCAGAAGCAAGGCGCCGATCACCGGACCGTACCACACCGCGGTGCCGCCGATCATGGGCATGGCGATGGCATTGACCGCGATCAGCAAGGAAAAAGCGGAAACCGGTTCGACGAATGAGACGAAGAAGGGATACGGTGCGCCGGCAACGCCCATGAGCACGCCCATTGTCGTGGTCGAGATCAGCTTCAATCGGAGAGTCGGCACGCCCATGCATTCGGCGGCGATTTCGTCGTCGCGGATCGCGGCCAGGCCCTGGCCCAAACGGGAGGAGCTGACATAGCGCGAAACCGCCGTTGCGAGGATTGCCATTAACAGCATCAGCATAAACAAGAGTTCGATGAAATTATCGAAAATGAAGGAGTGCTTTGGCGGAAGAATGAAGATTCCCGCCGCCCCGCCAACATATTTCCAATTATTGACGACGGTCTCCAACACCAACGCCGTGGCCAAGGTGGCGATCGCGAAATAGACGCCCTTGAGCCTGAGGGTCAGATAGCCCGCCGCCAGGCCCAAGAGCCCGCAAATGATGCCGGCGGCGACAATCACGACCGGCAGCGGCAGGCCGAAGGCCTTGTTCAGGGAAGCCGAGGTATAGACTCCGACCGCGAAGAACCCGGCGCTGCCGAAATTTACATAGCCGGTAAAACCACCCAAAATATTCCACGCCACCGCCATAATCACGCCCTGCAGGATCGTGTAAATCGCAAAAAAATAAAACTCGTTGTCGCTCAGTTTGGTGAAAACGAACCCGAGGAACAAAATGACGGCGACCGAGATCCAGAACTTGTGCAGCTTCATCTAACCCCTGCCAAATATGCCTTGTGGCCGGACGGCCAGGGTCAACAGGAGGATGCCGAAACCGACAGCCGGCGCCCAGGACGGGCCATAGAACGTGGCGATGAAACTCTCCACCACGCCGATCAGAATGGCGGCGACAAAGGTGCCGCTGACGCTGCCCATGCCGCCAAGAACGACAATCGCGAATATGCGCCCGATATAGATTCGGCCGACCGAAGGCTCGACCGGCTGAATGATGATCAACAGCGCGCCGGCCACCGACGCGGTGGCGATGGCGATGCCGAGCGCGATCCGTTTTACCTTGACGGGATCGGCGCCCATGAGCTGTAGCGCCAACCGATCCTGGGACACCGCCAATATGGTTTTTCCCAAGAATGTCTTGGACATATAAAGGACGACCGCGCCCGTCATCACGGTCGCGGCGATAGCGGGGATCAACATCCTGTACGGCATGTCGAGGGGCCCGAGATGCAAGGTCTTGCCGATATAGGGCGCACTTACCAGCCGGTAATCAACGCCGAACGTCAGGATCAACAAGACTTCGATAATGAACATGAGGCCGAAAAAAAAAGCCAGGCCGCTTAGCGATTCCTGGCCGGTTCTTTCGAAACTGACGTAATAAAAACGGTAAAGGATCGTGCCCAGGTAATAAAAAACCGGCAGGAAGACAACGCCGATCAGAACCGGATCAATGCCGAAATTCTCATTCAGTATATAGGCGACGAAAGAGCCCAGGAT
>PVBE012603146.1_pt1 | contig 11968 bp, 5 predicted proteins | sample 1631181 | NCBI WGS metagenome assembly PVBE01 (sample SAMN08397723, study PRJNA350692) | Marine metagenome, whole genome shotgun sequencing project. | isolation source: water | place: Pacific Ocean | collected 2012-04 | reverse complement strand
TACGGGACCAAAAGCCACACAACAAGGCATCAAAAGGGCCCGGAAGTGTTTGTAGAACGTGTCGAAAATCTGGTTGAAAATCACCCCGGCAGGGGACATCCAGCGGGCAAGCCCGCGAAAATCGTATTGATGCATATGGTGCGTCTGGGAGGCACTTGGCCTGCGAGGCACTCATTGAACAGTGGTAAACCAGAGTCCAGCGGCATGTATGCCCAAGCTTAACTCATCGTGATGCCGAAGAGCGTGACATGATTGTCCGAATGGAGAGCGATGGCGGCGCCAAATTGCAGCAAGAGTCTGGATCTGCCGCGTGCAACGTCATTGCGTGTCTGTGCCCATGGTGGAAAAACCAAAGAGCGTCACATAGCATGTGAAAATGTTGAAGTCATCGAATCGTTGACTCGAGGCTGATGCGGTGGAACGCTCGAAAAATACCAACTGGCGTCGTAGTAGTTGCCATCCGATGGCGCTGCTCGATTGCAGTGTAAAAATGAATACATGCTGTATGCCCGCAGGCGCTAGTCAGTGTCATCATACTCATATACGAATGGCTGCCGCCTCAGGGACGCCCATCCGTCCCGTTGTGCCTGCGACGAGGCCGCGTACGAAGCTCGGAGATTGCCAACAAGCGTTGCCAGGTCGTCCGGCTCACCCACCATATCCCAGCATTGCTGATCGGAAAGGATATCCGGCACGAGTCCAAGCTGGCAGGCACAGACGATCACACAATCGTAGGAACGGAAAGACAACTTCGCCATCGCACGCTCCTTTCGGGTGGCCTGGCGGCAGTCCGAGATGCGCAGGTATGGCAACGCCAGCTTGCGTGCTTGCAAGCAGAGCTTGACATCACCAATGATGCACACTGATGCCTGCGAGTGCGAGCCGTCGCCGATACCAGCATCGTCAGCTATAGTGCAAAGGGCATCTGCTGCAGCCAGCAATTGTGGAGAAGGATCCTCGTCTTGCCAGATTCCGCCCTCAGCCTCAACCTGATTTACCAAAGCGTTGACCACGCTGGGGACGTGAGCGACTTGCAGCCACTCAAGTGCCGTCACGAGCTCGTGCCCTCTCGACGGCTTGTCCCGCCATTGCGGAGCCCATGGACTGGTGGAGAGTTCCACGTGCCACCAGCAACGAATCCGTTCGGCCTCTTGCAAGTCAACATCAGCACTGGAGTTCCAGTGATAAACGTCTTCGAGGAAGAACACCACAAATTGAAGAACGTCCTTGGCCACAGGTACCAACTGCAATGGCAGGAGCGTGTCAGGGGTGTCGCCAATGCTGCCATCCATGTGAGCTGCGAGTTTCGCACAGCGCCTGGCAGCTGCCATGCTCATCTCGACAGTACAGGTTGAGTCGACCAGTCGGCCATCATTGGTCCCGAGATGCACGACATCGCTACTCGTAAGCAAGAGGCCTTGCTGCTCACAAACCTGGGGTGCTGCGAACGCGGCAGGCTGATCAAGCTTGGCAAACGCATCTTGCCACTCGCGGTCCTCCAGGTCATAAGCGTCCAGCGACGCGCGATGCTCACATTCGTCCTCGGGATCAGAAAGCGCGATAGCGCGCACGCCCTCGGTAGCAGCTGGAGGGTGCAGACAATTTTGCCTCGCAATGACGGCCTCAGAGAGAGGAGCATGAGATGATGCCAGCGGCTCAATGATTTCAGACGGGATGACCAGCAAATCCTGAAGCATGAACGCCTTTTCTTCAATGGCCTTCGCAGGTGCATCCACAGACGCATAGAAGGAGCGGTCAATTTCCGGGATCGGCTCATCCTCCAGAACCACGGAAGCATCAACATCAAGATCGCGTGTGTCCGCGCACAAGCCAGGAGGTGCCCGAGCCAGGAGGGAAGTGAGCAATTCACGATCACGCTGCTTTGCGGCTGCGCGACAAGCTACCCGGATACGACGTCGAGATGCCTTCAGAGAGGCTGTGTCTGCTTTGCACGCTGTGCTGCCGCTGTGCGTGCTCTGCAAACCGTGCATGCCCGATGGCATCCATGGCTCCTGAGTGGAAGAACTCCAGCGCCCTGGCGGCAACGAGCGCAAGCAAGGCGGAGCCATGGTGCGAGAGTCGGTTTGAGTACGGGACCATAGACGGCACAACAAGCTCGATGGCCGGAAGTGCCCCAGTCCAAGCATAATCAATCGGGTTCTCGCACAGAAGGATCGCGAGTAGGCAACTTCGCATTGCGCGGAGGTAGAGATGAGGACAGTCGTAGTCCCTGAGCGAGTGTGGCTCCAGGCGCTCCCGTTCGAGATATGTCCGGGGCAGAAGGTGATGTTGAGAGCGATAAGCTCTTTGGGTTCCTGTTCGCCCGTGAAGAGGTCGGGACCGTCGGACCTCGGCGGAAAGCTTCGCGCACACGGGCGGCACGGGCGGAGGCCGCGAATGTCGATGACGGCGTGGGCAGTGCGACATCACCAGGCGCAGAGGGGCGTGAGGCGGGAGGCAAGGCGGAGGGCCCGGCTGCGAGAGCAGGTGACGCGACACTGCCAGGTGCAGAGGGCGACGGTGCGGCTGGACTCGGTACAGGACGTCGGCGCTTCGGCGGAGGAGCTGGCGCGCTGCTGCTCGCAGGGCGCTTTCTGTGACTGAGAGGGTGAGCAGTGGCGGTGATGAGCCTGCCGCGGGAATTAAGCTGCCCAGCCCGTAGAGGGATGCACTTGACAATCGACGACTCCGGAGGCGCAGTAGGGTGGTACCGCCCGACGTGCTCCAAAGCGCGGCCCCTGGCAGGGCAGATAACGTTACAAATCAAGCACCGGTACTGCCTGGCTAGGGTAGACTGCGACCCCCCGCTGGAGGCACTAGGCACGGCGGCCATCGAGGTAGCTGCAGACGGCAGTCCGCTGGCGGCCGTCCGCCGTTTCCCATAAATGCGCCTGACAGGAACGAGGCAACGATGGCCAGGCATGACCTGCGACCACATATCGATGAAGGCCTGCCTCCAATCAGGAGCGCTCACGCGCAAACACCTTTGGGCAGCAAATCGCAAGAACTCGCCACGAGACGCGGTGAGCGAGCAGAGCGCGCACGAGATGACCGAGTCGGCCACTACTGGGTAGATCAGGTGGCGGCCTTGCGGGCAAGCTTTGTAGTTGTGCTCCACTCGCTTGATCTCGCGCTCACGCGCAGACGCAAGCAACTTCGCCTCGCGCTTGACACCAGCTCCTCGAAGAGCCAACGAGCGGCGTCTCGCCATGACCGCCTCGTACAACAACTTGCTTTCCAGAGGGGCCTCAGGATAGGATGGGATCCATGCACGTGGGCCTCCAGCAGGCCTGAGGGAGGAAGCCCGTCTGTGGCCAGGAGCAGCTCGTGCGCTCTGATTAGCCTGTGCGCGGGCATCCGTGACATGTGAAGCAGTGGCGCGGATCCAAGAAGTGACCATGCCCCGCACAGCTTCCTCGTTGACCAGAATCGGCCGCGTAGCCATAGAAGAGAGGGGCAAACCTCCATACTGGACCAAGACGTAATCGTGTTCCTTCCACTCCGGCTCGAAGACAATGTCGGTACCAGGCTTACGGGCATATTTGAGAAGAGCCCTGATGTAAAAGGAGATGGTACGCATCCGCAGCGCGATGCAAAGGCTGCTGCGGTGGGACACCGATGACGACACCTCACCTGGCGCTGGCAACATATGGCCAGTGGCAATCTCGAAATCAAACACCAGTTGCGCGAGAGTGACGCTTCGATGCGACGATTCAACAGGGCCAAATTGCCACCGAAGCTTCTCCAACCAGACCATCATGGCAGCCAACAATGACGCACTCCATCGCCAATGGCCTGTAGGCATTGCACGTCCACCGATGCGCCATTCGGGAGGCCAGCACCAGTCGAGCGGAACTGCAGACGGAGCAGCCGCAAGAGGAAAATCGATGCTCATCTCTGGCTGGCGGACAATGCCCACAGAGATAGCCAGCTCCCCACCTTCGGAATCCAAAGATGCCCGCGTCAAGGTAGCAAGATTACCCGAGGAAGCAGGCGCATCGGGAGCAGGAACTTCCGAGGGAGCAGGCCGAAGAGCGAGGCGGACAAAGCCTGAAGGGGTCGTGACATGGACGTGCGGGCGCCAAGTGGGCAACATCGAGACACCATCACCTGTCGGACCCCCTGGGTCGTATTCCACGTCTTGGATTGATCGTGCATTGAAGATGTTGATGAACATCCGGTGCAGTTCATCTTGAAGCTCCATGTGGCGGACATATGCCCGCTCCAGGTCCGCGGGCGGGGCAGTCCGACGAGCCGCAGCTTTCGCCTCCTCGTCCACGAGACCATTCATCCGACAATCGAGCGGCGAGATCAATCCCGATGCAATGGAAGCGTCATCAGAATGCCCATAGACGTGCTGGATGGCGTAGTGGTCGGAAGGCTGAGCCCGTATCCTGGCCGAAATGCACTCCCATAGATCAGTGTTGTGATTGATGCGCGGCGTGCGACCGGCGACAAGTGCTTGGAACACCCCAACCGCAGGCTGGTGGTCCGTCCGGATTTCCATACGGAAGTCGGCAACAGTGATAGCAGCCAGGATGGCGGCAACCTCCGCCCGTGGGGATGAATGAGCCTGGCCCAACAATGGCTCGCTGATGTTGAATGGGTTGTCAGGTGCAAACACCACCGCCAATCCGGCATACGAGAGATGCGGATGGCCATTGTGGAAGCAAGATCCATCAGTCCAAACAATCACCCGCCGATCATGAAATCGGAAGGCCATAGTCGACCGCACCTGCCTCCAGCTACGCGCTGCAGCGGGAGCAAGCTCACGGGCTGCTTCGGTGACCCTGTCCTGCGCCACTTCGATCCCAAGATTGCCAGGCCGACAGCGCCCTCGAACGGCCCGAATCGCATCGACTGCAGGGCGCCGCGTCTGGCCAAGCTGGGCGCGCCAGCGAGTAAGATCAGCGGACAGCACGAAGAGGCCGCACATGGAGGTACATTTAGGCAAGGCATCCCAGGTTGCCACGCCCATCTCAGCAAATTTGCTCAAGACCTTAGCGCGATGCGCAGCCCAGGTCGGGCACTCCCACCAGATATGTGCCATTGTCTCCTCCGGAGCACCACAGCTGGGGCACACAGGGGAACGAATGCACCCTGTCACGTGCAGGCGCCGGCATGACCACACAGCACCGGCCAAGATTCGGCGCAGACATCCCTTGTGCAGTGCACTGAGCTCGTTACTCCTGAGAAGCCGGGCGCTCAGCCAACAATCGACGCCGCAGTCAGGGATGCCAGCCATGTCGTATCGGTCTGCCCGGGGGCGCCTCCACATGATGCGCCGGGTGCCCTCGCGGACGTGGTGCAGCAATTCGTCTTCGCAGATTGTGAGAAGCGAAATCTCCAAATGGTCGCAGGTCTCAAGCACCATGGGGCGGGCGTTGTCCCACGTCCACTCCAGGTATCGGCAAGCCTGCCGCAAGTTGGTGACAATACCAGGTGCCTGTACGCGGCGCGGGCGGACCTGAGGCCACAACACGGAAAATGCAATTCGAACCGCATCGTGCCGAAGGCACATGCGGCGGCACCATCTGAATGTATCGACTAGCCACGCCATAGTGGCATCCATGTTGTGCCCACGATCAAGGACGCACAAGACAGTTTCTGCACATCTCTTTCTCCCATGGCTCGAGCTGGGCATTAACACATCAACAATGTCCGTGCGCAGCCGGCTGGCCAACTCTGAAGTAACAGGTCCACTCTCAAGACAATAGAGCTTGCTCCGGGCTGCAACTGCCACCACCTCTGCTCTCGCGTCATGCGAAATGGGAGCCATTGCGACACGCAAGAGTGTCAGGTCCATGGCCCGGGCCCGAGCAGACGTAACTGCACTCGACCGGCGCCGCTTGTAATCAACCTGTGCGCCCAAGGCTTTTTCTTGGTCAACGACTCGCAGTTGCAGCCCTCTACGAGTGAGTGCGCTCTCGAGGCAACGTTTGTGGGCAACAGGGGCGATCCATGCAGCCGACTTGCCCTCATTAAGATCAATGCCAGCAGCGGCGTCGAATTCTTTAGTGGCGCTGAATGCCAATGCCGCTTTGCGCGCCGCATCGTTCTTGTCGAGACTCAGCACCGAAACTTGGCGATCGTCAACGAAGGACGTGGGCTTCGCATCCGGGACCTTCTCGACGACATCGAGCGCCCATATCGTGCACAGCAGTGACACCAGCACAATCGATAGCGCACAGCCCTGCATAACACTGTTGGTGCTGCGCCAGCAATTGCCGCAACTGGGGCCCAGACTGAAATAGCGGCACAAATTCTCCGTCAAATTACGCAAGGTATCAACAAACGCTGCAGGTGCGCCAATCTCGCGAAGCAACGGGAATACGATTTCCCAAACGATCTTATCAAAGAACTTTTCTGCGTCGAAGCTTGTGCCTGCAACACAGCCGCCGCCATGCTGCGCCTGCTCGATGCGCAGCATCAGCTGGAAGATGATGTCACGGGTCTGACGGCCATGTCTGCCTCCATGAACGGATTCATGGGCCCACCGCTCAATCCATGCACGAAGCGCATGGAAACGGATGCCGCTCCAACAACGATAAAGCAGCACCGCCAATGTCAAGGGCCTCTGTGCGCGAGCGGCCGTGGCCTCAGTGGTGGTAGCGCAGGAAAAAAGGAACGAGACGTCCTTGTCCTCACCTTTTCGCAAAAGAGCAACCCTAGCAAAGTAGGCAGCATCAGGCCAAGCACGTTGCTCCTCGATCTTGCTGTAGAGCTCGGCCAGTGGCTGAAAAGCCTCCTTCGGAAGCCTGCGCCATTCCTGAGGAAGCCAATTGTCCGGGCCGCCCTTCTGAGAGCCCCATCGCTTTACTTGCGCAGCAATGTCATCAGCACTAATCGGGGCCAACTCCAGTGGACATTTCGGGAAGAGGTGTCCGTATTTCTGCCGAAAGTGGTCCCAACACGGCTTCGTCACACCATGGCGCCACCTAGCGAAGATAGGCGCCCAAGCCCTCTCAAGTGCGGCATGGACTTCACTCAGATCAGTAAGGACGCGCCCATCAGGGCCTTCCATGGCGTGGATCGGCAGTGACGGGCTCTTAGCCAACCACTTGTAAAAGGGACGTTTATCTTCAGGCCACGGAGCAAATGTCCGTTCCTTGTGCGCCCGCATTCGGCCTCGATGATCCTTGCAGAGCTGCGCATTCAAAGCGCTATCGATCTGTGACAGCAAGACGTGGCAGGTAATCCTGGGTGCACGTTTGGACCACCAAGATTGCTCCAGATGTGGAAGGACCTTGCGACCCTGTCTGCAAATTTCAGCCCAGCGTTCATCAGAAACACTGGCCGGCGTTGGGCCCAGACGAACCGTAACGGCATCGGGATCATCAGCAAGTAGTCGTGTGCTACAGGCATGAAAGGCGCAGCACCTTTGGTGGAAGTCCTTCACGCGGTTACGAACATTATTGATCTGCCTGGCAAACAGATTCATCACCAGCCGCTGCTCGTCGTAGGCCTTCACCGTGGCGCTCAAGGGTGCAGAGACGAACGTCGGTGGCCTGCCCTTGTCCAGCCGATCCCGCTGCCAATGTGGGCCACTTGCACGCAGCAAAGTCTCCCAGCAAGCCGAGATAAGCATCCACATGCGATTGAGGTCCCCATGAGCCACGGCTTCCGCGAAGGCGGCGTTGGCGCATGCCCAAGCAGTGCTGAATTCGTCACAGGAAACTCGCACGTCCTCTAAGCAGATTGGTGCGGGGGGGCGCGACATGCGGATGAGACAATCGAATGCGCTGCAATCCAAGGTGACTCGCAACGGTCTGTGGCCAGGGACCGCCACTCCGCGCAGTACTTCGAAGCGTGTGACTGCGGCTTTTGCAATCGTATTGCCAAGGATGAAATCGATCCGGGACGCACCGTCATCAGATGCAAGACTTGGGAAGTACGTCATCTCAGGCTCCGCGACTGCGAAGACAGTGCCGATGTCGTGTAGCCATCCACTGGTAAGAGTGCTGGCCAGCGGTGCGCACTCCAGAGGCGCAATGTTGAAATCACCCACGATAAACACTGGCAGAGCCCCAAACGCAGGCACGATCGCCAAGACATGTCGGAAAAGCTCTGCATTTTGTTTGGCGTGCTCCGCGGCGGATATGCCTTGCCACGACGACGGAAAGCCGTAGACGGTAACGACGATAATCATGGAGCGCCCCCCAGAGACCGGTATGCCAGTGATGCAGACCCGTTTACTGGCAAGCAGAGCCTTACCATGTTCTGAACCATCGTCGATCCGCAAGGGCCGCACAGGAGCGCGCAGCGCACAAGCGACACCGCCATGCCGAGCGTCCCAAGGACTGTTGTGATGCTCGTACCTCGGCATGGGAGGGCCCCACCGCACTCGATACACCGGCGTCATGACCGAATCCATGTGTGCCTGGCCGAATTCCGTAAGCTTCGTCTCGCACAAGCAGTAGCACTGCGCGTTGAGCTGCAACAATGTCGCCCAGTGCCTGCGTAAGGACGTGCAGTTTGACAGCACCAGGTCGAACATGCACATGTTACCGTTGGTGGCACGCATGAAGCCGTTCCAGAGGCCGACTGCGAGCACAAAGCCTGCTGCAGCAAGGAGGACAATGCTGGCTTTAAGATTGGTGGAGGGGATTCCAGTGATCCGCTCGGCCTCTCTGAAACTCGCACGATGCGAGGCTTTAAGATAGTTTCGGGGGTGGCTGGCATTACGCCGAAGCCCTGCGGGCAAGGCCCAGGTGAAACGAGGAATTCGAACTCCGTCCATCACGACGACGGGAGCATGAGAATCGAACTCGCGGCAAAATTGTTGAAGAAGCCAGCAGCACACCAAAGCTTCTCTCTCGCTCTGGAGAGAATCATCAGTTAGACCCAAGTCTCGAAAGCTACGGTAGTTCCAACCCGCAGCTAAGCAAAAGGGTGCAGGCTCAAAAGACGTGAAACATAAGCAATGGTCCAAGCTTCCGTCTTCCATCCCGGAAGTAACGAGAATGGCCCAGCAAAAGATCCAAAAGGACATGCATCTCCAAGAAAGGCAGCGAAGACTCCAACGGCAGCGATACCTGGGTGGTCGCATCTTCGTCCGCACGATGCGCCGCTGCGTCCTGGACAGGTGCAGAGGGGGACGCGAGGACTGCACAACCTGCAGAAGCGAGACAATCCATGCGAAGAAGCAAGCTTCCACGATGGAATAGATGACGTAAGGTAAGAATAACCACATTGGTGGAATAGTGACTCCGGCTCGTCGTTTCCGAGGCCTCCTACGGCCAGGGACCGACGCCTCATGCGCAGCGGCACGCTCGGCACCGCTGCGTGGCATCATGGCGTACTCAATACGGCGCAGTGCGGCGTCCGGCCGCACCGCCTTCTCTCGGGGGCTCTCCCAAGTGGGGGCCAGTGTTGAGACTTTCTGCTGCCGGAGAGACGTCGGCAGCATTGCCCGTAAGTGAAGCAGCCAACTCTGGTGCCGGTGGCGGTGAAGGTGGCTCTCTCTGCTCGGATGCCGGTGGCGCCTTTGGAGCTGCTGCAGCATGGACGCCAAGCTGAGCTGCAATTGCTGACAATAGGCTATTCATCTGAGGTATTGCGCTAGTGTCGCTCTGCACCCCATCCAGCCGACTCGACATCGCATCCAAGCGTGTCTCTTGAGCACTGATGTCGTTTGCGGTGCGCCTGGCTAGATCCGTGAGCTGAGACTGCAACGGCGCCGTCTGCTCCCGGACTATAGCTTCGACCATGCCCCGAACTGCAGCTGAAGTGGGCGCGGCTCCTTCAGGCCACGGCGGCGGTGCGCCAGCAAGTAAGTGCTCAGGAGGGTGCGCTGCAGCAGCTCCGGCGGTAGTCACAGGCCGGCGCTGACGAGAGATCGGTTCGGAGCTGCGGCCCGGCGCGCGGCCTGGCATGGACCGATCAGCGCGAGAGCGCTTCTGGGCAAAGGCCTTTGCCCATGGATCATTTCCAATAAGTGGGTCTTCCTTCGGCGCAGTGGTCGCACCCACAGGCCCAGCCGCTGGCGACGGCTGCATGGCGGACGCAGTGGCACCTCCAGTCCCTTCAGAGCCAATTAGGGAGGCAAGCATCGGAGACGGTGCTGTAGGCACCAATCCTGCAAAAAAAATCCGATCCTGGTGCAGGCACGGGTGGGGAAGCACGGACAAGAGGACCAACAGCAGTGGCACCGATGAAGGGCACGTTGCTTCTGTTTCCCATCGCATCATCTTGATTGCCGGGTTGCGGGTTGGCCTTGAAGTCTTCAACCCATGAACGTGTTGCAGGAATGTCCTTCTTAGTGCGTTCCATCTCTCTGATAAAGATTGGTCGCAATCGCTGCGTGGATGACCCATCGACCTGGGTGAGTGTGATGGATGTGGTGCCTTCAGGGGGTTCACCAGCAGAGCCCACAACCCAATTCATCAGATCTCGATCGCCAGCTCGATAGGAGCCAGCAGGTCTAGACACAATGACGTGCCAGCCCCATCCATCCAGAACCTCGACTAACTTCTTTTCAGTGAATCCCAGTGGAACACCTTCGAGCATGAAGTACTTGGTAACGATCATGGCCTCCGTGTCAGATGTGTAGGAGGTATCGGTATCATACTTCTTCCTCGCTGCCGCCAATCCCTCAGCAGCAAATCGGATCCTGAGTGGCGAGCCTGGACCCTTCCAGTGGAAGCCACGAAAGCCATCCATCGCAGAGGCCTCCTCATAAAGCGCACGGAATGCCGAAGCGTCATGCACATTGCGCGGTGCAGGAACAGTAGCCCAAGTGCGCGCCTGATCGTCTTCCAGAGGTAGCGGACGTAACAGCAACCCGCTCTTGCAGGACGTTTTGACGAGGTCTGGCACTATAGTGGAATCAATCTTCACCAGTATCTCCGCGCCAGGCGACTTACCAGCATGATGCCTCAGGCCCCAGGATGCGACAGGCCCGGAGACGCCACAGGCTTCCTGGAAGACCGCAAGTAGCGTGCGTTTGGGCGCCTCCCGCATGAGGTCATGCTTGTCCTCCTCCAACCAATCGGCGGAGGCTCCGATCGCGACCGGGACCATCGTGGGAACCGGGGCAGCCAAATGCACGATGGGGCCGGACTCCTGGAGTTGAACGACCCCCGTTCCGAGCTGGAAGAGTAGCGCCGATCGCACGCCTTGCCGCTTCGTGGAAGGATCGTAGATGCGGATCTGGTCCAGCTGCGAGACGCGATCTTCGCCAGAAGGGTTACCATAGCTTTCCTGGATGGCATCCACAAAAGCGCCCTTGTCTGCCGACGGCAACAGCAGTGCCAAAGGCTTATCCGAGAGCGGCTGGCCAGCCTCAATTCGAGACAGCACATCTTTCAGGTCGGCCGGGGCGCACAGCGCCACACCAGCGGCTCCTGTCTGCACCTCCGCAGTTTTTATCCCTGGTATGTCCACGTCACCGGAATCCCCATTGGTCGCCGACCACTTTTCGCGAACTTCGAGTTCGCACCATGGGCTGTGCTTAGTTCGCTTGGAAGGCGGTGGCTTGAACACTCCCAATGTCTTGCTCGTAAGCCCGCGCACGCAGTTTGCGAGATCGCGTCCAGACTTGGATTTGATCCTGTCCTGCAGCTTCAAAGCCACGGCGTCAGACTTGTCCCACTCTTTGAGGAACCATTGTCTGAAGCGGTCCTCAACGAATGTGTCCCCGTGGAATCGCATGCAAGCCTGACTTGCTTTGGTCAACATCTTGTCCCGCCACTCGGTAGATGTGGTATTGCCAAATTTAATGTGCTGCAGGAGGTTCATCACCCACGAAGGGAGGCTCCAATCTTGAGAGGAGCAGCTCTTGGATAGGAATGATTTCCACGGTTCATAGATGCTAGCGATGGCTTTGTCGCCGAGGCTTGGGCGGCCTCGGCGTTCGTCTCCCCCTCCAGCTGTATGGGACTCTGGATAAGGGCCATCGCTCGGGAGACAGAGCCGCAAAGCGTAGGTCTCTCCCCACAACGCCAGCATCCGGTGGCACCTCGTTACG
>PVBE011708417.1_pt1 | contig 11969 bp, 6 predicted proteins | sample 1631181 | NCBI WGS metagenome assembly PVBE01 (sample SAMN08397723, study PRJNA350692) | Marine metagenome, whole genome shotgun sequencing project. | isolation source: water | place: Pacific Ocean | collected 2012-04 | reverse complement strand
TCCCTCTGAGACAGGAGAATGACAGCCCTGGGGTCGGGATCCCAGGCATCGGGCAGTCATCCTCTGCTGTTTTCGCCGCGGCGCCACCACTGCCGTCCTCGCCGTCGGGGCCGTCTTCGTGCCGTGCCGTGCCGTCCCGGGCCGTCCGTCGCATTTACGTACTAGTCGCATCTTTCTCCGTGGCGGACGGCGCCGTCCGGAATGTCGGGCCGTCGTGGCCATCCGCGGCGTTCGCATGTTCGGCCGCCCGGGCTGCGCGCTGTCCTGGCCATCCGAATGAAGTTGGCTATATTTTCCCTACTAGCCACTAACAGTGAGCCTCAAGCTGTCTGTCACGGTCTGTCAAGTTGCTGGCCAACCAGCCTGTAGTATCTCCTCCTCAGGCTTTTATATTACTACAAGTAATTAAACAACTTAATTTAATAGCACCGGGGCCATCCATCCTGATTTTAATCATGGGATCCATTCTCGTCGCAAACGCCCTAAATAAAACATCATGATGGGACTACTAATCATGATGATTTTTCATTAGACTTCTATTCTAGCTTGGTGTGTGTCCTTTCTTTATTAGGTCCAACTTGAAAGTTGAAATGATTAGGATATTGCTTCCGAGTCCTTCAAGTTCTGGCAGCGACAATGAAGCGGCGGTCCCGGCAAGCAGCCCGTACCCTCGCTGGCTTCCTCCTAAGCTCCAGTGGGTCCGGGGCCCACCGGCGGGCCGGCGCTACAGCCTGAGCAGCGCGCGGGCACGCGGCAATGCGCGGCCCTTTGCAAGTTATAGTTATATAGATAGCAGAGCTTGAGGATAATCCGAGTCAAGGGAGACCCGGAACATCATATATATATATGCCTTATATACCGTGACCTATTAATCTACCTACGGCTCGGAACTTGAACTAGGATAACCCCAGGGGTTATTAACCCCAATTGCGGCCCGGGGTCAGTAACCCGGGTAAATACCCGTCACTACGGGTTACTATTAACCTCAGGACCTTATTGAGGGGTAGGGGAGGGGGGGCCCATGGACATGCCCTGGTACTTGCCTTGGCGCACCTGCACGTACCCAAAGGCCCAATGGGCTGCTTGCACCCATCCGCTCGCCCGGGAGGGATCTTTTTCGCTAATCTCACTAAACGGGTTTCGATTGTTAAACACTTAGCAATGAAGTACCGAGTTATTGACCGGGTTATTGACCCCGGATCTCCTTCGAGGGGTAATTATAGGTTAATAACGGGTAATTAACAGGTCACTTACATTCCTAGCCTCCGAGTCTGAGAACTTGAAATTATCAGTAGTACCAGTGACGGACTACTTCTAGTATATTCATAAACGCGCGCGCAAATTACACGCAAAATACGGCGTAATTTGAGTTGACGGAGGGAAGCTTCTCACAGCTCTTCTCACCGTGACGTAAAAAATGCCGTGCGGCGTACCTGCACCCTAGCCATGACCTCCAGTGCCGCCGCCCTGGGGCTGGGGAGCGGACCTCAGAGGAAACCCGGCTTTTGTGTATGCTCGTAGTCTGCTTAACAGATAGTCAGTCCGAAGGCACTTCAACTTGAGATTGAACCAGCCTGAGAAGAAGCGCACATGGAGGACGCTCTTCTAGTCCCCGGGCCCGTTCTTCGTGGCTACCGAGCGAGCACTGCATAACAGAAGCGAGGAATCTGCCCTGAACCAAAGTTTGCTTCTGCGACCGGCACTTGGTGAACTTGATTTGTTTCCTCAACGGTGACAGTAGTGAAGCCTCAAGTCAACCACAGCACATGTAAATTACTGCACCATGCACGCGGCGGAGTCGCCTGAACCCGCCTTGCCGTAGCGTTCGGTGAGCCTGGGAACTGCATTCTTCCTCGTATTCCATTCATAGAAAAACCACGCGTCGCCCGCATCCCGGCCAGCGACCGAAGAGCCTCCGAGAACGCTTACCTCCAACAAGGCCAATTGAAGCTTGAAGCCCTCGTTTGGATTGGCCTGGGGACGCATGCGATTGATGTGATGGAACGCAACGTGAAGCGGCACGTGGTGCGAGACCATAAGGTGCACGATAGCCAGCGCCACCGAGCGCGACGAGCCGGCTATACAGTGCACGAGGCAGCGGCCGCCAACGCGTTCAACCCTCTGAAGAAAATTTGCTGCGACCTCGAAGCAGGACATGATCGGCGCGTCCGGTGCGTCCATCAGTGGAATCTTGTGATAGATGAACGCGTCAGGGTGATAATTAGGCAGCTGCTTGCACGTGTTCAACACGTGTGTTATGCCAATGCCCTCGAGCCGCCGGCGGTCCATCGCGTCTTCTCGGCACCCTAGCACCAAGTGGTGTGTGACGATCGTATGCCTGCGAATATCATCAGGCACAGAAAAGAACTTGGGGAGGCCCTGCGACGAGAAGTTCCCGTTCGCTACGCGAGGCCCGCGGCGCGCGTGTATTCGCGCCTGTGCTACTGACACGATGCGACATTCGGCGTCCTCGTCGATGTGAGGTGCCACCTCCAGGTCTGTCGATTCTACACGCTCACGCCGTCTGCGACCCGCGTCGGAGAAGGCTCGGGATGCGACAATCATTGTCTTGACCCGCCGCAGCTTCCGCCTTGCCTGCTGTCGCGCAAGCTCCGATCGTGCCGCGGGGCTCCGGTCAAACGAAGAGCGGCCACTCATTTCGCCGCGCGAGTGGCGAGACGGCCGCCCGCCATTGGTGGTGGTGATCATGAGCTCATGTCACGGCTGGAGGTTATGGGAATAACCTCGAGGGGCAGCGATGACACCAGTCTAGTCTGCCTCAGAGTGTTTGTCGCCAATGGTCCGCAAAAACTAATATATTACGGGGGCTTGTTTAACACATGCGCCGGCAAGATGTGTCGCGAGTTATCCGATCTGAAAGATACCACGGTACTTTTTACCTTTTGCGTTGAGCTGCGCCCAAACAGGCGCCATGGGTCAGGTGCTAGGCCGCGCCCCGCTCCTGCCAGTGGCCAGGCATTATGTAAACGGTTTGCGAACCAGTGTCGAGTTCCCCCCCTCTCCGTTCGCCGACACGCACGCGCGCGCGCCGACTCGTTACCTGCCGCAGTCCCAAGCGCGAGCGTGCACCACTTATGGGATGCGTTCAACGATATTGCAGAGGGCATGGGCCTCACATCCGATGAAACTTGCGAGATCTTGCGCGTTTGTCTCAAGGACGTACTTGGCTATGCAGAGAAAAAGCTAGACGCACTCTCGCGAAGCCTTTTCGTCGCCCTCGATGACGACCAAAACGAGCTCATCGACGCTCTTGAATTTCTAGCAGCGCTGGGTGCCCTTTCTGGCATGTCACAAGAGCAGAAAATTACCTTTATTTTTGGTATCTTTGACTTTGATGAGTCGGGCGTGCTCACAGTAGACGAGACAATCCTAGCGTTGCGATCGACTCTCTCGGGACTTTGCAAACTAAGCGGCCTTGAGCTGCCCCCTGAGACGGAGATCGAGCGCGTCGCTGTTGGCGCGTTTGCCGGCGTGCGTGACATCGAGGGGTCGACGATCAGCAAGATAGACTTCGCAACATACTGTACCATAACACCCGAGATAACGTCTTGGATCGACTTCTACGGTGATATATGCGAGACGGCAAAGCCGGCAGCTCCGCTCGGTGACAGGGCGGTCGATCGCTTCATCGAAGCACTGGCGGCACCGCCTGTACGCGATATGGGGCACTTCCTAGCGAAAGATATGGAAAGCGGTCCAACGGTCTTACTTGAGTTGGAGGATGCGGCAGCAGCGGCACAGGCCGACGGCGTACCGCCAGTGGAGGTAACACGACCGCAACCGCCATGGCTCGCAACCACAGCATTTCTTGAGCCGACTGATTGCCCGGCTGAAGTTGCGGCCTTACCCGCGGAGGGTCTGCAGCTCGAGCACCTCTTCGGCTTTAATGCCCAGCGGCGTCAGCATGCGTTCTACGCTGCACGCGGCGAGCTGGTCTACCCAGCGGGCACTGTCGGCGTTGTCCTAGACTGCGCCTCCGGTACACAACGACACGCTCAGCACCACGCAGATTGTGTCGAGTGCTTACGTGTGCACCACGCCGAGGGGGACACATGGGTTGCGACCGGCGAGCTGGGCGCGCGCCCGAAGGTCTTTGTATGGTCCGCCACAACGCTCGACGTTCTGGCAATAATCCGCGGGGTGCACCGTGTTGGTGTGCTCCACGTCGCATTTTCGGGCGACGGTGTCTTGTTGGCGACAGTCGGCGCGCCACACGAGGGCGCTGCCGATCGTCCCGCTGCGCAGCTTGTGGCTATATACGACTGGCGCGCAACGCTTCTACTGTTTGCCGCCGATGTTCCAGCAGCCACACTCGTTCTTGACGCGCGTTTCGTCCATGGCCGTGACCTCGCTACCTGCGGCGTCAACCACGTCCAATTCTGGCGCGTGCGCATGGACGTCAGTGGCGCTGACGTAGCCCCTGGCGATAATGGGGACGCTAGTGAAGAAGCTGCCACCAGAATTGACACGTTTCGCGCTGAGCGCGGCCTACTCTGCCGGAAAGCACCGCCGCAGCCCTTCTTAGCAGTCGCGGGCACCGGCGCGCACGTTGTAGTCGGCGCCGCAAGTGGCCACCTCCTGCTCTTCGTCGGCCGAACGTGTGTCCAGGCAATCAAGGCACATGCGGGCGCAGTTACATCACTCCACACAGTCGAAAGCGGAGGTATCCAAGGGCTGTGCTCGGCGTCGACTGACGGTCACATCCAGCTCTGGACGGCAACTGCGGATGGTCTCGATGCTGGTTCAAGTATCGACGCGGCTGCACTCGGCGCCCGCGATCCATGTGTGCTAGCAGTCTGCTGGGATGCGACGCGGGATCGCTTGGCAGTTACAACAGCCGGCGGCGAGATCTTTGAGGCAGCGGCAACTGATGGCCGCGCCTTGCACGACGGCCAGCCCGTTGCAGCCGGCCACGCAGAGCGGCGACTCTGCGGCCTGGCGCCGCACCCATCACAGTCACACATTGCGACATGTGGCGACGACAAGGCCGTTGTCATCTGGGACTGCGAGGCGAGACGACCAGTGCGGTCTTGTATTCTTGACACAATTGCACGGTGCTGTGCCTTCTCACCTGACGGCAGACACCTGGCGGTGGGACTAGGCGGTGTCGACCGGCGCGGGCGCCGGCAGCGCAAGGACGGTGCGTTCGTCGTCCTGGACACAGCCACGCTGGGTGTCGTACACGAAGCACGGGACGCAAGACTGCCATTGACCTGCTGTGCCTTCTCGCCTGACGGCCGCGCGCTCGCTTTTGGCGCGGACGACCGCGCACTCTACGTCTACGATGCGGGTGATTTTGCTGCAACGACAAAGTGCCGCGGTCACCGTGGCCGTGTGTGCCATATCGATTGGAGTTCCGACGCGCAGCTCATTCAGTCTTGCGACGACGCGGGTGAATTACTCTTTTGGGAGGCCGATTCGGGCGAGCCACGCGCGCCACGTCTTGTACGAGATGCGGCATGGGCAACGCAGTCGTGCATATTCGGCTGGCCGCTCCGTGGGTGCTGGGGCGAGGATGGTAACGGCAGTGGCGGCAACCTGGCGCCGCTGACGGCCTGCGCGCGCCTACCGGCTGATGCCGGCGGCCATCTCACAGCGCGCGACCCGCGCATGTCTCATTACCGGGCTAAGTCACGTCTCGCATCGCGTCGCATCGCGTCGCATCGCGTCGCATCGGTCCATTTGATCCAGCCCTGAGGTCACGGAGAGAACTGGGGGCGGAAGGGGCGCGTGGGTGATTCAAACTGCGCGACGTGGACCCGCAGGCTGCGGTTGATGCGCATGGTCGCGTGCGTCTCTGGCGGTACCCCGTCGCCGCTAAAGGCGCGGTCCCTCGCGACTCATACGCGCATGCAGCGCCCGGGGGTTCCATTGCCTGGTCAGCTGACGGCACGCGACTCTTCTCGACGTCGCGTGGCGACGGTTGTTTGGCTGTCTGGAGCCTGGAGGCAGACACGCTGCCACCAGATGAGGCTACGGTGGCACCAGACGATGACGGCGTCGACCGATGCGAGTACGCATGCGGCCGTGCTCTTGATGGCGACCCCGCAGTCGAACGCGCAGCGCAATTTGACCAGGGCGCGATCTTTCGTATGGAGGAAAAAGGGCGCGACGAGGACTACGCACCCCTACTCCCGTGGCAGCGAACAGTCGTCGCCCCGTCTCGGCCGCCAACCGAAGATCTAAGTCTACCGTCAGACCGACTCGAGCTGGAGTGGGCTCATGGTGCGCGATGTCATGACATCCGTGGCGCAGTACGGTACACGGCTGCACGTGACGGCGCCCGCGAAATTGTATATGCGGCGGCGCGCCTCTTGGTATGCCTAGCGCCGGGACCCCGGGCGCAAAGGTATTTCACTGAACATCCGGCCGACGTCGTCGGCGTTGCTACGCACCCCGAGACCGGTGTTGTGGCGACAGGTGACGCGCGGGTGCGACCTGCCGTTATGGTCTGGGACATTGGGTCCTTGGCGTGTCGTGCGTGCCTCCGAGGGCACCATCGGCGCGCAGTTCCCCTCCTGGCATTTTCGCCGGCTCAAGGTGGTCGCTACCTGGCAACCGTCGGCTGCGATGACCTTCATCGCGCTGTCGTCTATGACTGGGCTGTTGGAGCGGTCGCAGCCGTGACACCAACGCATCAAGAGAAGCCATTGGCGCTGGTGTTCAATCGCGCAGGCGCGGGCTTCGGCGGTGGGGTTGGCTTTGCGCTCGGTGGCCGCGGCGTGCTGGCAGTGTGGACGTGCACAGGCCAAAGTGCGGCGCGTGAGCCCGTGCGCCTGGGTTCGCGTGGGTCCGTCCAAGCTACGCTCTGTCTGGCCTGGCAGGGGTCTAGCCTGGTGGCTGGCCAGGCAGATGGATCGCTATATCGCTTTTCCGGCCGTATGCTTGACCGCGTGGTGACTGCGCACCAGGGCGCAGTTAACGACGTCTGCGCGGCAGTTGACGGTCTCTGCACTGGTGGCGCTGATGGGCTTGTCAAGCTCTGGAATCTTCAGCTCGAATGTATTCTAGATGTGGACCTGGCGCTATTGGGGTCTCTCGACGCCCACGTTCGTGCGGTAGACTGGGACAGCGACCGCGGCCGTGTCGCGGTCGGCACGCGTGGCGCCGAGGTCTGGGAGCTCGACGCGACAGAGGGACGGAGCCTCCACGCAGGCGGCGCGCTCTGTTGTGGCCACTTTGGCGGCCACTTTGGCGGTGAGCTTTGGGCACTTGATGCGCATCCAACGCTGCCGCAATTCGCGACAGCTGGTGACGACCGCATGCTGCGTATTTGGTCTCTCTTTGACCGGCGTCAAGTCCGATGTGCTCAGCTTGAGATGATGGCGCGAGCGCTGGCGTACGATCCGGAGGGCCAGCGCTTTGCAGTGGGTTTCGGCGCACCGGTCCCAACGGCGACCAAGCAGTTTGACGGCAAGATTGTGATCATGAGTGCGGACGACTTTGCCGTCGTACATGAGGCGCGTGACTCGCAGAAACACATCACCGAGCTCAAGTGCGCGCAGCGTGGGCCCCAATTTCTTCGCTACCACAACCAACGGGTCTGTCGGTCGATCCGAGACTGTTTCTCTGGGAAAGGGGGGGGGGTCCAACGCGCTTGGGGCTACAACATTTCCGTTTCAAGGTACGCGCCTGGTGGTGACCTTCTGGCTGCCGGCTCACACGACCATCGCATGTACGTCTATGCTGTAGACGGTGGTGCGCTACGCCTACAAAACATGATCACACAGCATGACGCTGCGATTTTGCGTGTTGACTTTTCAGCACCAGCGAATGTGACATACCTCCGGTCCAACTGCGCAGCTGGTGAGCTCTGCTTTTTCGAGGCTGACACGGGAATGTTCATTCCTGCCGCGTCGCGCCTCAAGGACGTCAAGTGGCATTCGCTCACGTGTCCACTTGGCTGGGCGGTACAGGGGACACACGCTGCGCAGAATGATGGCTCGCGTGTGACAGCAGTCGACTGCCCACTGGCAAGTGCGCGACCGTCGCTTGCCGTGGGTGACAATTTCGGTCGTGTGCGACTCCTGCGCTACCCATGCACGTCGGCGCTTGCTAAGAGCAAGGCATACCGCGGACATGCGGCACCCGTGGCGGCAGTCCGCTGGACGGCCGGCGCGTCGCACCTAGTAACTGTGGGCGCGCGTGATCGCGTAATCTTACAGTGGGAGCACGTCGTCGACGATATTGCCGAGGAGGAGCGCGCGGCGCGTGCTGCCACGGCGGCGCCTGACGCCACCGACACGCCCGCGCCCGTCGGCGCTCCCATGCCCGCCGGCAGGGCTGACGCGGCTGCCGATGTGACCGCCGGGGCTCCCATGCGGACGGTTGATGCCCTTGCGGCAGACATTGATACGCTCGCTGACACGGTTGGAAACGACGACGAGGATGATGACGATACGGAGGGATCTGATGACAACAGCCACAACACAGGAGTAGATGCGGATCCAGCTGAGGCAACGAGCAAGCCGTGGTTGCTCGCGTGCGTGCCACCGACGCGGGCGCCGCGCGCTGTTCTGGAGCCGCCTGATGCTACACTCGCCGTTCGCTGGATCCACGGCTGTCAGGCCGAGCTATCACGAGGTGCAGTTGCATACAACGGTGCAGGCAACATAATATATGCGTGCGGTCATGTGTGCGTCATATATGCGCGCGCGCCACACGCGCAGTGGTATTACGCTGGTCACACACGCCTCGTCTCAGCGCTTGCTGCCTCGCCATGCGGCCGATTTGTCGCGTCGGGCGACCGCGCACGACGTGCACGCGTGCACATCTGGGATGCGCACGCAGGTGCAACAGTGGTCACGCTACCGCCGCGTCACCGAGGAGCAACGTGGGCCATCGCATTTGCGCCTGACAGTCGTCGACTGGCGTCCGTGGGCGCCGACAACGATGGTTCGCTGGCAGTCTGGCGAAGCCTATCCGGCGAGTGGCACGATGGTGACTTGCTGGCGCTGGCTGCAGCTGGTGACAGGCCGGTTCGGTTTACATGCTGGATGACTGCTCGTGATACTGGTGGTCTTGAGCTCGCGACTGGAGGTGACGGTCATGCATACTTCTGGCGCGTGGCTGGTGGCACGCTTGATGCGGCCGAACCTCTCTGGGGCGCGGCAGATCCGGCGCAGCGCCTACTCTGCGGCGCGGCGGTCGGTGACCGCGTGGTCACGGGCACGCGTGGAGGCCATCTCTACGTGTGGAAGGACAGGTGCTGCGCCAAGGCCGTGCGCGCGCACGAGCGCGGCCTCGAGGCAATCCACGCGGCAGGTCCAAATGGAATGGCCGGCTTCGCGACTGGCGGCGCGGACGGTTTTATCAAACTTTGGACCGCGCGCTGCGTCCATGTCCGGACCTATGACCTCACCGAGGCGCCTGCGCCGCCGCTCCGACCGGCGATCGTAGCTGTCCACATTGGTCTTGCGCGGGGCTCTGTCGCGTACTCGCCAGTGTACGCACGCGCGCATGAAAACGGGAAAACAAAGATACGCTATCCGCAGGCGCATTCTCGTACAGACAGCAGGCGCAGAGGTCTACGAAGTCGCAGCGGCATCGGGCGCGGCAACGCTCATCGCCGAGGGACACTACACTGGCGAGGCCTGGGCCCTCGCCACGAATCCGGCTGACAGCGAGCTTTTCGCGACGGCAGGCGACGATGCGACGGTCCGCGTCTGGAGCGTGTCGGCCGATAAACTTGCGCGCAAGGCGGCGTTGGATGCGCCCGTGAGGTGCCTCGCATGGGCCCCCGATGGAGCGACACTATTGGCGGGGCTAGGCGGCAACGTCTCGGGTGCTCGGCACCCCAAGGATGGCACATTTGTCCTCCTTGACGTGGCCACCCTCCGCGTACGTGCAGAGGGTAGAGACTCGCGTCATTGGATTCGCTGTGCTGCCTTTTCGCCAACGGGCGATGCGTTTGCACTGGGCTCTTCCGACCAGAAAGTCTATATCTACGACTCAGCGACTGCGCGGCTCCGTGCGCGGTGCCTCGCGCACAATGCCCCCGTCGCACAGCTAGATTGGTCTCTCGACGGCCGACATGTGCAATCGGACGCAACTGATGGCGCGGCGTCTGCGCGGTCATACATCAAGACGCCAGCCGCCCATTTAATCTGCTTCTTCCCATCCATTGGGTTTCAAGGCGCCTGACGTGCCTTGTCCGCGCAGGTGAGCACCTCTATCATTTGGCAAGCGACGGCGCACCCGTGCGTCTACCTTCGCAGCTCCGCGATGCTGCCTTCGATAGCTGGACTTGCATATATGGCTGGCCGGTTCAAGGCTGCTGGCCAGCGCTATCAGGCGATCTCGACCGTGACCGCACGGTTGACGTGGCGGCCGCAGACCGTGCGCGGACGACGCCGCTCCTGGCCAACGGTGACACAGCCGGAATCGTGCGACTTGTCCGCTACCCCTGCGCCCAGCAGGCCCGTTCGCGCGCGTGCGCGTTCCACCACGTCGGACCGGTTGCCCGAGTCTGCTTTACTGCCGACGACGGTGCGCTCATCACGATTGGTCGTCAGGATCGTGCGATTGTTGTTTGGAATGTCGATGCCACAGCAACCGTGGCCAGAGGCAAACAGGACTCCGACGAACCCCCCTTGGCGAAATGAGCACACATGTGGCTGCGCTCCCTGTCCGGGGCGCTGGCAGGTTGCTCTTCGCTCCCATTATTCCCAATATATATAATATTAGGGGCAAGCTTCGTAGAGAGACGAGAGAGTAGGGCGCGGGAAGTGGCCCGGGGGTGTCGGTTTTGTCACTCCCCGGGCCCAGGTCATTCGACCTGAGTCGCATCAAAACAGAGCACCCCCGGAGCTGGGAGACTGAAAATCCTCGCGTTCCCCCTTGTTTCCCATTCCCCCGAAATTACCAAAACTTGAATGCGTAAAATCATTTATTACGGGGTTTCGTCGGACGCCCCTTTCTTCCCATATTCCCCTTTCCCCCTTTCTTCCCAGTCCCCCTTTCTTCCCAAGTCCCTAGACGTCCCGGCCCTTGGTATCCTCGGAAAAAGTAGATTTTATCTCCTCCCACTCTTGTTGTAGAAAGTCGTAGTGTAATGATGTCTTTATCTGCTCCAACGTGATCAAGAAGATACATTGCTTCTCTATGTGTCAAATTGAGACTATCCATGACCGTCGCAACACTGAGTTTAATAACGGTCACTAGAGACGATATAGTCCGAGTCCCAGTGCCCCTCCATCGCAAGGTAAGTGACCATTGAATATTGTTGCCGTTTTGGTCCGACTATGAAATTTGCAACGGGAAGTTCGTCCGTCAATAAAAGTGACTGAGGATGATAATAGTCATGGTTGGGACTCGGAGTGAGAGGCGACTTCATCATGATGAGCAGGGAAATAGGTACTAGGCGCGCCTTGTGTTTTCGATAGGTGCCATCTGCATCTCGCTTGATCTTCAACACCAGCCTTGTGCTGACGGCTTGGAATGGTCTAGAGTCACCTCTAGGCTAAACACACCTATTTTGCACAAGTCGCCAATCTCTTTCATTATTGCTGCCACCATTGCTTCACGCTGATCAGGTGGGTATTCTTCCAACTCAGCAATATCTTCTGGCTTATAGATGATGTCATCTGCATGAAGCTGTATTGATATTTTTCAAAAGTTTGCCGCATCATCATATTGATCCTTTAGAAGTCCCTCGCTTTTTCTAGCTCTTGATCAATGTCTAGATGGCCGTCCTCCCCCCCACTTCGTGTCAAGAGACTATGCAAATTACGGTACCTACGGTACGGTCCTTCATAACTTAACAAAATACCTACGGTACGGTACCTACGGTATTTGTCAAAAAAACTAATAATGAACTTTCATCTTGGAACCTGCTTACTTCGAGTTGCAGATGGATGGCTTCAGGTTGCTCCTGGCATATTGTGTACTCGTTGCTTTCGCTCGAAGCACAAATCTTGATCTTGGTTTAAAGATCGCATTGCATGCCC
>PVBE010731950.1_pt1 | contig 11970 bp, 7 predicted proteins | sample 1631181 | NCBI WGS metagenome assembly PVBE01 (sample SAMN08397723, study PRJNA350692) | Marine metagenome, whole genome shotgun sequencing project. | isolation source: water | place: Pacific Ocean | collected 2012-04 | reverse complement strand
CGACACGGATCACGCCTTCGCGCGTGTCCTGCCGCATCCCCCAGACCCAGCATCCACAGAGGACCGCGGTCATCGCCAGGTGGATCCAACAGCTCCGGTAGCGGCCGATCAGGCCGTACTGGCCGGCCGACCACGCCCACGTGGCGATGGTGAGGACCAACAGGAAGTTGAGCTGGACGAATACCTCTCGCGTCTCCGAGTCGCCGGCGCTGCCGCCGGCGAGGACCGCGCGAATGAACCGACCGACCGCACCGATCTGCTCCCGCTGGTCGACGGGGTCGTTCATGGCCCCTCCACGCAGCGGGTGCCGCGACGTCGATCGTCGCCCGGCCGAGCCGTCTGATAGCCGAGAGGGGTCATGAGCCGACCACTCCCGAAGGTATCGTCGTCGAAGGTATCGTCGTCGGGAACTGCACCATGACGGTCGTTCCGACGCCGACCTCGCTCTCCAGCTCGATCGCGCCCCCGAGGACGGTCACGAGATCGCGCGTGATCGCCAGACCGAGCCCGGTCCCACCGTAGCTCTTCGAGGTCGATGCATCGCCCTGTCTGAAGGGCTCGAACGCCGTCGCCAGTTGGGCCTGGGTCATCCCGATGCCGGTATCCGTCACGCGGAACACGACCCGCTCGGATCCATCAGCCGGCACCTCCCTGGACATCGAGACCGTGATCGTGCCGTCGTCGGTGAACTTGACGGCATTCGAGAGAATGTTCAGCAACACCTGGCCGATGCGGGTCGAGTCGCTCTCGATGGAGCCGGCCGCGTCGAGACCTTCGGCGACGACGACGGTGCCGCGGCGGCGGGCGAGGGGCTCCATGGTCCCGACCAGGTCGGTGACCAACGGGGCCAGCTCGAAGCGCTCGACGCTCAGCTCGAGCTGGCCGGCCTCGATCTTCTCCAGGTCGAGAAGCTCGTTGATCAGCGCGATCAGGTGATGGGACGAACCCACGATCCGGTGCAGATCGTGGACGAGCGCGTCCCGGGCACCCCCGGCGGCGCCTTCTTCGAGGATCAGCTCCGTGTAGCCGATGATCGCGTTCAGTGGCGTGCGCAGCTCGTGGCTCATGCTCGCGAGGAACCGGGACTTGGTGCGGCTCGCCTGGTCGGCGCTGCGGAGCGCGGAGGTCAACTCCCCTCGGGCACGCTCGCGCTGCGAGATCTCGTGCCGGAGCTGGGTGTTCTGCTCACCGAGAAGCTGCTCGTGGCGCGCGATGGTGGCTCGGTGGTCGATGCTCGACCGGCGGGTCGCGCCGGCGAAGAAGGTCAGCACGACGGTCATGACCAGATGGGCCTGCATCGTCTCCCACGGCCCGACAATGTACTCGGGACGAATCCCGGAATAGGTCTCGACCAGAGCGAGGAGGGAGACGAGCACCACGATCGGAACGACCCACGCAGCGCCGTGGCGCTCCGAGATCAGGAATATCCCCCAAGCCGGGAACGTGCAGAGGTACCACGCCTGCATCGAACCGACGCCGCCGTTGTTGACCGCCGCGATGAAGAGCCCGAGGGCGATGATGGCGCCCGAGACGTGCGCGGCCTGCGTCAAGCCGATGAGGGTCCGCTGGCGCCCCGCCCAGACGCGACAGCCGTAGACGAGGATCCCAGCGATCGCGTGGATCGCGAAGCCACGATATCGCCCGACCAGGCCATACTGGATTCCCGACGCGACCCACACCACGACCGTCAACGGGAGCAAGGCGTTGAGGCGGACGTATGCCTCGGCGACCACGGGATCGCCAATGGAATGCGAGGGAAGGACAGCGTCGACGATCCTCCCCACGACCCCGAGCTGAGTGCTGGCGTAGGCGTCTTTGTCCATGGTCATGTGGAATCAACATACGCGACCGAGTGCCCGCCGTCAGTAGCCAGATTGCGATGTTTCCATCGGCAGTTGCGAGACCGCCCCCGACCCGACGCGTTACCCCACCTCGCAGCGACGCTCTCGGATTACGCCGACAGCACCGAGAGGCCGACGTACATCAGCACGGTGATCGCGACGATGGCCCACGAGGCCTGCTTCGCCAACGCCCAGGGCGTCATGTCGACCGGTGCCTCCGTGGGCGCCTCCGCCGCCGCGATCTCCTCGGCACTCTTCGGCTCGAGCAGGGTGAACAGGCCGATGGTCGCCAAGCCGAGCACGAAGCAGATGAAGTAGGCGTGCAGCCAGTGGAGACCGTCGACCGGGAAGAAGGTGAAGTAGCCGTACGAGCCCATCCCGACGGCGATCGCCCACTTCGCTCCGATCGCCGGCGGCCGACGCGTGAGCACGCCGACCAGGAAGATCGAGATGATCGGCACGCTGTACAGGCCGTTGACCTTCTGCAGGTAGGCGAAGATCGACTCCAGATCGGCCAGCAATGGGGCGATGATCATCGACGCGATGGCGAGGATCGTGCCGAAGATCTTGCCCACCTTCACGGTCCGACGCGCCCGGTCGGCTTCGGTCGGGAAACGCTCCGAAGAGAGACTGTCCTGATAGAATTCGAGGCAGAAGAGGGTCGACGCGCTGTTCAAGGCGCTGTTGAACGAACTCAGGATCGAGCCGACGAGGACCGCGGCGAACAGGCCGAGAGACCAGTCCGGAAGCACGTGGCGCACGACGGCAGGGTAGACCTGGTCGTTGAACGAAAGCCCGAGCGGCTTGAGCAGCTCGCCCTGCTCCAAGGTGATCTGGGTCGTGCCCTCGGACAAGAGCTGCTGACCGAGCGCGAGCACCTCGCCCGGCGCATCGGGGTTCGCGGCGAGGGCGTTCGACAACGCCGTGAGGTCGAGCGTGCCGGTCAGCTGACCGACCATGTGCAGCGCGATGATGCCGGGCAGGCAGAGCATCACGGGGCCGACGAGCTTCAGGGCCGAGGCGAAGAGCACGCCCTTCTGGCCTTCGGAGAGGCTCCGCGCCGCCATCGCACGCTGCACGATGACCTGGTTCGTAGACCAGTAGAAGACCTGTATGAACATCATCCCGGTCAGCAGCGTATCCCACGGCACCGACACGACGCCGTCGCTCTTGTCGGTCGAGGCGAGCACCGCGAGGGACTCCGGGCGATCGGCGATGAGCCGGCTCACGCCCTCTGTCATCGACCCGTCGCCCAGCGCGGCCAGGGCGAGCACGGGGATGGCCAGACCGCCGATCAACAGCCCGACGCCGTTGAACGTGTCGCTGACGGCGACGGATTTCAGGCCGCCGAAGATCGCGTACCAGCTCCCGAGCGCGCCGATGCCGACGACGATGATCCAGAGCGGCATCGCCAGGTCGAACATCGTCTTGATCGCCAGCGAGCCCGTGTAGAGCACGACCGGCAGGAGCACGGTGACGTAGCCGAAGAGGAAGAGCGCGGAGACCAGCTTGCGCGTGCCGCTGTCGAAGCGTTTTTCCAGGAAGGCCGGCGTCGTGGTGAACCCGCTCGCGAGGTACTTCGGCAAGAAGAGCAATGCCGTGGCGATCATGGCGAAGGCGGCGAGCGCCTCCCACGCGACCCCAACCAGGTTGCCGTCCTTGAACACCGCGCCGTTCAGACCGACGAGCTGCTCCGTCGACAGGTTCGTCAGCATCAGGCTGCCGGCCACGACCGGCCACGCCAGCGATCGCCCGCCGGTGAAGTACTCCTCCGTCGCGCTCTTCGACGTCTCGAGGCCGCGGACGAAGTAGATGGTCGCACCGGCCACCGCGAGGGTAGCGAGGACGAAGGAGCTGATGGTGATCGTGTTCACGGGAGAGACCTGATCGCGTGCGGCAGGAACGGCGTGTCGCGTTCGCCTCTACCCTCGCCGACGCCCGGCTGTCGAGTCGCCTGGGGCTCCATCGAGCGGACCCCGGGCGGTCGCGAACCGACCCCAGGCCGGAAGACGCTCGACGGGCTACGCCGAAAGACGCTCCACGCTCACGCCCGCTGCCGCGACGACCGCGATGCCACTTGCCCCCGGGACCCGTGCCGTCACGTGAGCGATGAAGGCCTCGGCGTGTGCTCGCTCGACCAGGTTCACCGTGCAGCCGCCGAAACCGCCGCCGGTCATCCGCGATGCCACCTTTCCGGGCGCGTCCGCCACCGCCTCGACGAGGGCGTCGAGCTCGGGGCAGCTGACCTCGTAGTCGTCGCGCAGGCTGGCGTGCGACGCTGCGAAGAGCCGACCGATCGCCGAAGCGTCGCGCCGACGCAGCGCCTGAACCGTGTCGCACACCCGCCGGTTTTCGCCGACGACGTGCCGGCAGCGCGCCCGCTCCAGTGCGTCGAGTCGATCGCCGGCCGCTTCGAGGATCTCGTCCGTCAGATCGCGCAACGTTCGCAGGCCTGGCTCGACTTCACGCAGCTTCGTCAGCGCTCCGGCGCACTCGGCCACTCGCGTGTTGTAGCCCGACGACGCGAGTTCGTGGCGGACGCCGCTGTCGACGATGATGATCGCCTGGTCGTCGGGGATGCGCACCCCTTCGGTCTCCAGTGAGCGACAGTCGACGAAGAGGGCGTGACCGGCCTCGCCGAGGAGCACGGCGAGCTGGTCCATGATTCCGCAACGGACGTCGGCGAACTCGTGCTCGCAGTGTTGGCACGTCCGGGCGAGCGCCCGGCGATCGAGGTCCCGATCGGCGAGGGCCGACGCCATCACGCCGAGGCCAGCCATCGAGGCCGCTGAGCTGCTCAACCCTCCACCGATCGGCAGGTCGGTCTCCATCCACAGATCCATGCCCGCGCTCGGCCCCTCGGCCAGCACCGTGCGGATGATCCCCTCCGCCCGCCGCGCCCAGCCGGCGTCGGCCGAGAATGCGGCATCGAGGTCGAAGCGATGCTCGGCGGCGAACGTGCCCGAGTGGACCACCACCGTCCGATCGTCCCGCCGCTTTCCGAGGATCCGCACGTAGCGGTCGATCGCAGCCGGGAGCACGAACCCCTCGTGGTAGTCGGTGTGCTCGCCGATCAGGTTCACGCGTCCCGGAGCACGGACGAGGTGCCAGTCACCGGGGCCGAATCGCTCGACCGCGAGGCGAAGATCGCGTTCGTGAATCGCTGGTGACATGCCTTGAATCCTCGAGGTTCAGAATACTGCGGGGGTCGCCGCCCGCGACCGCAATCGCCCCCGCGACCTGCGCCCGCGTCAGGCCTCGTTCGTGGCCAGAAACGCCTGGAACGCGCGCACGGCTTCCTGCTTGGCGGGCGAGTCGAGGTTGGTCCCCGACGGGTAGCTGACCGCGAAACGCTTCGTCGACGTATAACACCGCGCGGTCGGTGTCATCGGACAGAGGAGCAGGTCGAATTCGTCGGCAGCGTCGTCGTGGAACGACACCAGGAACTCCTCGGGGCCGAGGGCGACGAGCCCGACGATGCGGAACGCTCTCAGCGCCGGCACCTGCTGACCCTGGCGCCCGAGCACGGCCGCGACAGTCTCGCCGAGATCCGACTGCCAGTATTCGTTCTCGTCGAACGCCGCGGACTCATCGTCGCTCACCGGGTCGGTCGCCGACGTAGCTTCCGCCTGGCTGAGCAGTCGCTCCACCCGCTCCTTGACGGCCTCGAGCTGCGCCCGTTGCTCTTCGAGCACCTTGTGCCCCGCCTCCAGCTCGTCCCGCCGGTCCTGGAACTCGGACCGTTGCTCGTCGAGGCGCACGCGGTCTTGTGTCACCTCGGCCCACGCCGCCTGGACGGCGTGCCAGTCCTCGACGCCGACCGGAGCCTGCCGGGCCTCTGCCGGATTGCCGGGCATCGCCGCCTCGGAGAGCCGCACGATCTCGGCCTTGTCGTCGTGACCGAGCACGTCGTAGAGGAAGAAGAGGAGATCGAGGTCGAGCGACGGGTGCACATATCGTCGGCTTCCCTTGATCCGCGTGATCTCGTCAGAGAGGAACGTGACGGTGCGGCCGATCTGCGGCCGCTTCTCCGGCCACTTCAGCCCATCGATCTCGTCGAACGCCACGGCCTCCTGCAAACCCTCCGGATCGTTGATCACGCGGACCCCGTACTTCTCCGGGTCGGTCCACATCAACGAGTTCATGTCCAGGTAGAAGGGCGAGACCGAGTAACCGTTCGTGACCTCCTTCGTCGCCTCGATGAACTCGACGAATGCCTGCCGGTCCGCTTCGCCCTCGGTGGGCATGCCGGCGATGAACTGGTTGTGGGTCCAGATGCCGAGGCTGTGAGCGGCGTGCAGCAGCTCGGCTGCACGTTTCACGGTCATGCCCTTGTTCACCAGCTTGAGCATGCGGTCCGACGGACACTCGATGCCCGTGACCAGGCGGATCAACCCGCTCTCGCGCAGCTTCTCCAGCAATGGCTCGTCCAGTGACCGCAGGTTCAGGCTGTCGGACCAGAGGATGTCGAGCTTCGCGTCGATCAGCGCATCGGCGAGGGCGTGGGCGTACTTCTTCTGCGCGTTGACGTTGGTGTTGAGGAAGTGGAAGTAGCGGGTCTGGTGCCGCTCCTGCAGCCACGCGATCGAACGGATCACGTAGTCGATGTCGCGGAACGACATCCCCTGCTCGGAATACGGACAGAACGCGCACCGGGCGTTGCACCCCAGCACGAAGATCATCGGCACGACGAGCACCGGATCGCCGTGATGGCCCGCGAGCCGGTCGACCTCGGTCAGCGGAACCCCGTAGCGACAGAGGGTCTCGCGCCCGGACCGACGTCGGAGACCGAGGGCGCGCCAGTCGTATTGGGGGGGCGAGAAGGTCAGCGCCATGTCGACGCCGCCGTCGTCATCACCCGCCGTCTCGTCCTCTGGCGTGGCCATGTCGAGGACCACGGGGCCGTCGGCATCCTCCAGGAACGTCGACGGACGCACCGAGACGTTCCGGAGCAGGATCGCGCCCCCTTCGACCTCTTCGAACCGCTGGTGATTCTCCTCGAACGTGCGCTTCCCCGTCAGGTGTTCGACGAGGTGGAGCAGGGGCGCCTCACCGTGACCGTCGGCGCTGTAGTCGAGGGCGGCGCACTGCGCGTGCAGCTCTCCGAGCATCCGGATCCGGTAGGCCTCGGTCGTACCGACCTGGATGCCGCCGATCACGGTCGTGCAATCCGGAAAACGCTGTTTCAGCATCGTGGCGATGCAGAGCGACTGGTGCGCGACCGCGAGGCTGTCCGCGAGGTCGGGCTGGCTCAAGGCGGAGCACGAGAACCCGAACAGGTCCGCTTCCTCGATCTCCAACGTGTCCACGATCAGCTCGGTCGTGACCCCGATGCGGCTCTGGGCGTGAGGGCTCGGATCGGCGAGGTACGCCCGCACCGCGTCGGTGTCGGCGAATATCCGGAGGTCGATCTTGCCAGGCCGGGCGAGCGCGAGGTCGTGCAGCCGGTTCTCGTAGTCGTACTGGCGGATCTCGCGATAGCGCTCGCGTAGAGATAGCCGGACACCGACGGCGCTCCGAGCTTCACGGCCTGCAGATTCCGCGGCCAGTTCGGGTCGAGGGAGCCGAGCGACGGCGTTATCATCGCGATCCGCATGGAGCACATCCGCTGTGGTCGGACCCTCGAGAGCTTCCCTACACATTCACGGGGAGCATTCTGTGGGGGAGGTCTTGAGGGTAGCAAAGAGATAATCCAGTCCGCAGGGCTGCGCCAGACCGGCCCCCACGCCACGTCGGGGGTGTACCGAGCGGGAGCTGCCGGCCGGCGCCGGGGAGCGCGTGCCTGCCGCGCCTACTCCCCCGCCTCCATGCGTTGCGAGATCGAGACCAGCTTCTCGGCCCGCGCCGCGTTGCCCCGCGAGGCTTCGACCACCGCGAGGTTGGCGTAGCTGCCGGGCTGGATATGGTTGACCCGCCGGCTGAGCTCGCACCGGCGCCACTGAATCTCGAGGTCCTGGCGCGCGAGCACCGCCTGTCGGCACTCGTCCCAGATGCGCACCTGGTCCGAGTCATCCCAAGCCTCGCCAGCGCGGATCTGGAGGCCGAGGATCCGGCTCGGCTCCGCGTCGCGGTCGAGAGAGCCCGGGTATCCACGGGCGTTCGCCAACATCAGCCCGCCGCAGGCGAGTACCCCTGCCACGGCGCTCAACATCGCGATCGACAACACCCGGTTGACCGACACGGACTTCGTCAGGCCGAGCGGAACCAGGGCGGCCAGGGCGGCACCGATCACGAATCCGCCGGCGTGGGCCGCGTTGTTGATGCCGGGCATGACGAAGCCGAAGATCGCCAGGTACACCGTCCACCGCTGCATGACCTTCACGATCGGCGCGCCGCGCGGACCGAACCGATACGCACCGACCCAAGCGGCCCCGATCATGCCGCTGATCGCGCCGGACGCACCGCCGGAGACGACGCCGAGCCGGCCGCCGCCCATGATCTCGACGTACCAGAGGTGGCTGATGATCATCGAGCCGACCCCGGCCACCAGGTACATCAGGATCGTCTTCTTCTTGTCGTAGAGGACCTCGACGACCGGACCGACGATGATCAGCGCATAGAGGTTGAACGCGAGGTGCACGAGATCGTGGTGCACGAAGATGCTCGTCGCGAAGCGCCACCAGTCCCCGAGGAGGATCGACGGACCGTGGGTCGCGCCGAGCTCGACCAGGCTGTAGCTGCTGAATCCGAGCGACGAGCGGACACCGGCGACGCCGATCATCACGACGTAATAGAGCAGGATGCCGAGCACGAGGCTGCCCGTGCCCGGCGAGCGCTTCAGGGGCCCGGGCAGGTGCTCGAACAACATCCCCTCGAAAGCCGTCCCGTGCAGGTACTTGTCGCACCGCCGACACCGCACCAGCTGCGGCACGATCAGCGCGCCGCACTTCGGACAGGTCTGCGCGTCATTCACCGTCGAAGTCCCCCTCGACGAAGCGACGGGTGAGCGTGCTCGCGTCGCCGACGTAGCCGGCTGGCGTCAGCGCGGCCAGCCGATCCCGCGCGTCCTGGGGGATGTCGAGGCCAGCCACGAACTCGCCGACCACCGACGCGTCGACACGCCGGCCGCGTGTGAGCGCTTTCAGCTTCTCGTAGGGCTCGGGGACCCCGTAGCGGCGCATCACGGTCTGGATCGCCTCGGCCAGCACTTCCCAGCTGGCATCGAGGTCGGCCGCGAGGCGCCCATCGTCGACATCGAGCTTGCCGATGCCCTTGCGGGTGGCGGCGTAGGCGATCAGCGAATGCGCGAGACCCACGCCGACGTTTCGCAGCACGGTCGAGTCGGTCAGGTCTCGCTGCCACCGCGACACCGGGAGCTTCGCGGCCAGGTGTCCGAAGAGCGCATTCGCGACGCCGAGGTTGCCCTCGGAGTTCTCGAAGTCGATCGGGTTGACCTTGTGCGGCATGGTCGACGAACCGACCTCGCCCGGCACGGGCCGCTGCTCGAAATAGCCGAGACTGACGTAGCCCCACACGTCGCGATCGAAGTCGAGCAACACGGTGTTGAACCCGGCGACCGCGTCGAAGAGCTCGCCGATGTAGTCATGGGGCTCGATCTGGGTCGTCATCGGACACCAGGCGAGGCCGAGCCCTTCGACGAAGCGACGGGCCACGTCCGGCCAGTCGACCTCGGGGTAGGCGACGCGGTGGGCGTTGAAGTTTCCGACCGCGCCGTTGATCTTCCCGGCGATGGCGACCGCCGCAGTCCGCGTCCGCTGCCGTCGCAGGCGTGCGGCGACGTTGGCCATCTCCTTGCCGAGCGTCGTCGGCGACGCCGTCTGGCCGTGGGTCCGCGACAACATCGACCGATCGGCGTGGGCGTCGGCCAGCCCGACGATGTCGCCGATGACCGCGTCCATCTCCTCCAGCAGGACCGCGCGCGCGTCGCGCAACATCAGCCCGTAGGCGAGGTTGTTGATGTCTTCCGAGGTGCACGCAAAGTGCACGAACTCCGAGATCGGACCGAGCTCCGGGTCCGACGCAATCCGCTCCTTGATGAAGTACTCGACCGCCTTCACGTCGTGGTTGGTCGTGCGCTCGATCGCCTTCACCCGATCGCCGTCGCCGTGGCCGAACTGGTCGACGATGCGCGCCAGTACGCCCGCGGAGCGTTGGGACAGGGCCGGCACCTCGGCGATCGCCGGTTCGGCCGCCAGCGCGCGCAGCCAGGCGACCTCGATCGCCACGCGGTTCCGGATCAAGCCCAGCTCGCTGCACAGCGGCCGGAGCGCGTCGACCTTGGTCGCGTACCGGCCGTCGATGGGCGAGATGGCGGTGAGGTGGGTGAGGTCCATGGCGTGGTCCACGGGGAGGAGACGGAGAGCGGATACGTCGCCCTGACCCTCGGGTCAATGTACCATGGACACGCGCGGCACCCGCGTCGAGCACGCACCGGAGCCTCCCTTCGCCATCACCGCTCAGTTCGACGAGATCGCCTTGAACACCCGCTCGACGTCAGCCGCGGTGTAGGGTTTGGCCAGGAACCCTGCCAATCCCTTGCCGGCGAACCGCTCCGTGACGTCGCGCTCGTTGTACCCGCTCGACAGGACGACCTGGACCGTCTTCGAGACCCGCCGAAGCTCCCGGAAGGTCTCCTCCCCGTCCATGTGCGGCATGGTCAGGTCCAGCAGCACGTAGTCGAAGTGGTCCGGGCGCTCCTTGAACAACGCCAGGGCCTCGCGGCCGTCAGACGCGCCGACCACGTCGAATCCGATCCTCTCCAACATTCTCCCACCGACGCTGAGCACCGTCTCGTCGTCGTCCACGAGCAGAACCCAACCTCGCCCGAGCCAGGAAGCGTGCGCGCCGCCCGGGTCGGTGTCGCGGCGCACCACGCCATGTTCCAGAGCGGGGAGCAACACCTTCACGGTCGTGCCCTTCCCCGGCTCCGAATAGAGCTTGATGGCGCCCTCGTGCCCCCGGATGATGCCGAGCACAGCGGACATCCCCAGGCCGCGCCCGGTGAACTTCGTCGTGAAGAAGGGGTCGAAGACGCGGTCGACGGTCTCCTGGTCCATGCCGCTGCCGGTGTCCGAGACCTCGAAGAACACGTACTGGCCCTCCGGGAACTCGCGGTCGAGCTGGAGGGCCTCGAGATAGGCGCGATCGCAGTCCATGGCGCCGGTCGTGATACTGACCACGCCGCTCACCGTTCCGATCGCCTCCGAGGCGTTGGTCACCAGATTCATGATGATCTGCCGCATCTGTGTCGCGTCGGCGCGAACGGCGGGCAGATTGGGCGAGAAGTTGTACTTCAACACCACGTTCTTCGACCGCGAGACCATCAGCAGCCGCGACATCTCCTCGACCAGCTCGTTGACGTCGAGATCCTGAATCTGGAAGCGACCGCGGCCCGAGTACGCGAGCATCTGCCTGGCGAGATCGGCCGCCCGCTTCGCCGCGGTCTCGATCCCCGTCAGGCAACTCAGCACCGGTGATGCGGACGAGAGATCGTCGCGAGCCAACTCGACGTTTCCGAGGATGCCGACGAGCAGGTTGTTGAAGTCGTGGGCGATGCCCCCGGCGAGCACCCCGAGGCTCTCCAGTTTCTGCGTGTGCTGCATCTGACGCTCGAGCTTCAGCCGGTTCTCCTCGGCCGTCTTCCGCTCGGTGATGTCCGCAGAGAGGACGAGCAGTCCGTGCTCGACCCGGTGGGCTCGGTTCTCGTACCAGGAGACACGCCCGTCCGGGTATTCCCACCGCTGCACGTTGCTCCCGAGTTCGCCCGTCTCGAAAACCCGTTGGCACATCTGGCCGAATTCGCTCTCACGGGTGCCCGGGAACACCTCCTCGATGGAGTGACCGAGCAGGTCTTCGGCGGATGCCGGGAGCATCCCGACGAGCGCCGGGTTCACCAGCCGGTAGACCCAGTCGTCGTCCAGCACCAGCACCCCGTCGCTGATGCTTTCGAGCAGGCGGTTGAAGTCCGCACTGAGAAACGAGAGGTCCTTCTCGGTCATTGTTCCTGCTCCCTCGGCCGCCCGAGACCCCACGCGCTGTCGATGACGTCGACGCAGGACCCGGCCCAGCGTTTTCCATGGTCCGCCCATCAGACACGCTGGCGCACGGACAGTCCAGGACGATCGTGTACCGCCCCCCCCCCCCCCCCCCCCCCCCCCCCGGCCCGGGG
>PVBE012608348.1_pt1 | contig 11971 bp, 9 predicted proteins | sample 1631181 | NCBI WGS metagenome assembly PVBE01 (sample SAMN08397723, study PRJNA350692) | Marine metagenome, whole genome shotgun sequencing project. | isolation source: water | place: Pacific Ocean | collected 2012-04 | reverse complement strand
CGGATCCCAAGGACGTCCTGGCGACGATGTACAACCTGCTCGGATTCGATCCCGACCAGACGACGATCCCCGATCGGCTCGAACGCGACCTACGAATCATCCCGCACGGCAGCGTGATGCACGAACTGTTCTCGTAGCAGACGAGAAACGAGACAGGCCGCGTCTCTCGACTCTCCGCTATTCAGCCCCGTCCTTGGCGACGCTGTTTAACGAGCGTTTGCGACTTTCACGCACGGCCCGCAACCAGCAGACGCCGCACTGACACGCATCGCGCCCGCAGGTCCCCGTGACGTCGTGCGCTTCGAGCGGCCTGATCGCCGCCGCGACGAGTTGCTGCATCGTGCGATAACCGGCGTCGTTCTTGTTCTTCCAGCCGTTCTGTGCGATCTGCTCCCAGCCGCCCGCAGCAGCGGCCAACGGAGCTTTCAGAATCCGGCTTTCGGATGGCAACGCGACGTTGACCAGCGCCGCGAACGGTTGCTTCGCCAACGCCGGTCCAAAGAGCTTCTCGATCTGCGCACGCAGAGCCCGCTCCCCCTCGGGCAACGATTGACGGCGCTCTTCGCGATTGAAGGAGTAATCCCCGTAATACTGCGCGTTCAGATCGAGCCAGGCGACGATCCGTTCGAAGCTCTCGCGATCCAGTTCCACGCCTTCGTGACCCTCCAGCAGAAGTTCCGCCAGACCGCCCGCGTGCGCGAAGTAATCCTTCGGCCGGCTGACGGGATGTTCCCGGTTGCGATACGCGATCGCGACCAAGTCCTTGCGACGCGTCAAAGCATCGTGGGCCGTGTTGTACTTCGTCGGCGTGCCCAACAAGTTGATGCCGCCCGCGATTTCCGAATCCAGCCCGTGACAATCGATGCAATAGCGATCCAGCACCGGCTGCACGCTACGGGCGAAACTGAATCCGCCCGCGTATTGAGGCCCGGCGGGCGGTTTGGGTGTGTGAACTTGCACGTTCTGTGGAATCGTCGCGACCGGCGTCGAACGACGCGATTCGTGACAGCCGACGCAGGCTGTCACCTCGCCCGCCTGCAAGTAGACGGACGACCGCATCGTCATGACCGCCATCCCGTTTTCGTCCAACGCCTGAAACTGCAACGGCACGCCCGCCGGCGCTTGAAACGCCACCGAACCGTTCTCGTCCACGGGAACCGTGCCGATAATTCCCTTGATAATCTCATTGTTAGACAGACTGAGCGCCGGCTTGGCCCGCGTGGGCTGACCAAACAACCGATTGATCCGCAGACTCTTGATGCTGCCCGGCTCGATCGACTCGGTGCTCTCGTAAATGTCCTGCAGGTAAAACGTCCCGGTTTCGGGGACCGAGGCGAGCTGGGCGGCCGGACGAATCACGGGCGGCTTCGTGCGCGGCCGCAGCGGAATCGGCGAATAGCAACCGACCGACGCATCACGATAGACCAACTCCCGCCCCCCCAGCGTGTCCACGAGATAAATCGCATACCGCGAGTCTTCCAGGTACGAAACCAGAAACAGGTCTTCGTTCAGCGGGTAGGGGGTCACGTAGCGTCCGCGTCCGCGCTCCGTCTCGGGAAACTTGACCTCGGGCGTAATCCGTGTCAGCGGTTCCTCGCCGTCCCGGCCCTTGAGCGGATCGACCACAATCGTGGAACCGTGCGTGTATCCATGATGGGCCGTCGCCGTGGCGACGACCTTGTGTGATCCGGGAATCGCCAGCGTCTCGGCGATCATGCACGGATTGCGCGTGTAGTTGCCATAGAAGTGCTCCGTCGCCGATCCGTCGGGACGCGTCACCCACAGGCTCTGAAAGATCGTGTCGTGCCGGTTGATGTAATCCCAACGCGTATACACCAGCCGCCCGTCGTGCAGCACGCTCGGATCCCACTCGTTCGCCTCGCCGAACGAAATCTGCCGAATCCCCGTCCCGTCGAGTTCACCCCGAAACAGCAGATACACCGGCGTGTACCGCGTTCCGTGGCAACGTCCAAACGTCTGGCACCGCGTCGACACGAAGGCCATCCCCCCGTCCGGCAGGTAACACGGATCGAAATCCTCGATCAAGACCGTCTGTCGGCCTTCCCAGGTGTCGAGCGTGTCTGTCGCCGTGCCCGTCACCTGACGAACGTCGCCCGTTTCAAGGTTCGCCTCGTAGATGCAGAAGCGCCGCTGATCTTTTTCTTGAACAGAATGATCGCAGAACACGAACAGCACGCGTTTCCCGTCGAACGAAAGATCCGGATGTGTGATCTCACCCACTGGCAATTCGCCCTCAAACAACGGCCTCACTCGCGGGGCGTCCTTCCAGGACTCCAACACCACCAGCCCAGGTCCGACCTGACTGTGACGTCCCAAATACTGGTCGCACATGTGATTGAAGCCGGGGTGGTGTCGCTTGTTGATCAACAGCTTGTCGAAATCGAGCGCCGGATGCGAAAAGATAATCCGCCGCCGCAACGCACGCACCTCGTCCGCCAGTTCCCGCAGCTGAGCCGGTCGGGCGTCCGCCGCGTCGGCGCGCCGGGCTTCGAGCTTCGCAAGCTGTCTCGCGAACTCCCCTCGCGGCCCGGTCTTCTGCACGAACTCGAGAGTTCGCCGGGCCAGCGTCAGCGTTTCGTCAACGTCCCCCGCCGATGCACGAGGCGCAAACAGAAGCAGCAACGGAACCACGACGAATGCGAGAAACTTCATCCCCACTCCTCCCTCGGTTGAAGCAAAACCTCTCCACCCAAGATGCGGACCGATCGATCAACCGCCCGCTCACGCAGGCAACACGAACGCCGATACCGCACAATGCACCGTTGGATTGTCCCCGATTCAGCCGGAAATGCCAATGGGAAAAGCAGAGGAAAACCTGCGACGGCACGTTAAGAAGCCGCTGACGCCCCGCCCCCGGCTTTCCGCTTTGAAAACACGCCACCGGGGACGGGGCAACATCTCCGGTGGCGGCGTCGGGTTCGCATCCGAAGACGCACGCGAACCCACGTCTCTGTTCGGTCAGCCACATCCGACATTGGATTCGCTGCCGGCATCGGCACAGCCGGCCCTCTCAGTGCTCGACTTGAGTCGGGCGTCTGCGTTGTACAATTCAAACAACAGAGCCGCTCGGGTGCGCAGGCCGTGCTCCCGGGGGTTGCTGTGGCCGGTGAGGATTCTTGTGTGATGACTTGGCCTCACCGGCCCGTTTTTGTGGTTGTGTTTCTGTCGTGTTATGGCGGTTCAATCAGAGATCCGTCCGGGGGAGACCCGGCCCTAGTGCGCCTGCAAGCGCATTGAATCAGCGAGGTGGAAGTCCTCGCCGGGGTTTGACCTGAGCCCTGTAACCGAAAGTAACTGCGTTCTCGCGAGAGGAGGTGGAGAGCAACTGGAGGTGAATGACCAGTCCGTAGGACGACGAACTCGATTCGGCCTGTCGTCATGGCGAGCCTGCTAGGGAATGGCGAAGCCCAAAGGACGTCAAGCGAAACTCTGCTGAGTGAGTGCAAGCTGTGTGATGGAGTCTTGCGACGGTAAGCCCCGTAGCGCAAAACCAGGTCGGCGGCGGGGACGACGAGGGGTGGTTGGAGACGGAATGGTTGGAAGATTCGATGTTGTGAAGCAGGGAGACCTGTGCGGCCTCATTGAACGCTTTGAGGAACGGTTGATGCCGAACCTGAGAACGCTGTCGGAGCAATTGCGAAGCGGAACCTACCGTCCGCAGGCGATCCGACGGAAACATATTCCCAAACCGGGCAGCCGTGAAACGCGTCCCTTGGGAATTCCGACGGTTCGGGATCGGGTGGTGCAAACCGCACTCCGCAACGTACTGGAACCGATCTTCGAACGGGACTTCGCCGAGCAGAGTTACGGTTTTCGTCCCCAACGCGGCTGCAAAGATGCGCTGGTGCGTGTCGATGAGTTGCTGGAGAACGGCTACACGCACGTCGTGGATGCGGACTTGAAGAGCTATTTCGACACGATTCCTCACGGTCGGCTGATGGCGTAGATTGAGAACAGAATCAGCGACGGACGTGTGCTGGAACTCATTCAGATGTTTCTGAAACAACAGGCGCTGGAGGACCTTTCCGCGTGGACGCCCGAAGAGGGCAGTCCACAAGGGGCGGTTGTCAGTCCGTTGCTCAGCAACATCTACCTCGACCCGCTCGACCATCTGATGGCCGCGGAGGGATTCGAGATGGTCCGGTACGCGGACGACTTCGTGATCCTGTGTCGAACTCGTGAAGACGCCGAGCGGGCCTTGGACGTCGTGCAACATTGGACGGTTCACGCCGGACTGACGTTGCATCCGGAGAAGACCCACATCGTCGACACGGCCGAGGGGAGTTTTGACTTTCTGGGGTACACGTTTACGGGGGAGCATCGCTCCCCGCGGAACAAGAGCCTGCGGAAATTCCAGGACGCCGTTGGCCACAAGACGCGGCGGAAGAACGGGCACAGCCTTCCGGTGATCATCGCCCAACTCAACCCGACGCTGCGTGGCTGGTTTGAGTACTTCAAGCACTGCCGGCCCTCCACCTATCCGAGTCTGGACAAGTGGATTCGCATGCGTCTGCGAAGCATTCTTCGAAAACGCCACAAGGGCCAAGGTCGCGGATGGGATCATTTTCGCTGGCCCAACGTGTACTTTGCCGGACATGGACTGTTTTCCTTGAAACACGCTCATGCCTCGGCCTGTCAATCCTCTTTGAGGGAACACTACCGACCGGAGAGCCGGATGCGGGAGACCCGCACGTCCGGTTCGGAGGTAGGGGAGAGCTAACCACTCTTCCCTACCCCTATTCTTCGGTTGCGAATCCCCCCGATTGTTGTTCTGCTGGATCGTCGCGCGTCCGTTACCCTCGGACCTGCGTTTCTGATTCGCGTGGAGGTCATTCCAGCATGAGAACCACTCTCGTTTTTCTCGCCATCGCGGCGCTGACGTTCCAACAACACGTGTCAGCCGCTGAGGAGTTCGAAACCGATCTGCTCGTCGTCGGCGGCACGGAAGCCGGTTGGGCGGCCGCCATTCAGGCTGCTCGATTGGGAGTGGAATCCATCACGATCGTCCATGACGGAAAGTGGTTGGGAGGGCAGTTCACCGAGCAGGCCCTGGCCTGCGTCGACGAGAACAAAGGCGTCGGCAAAGTTGGATGGGGCGTCGACTGGCACCCGATGAAGCGCTCCTTCCATCGCTCCGGGTTGTTCAAGGAATTGATGGACCGGATCGAAGCCTTCAACACGCACAAGTACGGCTCACCCATGCCCGGACGTCCCTTTCATGGACCCTCCACGTTCCGACCGGCAGAGGCCCAGGCCGTCTTTCGCAAGATGCTAAAGCCCTACCTCGACTCGGGACAAGTCCGCTTCATCACCAATCACTACCCCGTTCGCGCGGACGTCGACCGCAGCGAACCGCTACCCCGACTGACGGGACTTTGGTTCGTCCCCGTCGACGGCAAGCAGGCGGACCTACACGTGGGGGCCAAGATGACAATCGACGCCTCGGATTGGGGCGAAGTCATTCAGCTTTCTGGCGCGGCCTTCGAATGCGGCCCCGATCCCCAATCGCGCTATGGCGAACCGAGCGCCCCGGCGGATCTGACCCGCAATCCCCCGAATGAGATGAATCCCATCACCTGGGCGATGATCGTGACCGATTCAAAACGGGAAACACCCATCCCCCAACCGCCTCATTTTGACGATCGCAACTACCCGCGGGCGACTCGCTTCAGCCTTTCCGAATTTCGTGACTTGCAGTGGGATCATCCGAACCCCGGGCTGGGCGCGATCCTCCACTGGCCGCCCGCCGGCAAGGCGTCGCCGCGTCAATTGAGCGTCTACACCGTACGCCGCGTGGTCGACGGCTTCACGAGCACGCCGGGGCAGACCATTATTCTCCTCAACTACATGAACGGGCAGGATTACCCCCTCGAACGCCTGCCGCAGCGCGTCGTCGACAAACTGGAAGCGACCGAACGCGGGGCTTCCGAGAAGAACATCGTCTTGATGACGCGCACGCAGCGTGAAATCATCTTCCAGGATGCGAAAGAGCATTCGCTCGGCGTGCTCTATCACATGCAGAACTTCGTCCACGACCGCGCAGACGACAAGACACACTCGTTTCGCAATTTCGCCCTCAGCGACGAATTCGGCACGTCCGACCATCTCCCCCCCAAACCGTACATCCGCGAAGGCTTGCGTCTGAAGGCGCTGTACATGATGCGCGAGCAGGACGGGCGCAATCGCGACGGCAAGACCAAGACGGCCGCCCGCGAGCGCTTCGCGAAGGTGATGTACCCGGACGGCCTGTTCGCCTGGCAGTTCCACTACGACTTTCACCGCACGGGCCGGACCTACCTCAGCGATGAAGGAGCGAGCGGGCCCTGGATTGACTACCACAAGCCGAACCGCCACACGAAGTTCGTCAGCGACCGTTCGGTCTTTCCGCTGCGGAGCTTTGTTCCCGAACGGATGAACGGACTGCTGGGCGCTCAGAAGAACGTCGGCTACAGCAGCATCGTCAGCGCCGCGATTCGCCTGCACGACCAGTGCATCGCCGTGGGGCAGGCAGCCGGAGCGATGGCCGTCGTGTCGCTGCGCACGGGGGGCGAGCCGCGCGACTTCGCCTTCGATCGCGACAAGCTCGAAGCCGTTCGGCACGCACTCTGTGGGGAATCGAAGGACTCGGTTCCGCTGCTGGTCTGGCCGTTTCGAGACGTCAAGCCCGCCGACCCCGCCTACGTCGCCGTCAACCGTCTGGCTGCCTTGGGAGCATTGCCGCTGGGCGAACGCGATATTGACTTCCGAGCCGACGAGTTGGCGGATGCCCAGTGGCGCGAGCGCGTCGTCGAGCTTTCACGCCAAGCGAAACAGATTCCAGAGGCCGTCCAACCCTCGCAAGCGGGCGACCTAAGCCGGGGCGAATTCTGCCGGCAGTGGTGGCAGACGATTCGCGATCTGCCGCATCGTGAGTTTGTTCGAGCCACTCCCTCCGATGCGGACGCCGACGGCATCCCCGATCGCGACGACCCGTTGCCGTTTACCGCAGGGAAGGCCGTCCGCTTTGAGATCTCCAAACCGCCCCCCGACCGGGACGGCATTCCCTCAGCGACGACCGACGACTCGGCACGCACGTTCAACTTCTGCGGAGCGAAAACGGAGCAAACGCCCGGGTTCGCCAGCGACCACGGACGTCCCTTCGATGCCTCCCGCGGATTCGGCTGGAGCCGCGACGTCAGCGCGAATCATCGCCGGCGAAACGCGCTCAAGGGCGTCCCGCGAGACACCTTCCTGTTCACACGCACCAGCGACCGCTGGGAATGTGAAGTGGCGAACGGCCGATATCGCATCACCGTCTGCGTCGGCGACTCGGGCCACGAACAACTCCAGCAAACCGTTTCGGTGGAAGAAACCGTGCTGATCGACAAGATCACGACCGCCACCGGAACGTTCGCCGAAGCCTCGCTCGACGTCACCATTTCCGACGGGCGTCTGACGGTCGATCTCGGGTCGGGGGAGTCGAAGTCGAACACCTGCATCAACTGGCTGCGGATTGAGAAGCGGTGATGACGGCTCATCGAATCAGACCACAGAACCTGCCGCAGCGCTGAGAAGCCTTTTCCGGTCCAAATGGTCCTCAGCTCGGATTATTCATGTAGGCCGGAACAAGGACGCGCAAGTGTTGCCGGAACAGCGCAAACGCACTCGGATGACATCGCACCCTGTCTATCACGTGATCCAGGAAAAGCGGACGCAGTTCCGGCTCGAGCGGCGTTTGCTCGTACCGGCCTACGGACGCATGAATAAGCCGGGTCACTCGCCGTTCTTCAGCAGTTCCAACATCGCCTCGCCGAAACCCTTGCCGATGCGGTTGAACCAGATTGCGCTGCCGAGGTAATGGTACGGTCGGTCGGAGCCCACCTTCTGCCACTGTTCGAAATGATTCTGCCATCCGGGAAAGACGCGTTCCGCCTCTTTGTCCGCCAGCACGTCTGTGCGGATCGTCTTGACGTTCCCTTTGAACTCCGACACGTCGTTCATGGCAAGCTGCGCATCGCGGATTTGCAACATCGCCCCTTGAGCGGGCTTCGAGCCGTTCTGCCCGAGCGTGCCGATCACGAACGGCAGTTTCGGCGTTTTCAAGTCCTTGCGGACGTCGTTGATGAAGTGCTTCATGTTCGTCTCGTATTCGCCCGGTGCCGCGCCGCCGAACATGTCGTTGAATCCCTGAAACCAGACGAATCCCGTAATTTCGAGCTGCTTCCCTTGAAGCGCGGGGAACATCGTCTCGTAGTTTGCGAAGGTCTCCTGAACTTCGCTCAGCATGTTCCGATACGATGAGCCGTAGGGCGATTTGATGTCGTCCATTGTCGGCAACGGATCGTTCTTCTTGTTCTTCTCGTTTCTCTTCCTGACGCGTTCCTGCGCCTGCTCGAGTTCCTTCTGAAGATCGGCCTCGCCCGGAATGCCCGCACTGGGCGAGCGAAACTTCTGGTATAGTGAATGCCCCCCCCACGCGGCCTTGATCAGCAGCACCGGCTCGTCAAAGTGGTTTCCCATCGCGGTGCCGAATTCGAGTTCCGCGCCGGTCTTGTTGGGAGACCCGTAACCGATCGTCAGCCCCCCGTGCCGCTTCAGGAACTTGATGAACACGTCGTCACGCACGACCCACTTGCCGTCCTGCCGAAGGTGCGCGAACAGGCCTTTGGTCTTCGCGTCGGTCGCCTGATGCTCAAGCAGCTTGTTGGACGCCTTGCCTTCCATGTTGGATTGTCCCGCAAGGATGAAGACCTTTACAGTCTGTGCCTCGGCGGCAAACGCACCGGTCACACAAAACACGGCAATCACGAAACTGGTGGCGACTCTGCTGGCAAATGGATTCAACGGAGGGACTCCTTGAGGGGATGACCGTGGGGGCGTGGATCGACCGCTTGCGTGCCGCGCGGAAACAAGTTGCATTGTGCCGAAATTCGAAGACCCAAACAAATCCAGAGTACAAGAATCGTGACACTTCCGCCAAAGGAAATCAAAAGGGGGCATGCCGCAGTTGCTTCGGGAATTGCATGTTCGCGCCGAACCGAACAAAATGGCCTCGCCGTCCGCCCACTTCGCGATGAGAGCCCCCGTATCCCCTCGAGCCTCCTTCTCATGACTGAACCCCTCGCATCACTCAACGGACGGACGATTCCACTCTCCGAAGCCGCGATTTCGCTCTTTGACCTCGGTTTTGTCCAGGGAGCGACGGTCACGGAGATGATTCGCACCTTCCACCACAGACCGTTTCGCCTCGAAGACCATCTGCGACGGCTGCAATTCTCGCTCGATGCGGTCGGATTCCCCAATCCTGCCAGCCTCGGAAGCATTCCCGAGACGATCGACGCTCTGCTGACCCACAACGCGGCGCTGATTCCCGCATCGCACGATTTAGGCGTCAACGTCTTCGTCACCGCCGGGCTGCAATCGTCCTATCTCGCTCCGACCGAGCGCGACCGAGCCGGTCGGCCGACCGTGGGCGTCCACACGTGGCCGCTCCCCTTCGAGCTGTGGGCCGACCGGTACGATACGGGGCAACATCTGCTCGTCCCCCCGACGCGACAGATCCCTGCCCGCTGCCTCGACCCGCGCATCAAGATGCGCAGCCGGCTTCACTGGAATCTGGCAGATCGCCAGGCCCGGGAAGTCGACGCGGACGCCCGCGCGATCCTGCTCGATGGCGACGGCTGCTTGACCGAAACCGCAACCGCCAACTTTTTCATTGTCGTCAACGACGAAATTCGTACGCCCCCACCCGAAAAGACGCTGGGTGGGATCAGCCGCGACGTCGTCGCACAGCTCGCCCAGGACGTCGGCTGCCGCTTCCTGCACGCTGACATCACACCCGACGACGTGGCCTCCGCCGACGAGGCATTTACTTCGTCGTCCCCCTATTGCCTGCTGCCCGTCACGCGCTTCAACGGTCGCGCGGTCGGCTCGGGACGTCCCGGACCGGTTTTTGCGAATCTGATGAGTGCGTGGAATCGTCTCGCGGGTCTGGATATCATCGACCAGGCACGGACGGCAGCCCGCCCCCGCATGAGCCCCCCAACCGATTGATGCTCCCCGCGAATGAAACATCCTTTCCGAGACCACGTCGAGTTCTTTCGACAGTTCCGCCGGCGTTTTGAAACCACCGGCGCAGTCGCCCCCAGCAGTCGCTTTCTCGCAAACGCAATGACGGGCCCTCTGAAACGGCGAACCGAGTGCGTCCGCGTGCTCGAGATCGGACCCGGAACCGGCGCGGTTACCAAGAGAATCGTTCAACTGCTCAAACCAGACGACCGGTTCGACCTCGTCGAGCTCAACGAGGAATTCGTCGACATTCTCAACCGCCGCTTTGAAAGCGAAGCCGACTTCCAGTCGGCCGCCCCGCGTTCACAGATTCATTGCTGTCCCTTGCAGGACTTCAGCAACGACGCCCCCTACGACATCATCATTTCCGGGCTGCCGCTGAACAACTTTCCCCAGGATTTGGTCGCGGAGATCTTCGAAACCTATTTCAAACTGCTCGCTCCGGGTGGCGTGCTTTCGTACTTCGAGTACATGTATGTGCGGCCGGTCCGCAAACTCGTCTCCCGCGGTTCCGAAAAAGAACGCATCCACGCGCTCGACGAGATTATGACCGCCTACGCCAAGAAACACGGCTTCGATCGCAGTTGGGTGTTCGTCAACGTCCCGCCCGCGTGGGTGCAACACTTGCAGGCGGAACCGGTCTCCGTCTGAGGGGCGCAAAAAAAAGACGTCCGGCTCCTGCAAGAATCGGGCGTCTTTGAGATGCGATTTCAGTCGTCCTTGGGGCGAACTCAGTTGTTGAGTTTGATCTTGGGAGCCTCGGCCTTCTCGATGCCGATGAGTTCGATGTCGAACACGAGCGTGTCGCCCGCCTTGATCGGGCTGCGTCCCGGAGGACGATCGCCGTAGGCCAATTCCGAGGGGATGAACAACTGCCACCTCCCGCCGACCTTCATCAACTGCAACGCCTCGGTCCAGCCTTTGATCACCTGGCCCACGCCGAACGTGGCCGGTTCGCCGCGATCGCGCGAACTGTCGAACTTGGTGCCATCGATCAACGTTCCCGTGTAATGCGTCACGACCGTATCGGTCGCCTTGGGGCTCGCTCCTGTTCCCGCCTTGACGATCTTGTATTGCAGCCCGCTCTTGGTCGTCTTGACGCCCGGTTTTTTCGCATTCTCAACAAGCCACTTCTTGGCGACGGCCCCCTTGGCGGCATTGGCTGCCTTTTGGAAGGACTCGAAGGCGGCCCGGAAATCATCGGGGGAAATCTTGGGATCGCTGCCGTTGAGCGCGTCGGCAAAGCCCAGCAGCAGCAGTTTCGTCTCGATGTTCAAGCCGTCGCTTTTCAGTTGGCCGGCAATGCTCATGCCGACGTTGTGGCCGATCCCGTAGGAGACCTTCTCTTTGTCGGTCTTGAACGGTGACGGCTTCGCCACGGTTGCCTTCTTCTCTGCCTTCTTGTCCTGAGCCGACGAAACGCCCGCCAACAGCCCAAGCACGAGTGCCGTTAAGAACATGCTACGCATGGATCGATTCTCACTTCCAGAGTCTACGAGTGGCCCGTCAGCAGACGCTGCCAACCGGAAAGCCGAAAGATCTACCATAGCCGCTTTTCGCGAAAGTCACCACCGACACCAATGTCAAACCACCGATCCGCTCATCTTCCCGCACCCGTCGGGCCTATTGGCCTTCGCCCGAGCCTGTGATAGAATCCAGCGAACCCCTTGGGGGGCTGCTTGTGGGGCCTTTCTCGACTTGTTCCGTTCGTCGATTGGACCGCGATGGACTTCGTTTCATGTACGCCTGATTCAATCGTCACCGCGGAGGGTGAACGTCAACGATGGTGAACTTTCGGTCAACGTGCCGCCGTTCGCCGCCTCGGATGAGACGATTCTGTTGCGCGAGTGCCTGAATTGCGGACGCTGCAAAGCGTCCGATGTGGCCGTCCGCAGGGAAGGGG
>PVBE011956592.1_pt1 | contig 11971 bp, 8 predicted proteins | sample 1631181 | NCBI WGS metagenome assembly PVBE01 (sample SAMN08397723, study PRJNA350692) | Marine metagenome, whole genome shotgun sequencing project. | isolation source: water | place: Pacific Ocean | collected 2012-04 | reverse complement strand
TTCTCATCCACTGTATAGAGTGTTCTGCCGTCAGCTTTGGTGATTCTTGTGGCTTCATCCAGAATCATTTCAAACAGCCTGTCGGTATTTTTCTCAGTTGAGAGAGCGACCCCAATTTCACTCAAACGGTGAATTTGTTCCTGTAGATACTTGATTTTATTCTGATCAGTCATATTAAGTTTGTAAAAAGTTATTGATCCTGTGCAAACTGAAATGTACGCTGTCTGTCTGATTGGACACAATTAGATTAGGATGGGATTGACAACAATGGATTAATTTCTGATATGGCCCAAGAGTTTCAATCTCGAATTATAGAATTAACTGATTCCGCTCTATCAGGTTCTATTACCGCGGATGCCCTCATCCGCTTAATGAATGATATAGAGAAACAATCACCGCCAAAAGAAATTATTCATTTATTCCTTGAACTGGCTCATTTACCCAATGTTGCAAAAATCATAACAGTTGCAGGACTTACAGATGCGTGGCTGAAACAAATCTGCAATTTCATTAGTGAATCTCAATATCATGTAGGCAGTTTACTTAAACAGCGTGCAGATAGATATAGTGATAAAACCGCATTTAAAATGATAAGCGGGGAGAATGTAAACGAACGAACTTATGATCAGGTCTGGTTTGATATTATTCAGGTCGGAAAATCAATCATTTCTTTCGAACAGCCTGAAAAAGTACCCGTTATTGGATTACTGACTTACAATCAATATCGCGGTGCATTAATTGATCTGGCATGCTTATCCTTTGGAATACGCGTCATCCCTATTCCATTAAATTCAACATCTGATCATTTAAACTTTATTTTAAAACAGGCAGAAATCTCCCATTTATTTATCGGGGGTAAAACGGGAATTCAACTCTGGAACGATGTGCAGGCAGATCATGACATTCAAGTGATTGCATTAGACGCTTCTGAAACCCTGAGAGGTCAAATTTCCGATTGGGAATCTTTCTTAGATCGAGGACAGGATTTTCATTTACAGGAACGGCTGGACCTGGTACCCATGGACTGGTCAGTATCTATCATGTACACATCTGGAACCACGGCAAACCCTAAAGGAATCATTTTTAATCAGGTCAATATTGTATCAAAGCGTTTTGCTCGAGCGCTGGCTCTGCCTGAAATTGGTTCTCAGGATACCTTTCTAGCCTATCTGCCCCTTTTCCACACATTCGGACGCTATTTTGAATTATTAGGCAGTCTCTACTGGGGGGCAACGTATGTATTTGCGGAATCTCCTGCTTTCAATTCATTGTTAAAAGATTTTAAAATATCACAGCCTACTGTTTTCATCAGTATTCCCAAGCGCTGGGCACAGTTATACGAAACAATTGAAGAAGGAGGCATCCTCGATGCAGTAGATAAGTCTGTCATTAAATCAAAGATAAATGAGTTAACCGGCGAACAGTTAAAATGGGGGTTGTCTGCCGCAGGATATCTTGACCCTGACATATTTACATTTTTTCAAGACCACGGCATAAAACTATTAAGCGGATATGGAATGACAGAAGCAACCGGCGGAATTACCATGACACCGCCCAACGATTATATTCCTGATTCTGTGGGAAAATCTTTACCCGGGATTGATCTCCAATTAAACAGTGATGGTGAATTATGCCTGCAGGGCTCCTATGTAACAGCAGGATATTTTGATGATGATGATTCTTCCGTTTTCCGGGACGGTTGGTTTCATACCGGAGATATTTTTGAAGAGCGTGATGGCCATTACTTCATTCTAGACCGCAAAAAAGATATATACAAGAACAGCAGAGGGCAAACGATCGCACCGCAAAAAATTGAAAATCTTTTCCAGGATTTCGATTTAGTTAATTCTGTTTTCCTGATAGGTGACGGCAGAGAATTCAATACAGTTTTGATCTGGCCGAATCATGAAAATTCGCTGATTGATTTTCAAATCAAATCTGAACAGGAGATCCGCGATCTCTACAGCGCTATGATCTTATCAGTAAATAATTTCTTATCTCCCTACGAACGGATAGTCAATTTTGCAATAATCGATCGAGATTTCTCGGAAAGTGAGGGTGAACTCACTCCTAAAAAAACGTTTAAACGGAAAAAAGTACTGACGAATTTTGCCAATATTATTGAACCCATGTATGATCGCAATTATGTACCGATTCATAAAGGGTCGAAGGAAGTCAGAATCCCAAATTGGCTGTTAAGGGAAATTGGCGCTCTGCGCACAGACCTCAGTTGGGATGATCAATGTATTACCATTCGCGGACAATCCAATCAATTGAAATTGAGATGGGATAAAAACAATATTCAATTAGGCGATTTTCTTTACAAATCAGAATTGGATTTGCTGGATTTAGGATCTGTAATTCAGGCTCCAAGTCTCTGGCTCGGTAATGATGCTTTTACTGCTTTTGTGGGTGATGTTATCTTTCGATTAAAAGAGGTTGAGCCATATTCGGGCATAAAGGTCAGTGAGAAATCAATCAATTGGGATTTAAATCTCCCGGTAGCAGCTATGGATTCTGGCAAAGGTAATCTATTAAAGAAAATCCATATCGCACTTTGCAAATACCTCTGCAATGATGATTCATTTAATGATACCCTCGTTGAGATTGTTGATGGTGATCGAGAGATTTGGACAGGAGTTATCTTAGATACATTTCTAATTTACCAAGCACATCCAAAACAGCAATTTCGCTTACTTTTGATGGAGGCACTGGCGCCTCTCATGTCCGGAAATTTTTTAGTGGCAATGATGAAAAACATACACGATACGTACCGAATTAATAATCCCGCTAAAGCTTTTTCATTTAATATCGCAAGAACCAATGATGAACATTACCAGGGTCTAATTAGCTACCTGAAAAATGCCCACGCAAACATTGATTCTTTAAATAATAAAGACCTGAGTTTTATCCAAACACTGCTATTGATGGTATCAGATTTCGGCATCAAACACCCAACCAGGTACATCTGGGCCCGATCTGAATTAACCTGGTGGCAGATGTCTGATGTGCCAAAACCATTATTCTCTACGGCACAAAAAGCCTATTATGCGCTTATAAAAGGGTTTAGATCCTGGGTGGGGCCATCATCGCTGCTTACCGTGGATCGAGAGACAGGTAATGAATATAGCTGGTCTGATGTAATAACATTTGATGAAAATGTACGCGCAACTCATAAGAAAAAGATACTAAAAGCCATACAGGAGACTCCCCTGATCCGGGAATCTATTTTTCTTTTTTCATCGAACTTTCTGATTCAGTTAAGTGATATACCTCAAAATGGAATCTGGATTACCCATTTAGGTTCCCGTCATAAAAAACATGTATTTAGAGCTTTGGTTCGGACACAGTCATTGGGGACCTTTAATATTGTTTTGAATTTCAATGATGGCTTAGACCGTGATTTTCTGGAGGAGGAAGTAAAATGGCTTATTACCATGGGTTCCGGATACAAAGACCTGCCCCTGGTTGAAACCTTTGGAGGGTATTGGCCGGAACACAACTTGTATACTGAAGAATATATACCCGTCGAAACCTTAACCACCTACCTGGATCGTAATCGGGAAGATATCCTGGATGAAACAAAAATGGATCGATGGCAGATGCGGTGGCTTCATTTTATCTGGAATGGCATACAGGCATACCAGGAATTCTGGACCCGGACTGGATTTCAATATGTCATTCAACCGCCCATACCAGAGAACCTCACCATTCCCCAGCATGATTACGTTACGGGAACACGTCTAATTTCTATTTCAGGGCGAAAAATAATTGACTCTCTGGGTCAATATTTTCTGGATCTTTTTACAGAATACATTGAAAAAACTGAAGAAAAATATCCGGGGTTGAAACATATGTCAGACTGGGAAGTGATATTTACTGCCACCATCCAGGCATTAAAATTAAAAAAAGGCCGATCTGTTCTGGAGCAGCTCCGAAAAGAATTAACTAACCGCAAACTGCGAAAAAAATTCGAACAGGCTGGCTGCACCCGGGATAGAATAACCCAGTATTTGCACGAGCTGGACCAGTTTGGAGTTTTGACGAAGCCAGTGGTGTTTGCATCACTGCGGTATGAACGATGGCTGGATCTGAATGTGGAAGCGACTCTAAAAGCCCGGGCCTCCATTCTGCAGGAATTATATCAGGACTATGAATTGGATAAAATGCTGGACGAATACCCTGAAACAAGAGTGCGGTTTTTTATGATGACCTGTTTTAAAAATATGAATCAGGAGCTTACCAGTGCTTTCCAGCACATCATTCAGGAACTTAGAGAGGGAGATTTAAGTCCATATAATATCCAGGAAAAAATTCAGCGAATCCAAACAGACCTGCCTGTTGATGAAGAAGAGAAATTTTTTCTGGCCAGAATGCTGTTTCCGCATGTGGATGCCGCAGACTATGTGGAACTCATTTCTACGTCGCACGGGGATATGGACAGTTTAAATCTTGTCTATCAGACAGAAGGCAAAGATGGCCAGATATATAAAATCCGTCCGCCTTTATTACCCAAGGAAATTGCCCGGTTTCACACCCTGTTATCTGACGCTTTGTTAACCGGAAAATTCACCAGCCAGCATGAATTCCTTTTGATCTTTAATGCCAGTAACAGGCTTGCAGGGGGACTTTACTGGAAAAACATGGATCCGCACCGGGTTCATTTAGAGTGGGTTGCTATTGGAGATCATTATCGCAGGATTGCACTGAGCAAGAGACTATTATATGATTATTACGAACGAATGCGTCAGCGTGGAATCAAAGTAATCACAGTGGGTTTTTATCTGGAGAATTTCTTTTTTAAACAGGGATTTGAAATTAACAAACGATACGGAGGACTGGTGAAATTAATGTAAGCTACCATTTTGTAACGTTATTTCTAATAGAGCATTAAAAATATAACAACACCAGTTATTGATACATAAAGCCATATCGGCAATGTAATTCTGGCAATTTTTTTGTGCCGCTGCAATTGCGACATCCAGCCGCGATACAATGTGAATAAAGCGATCGGAACAATTATTGCAGCCAGGACGATATGGGTAATTAAAATAAATAAATAAATGGACGTAAAGTCCCCAGTATAGGTTTTGGGGCCAGTTTTAAACCAGTGGTAGATAACATAGCTAACCAGAAACATCGTTGATGTTACAAATGACATTATCATCACTTTACGGTGCTGTTGTTTTTTTTTCTGTTTGATCAATACAAATCCACAAATCAGCAGCAGGGTTGTAATTCCATTTAAAGCTGCATTTACCCTGGGCAAAGCGGAAACATCAATGGCTCCCGTCGTATCTGCGGGTCTGGGACCCAGAATTAAAAATGCCACGGCCAAACAAACTACAGCCGAAAGAATATATATGATCCGGGACCAGAACTGATCTTGGTTTACCATAAGAAATTAATAGAATCCAATATAATAATGACAAACAAGGCTGGTAGATAGATTACAGACACATGTAATAATCGCTTTACATACTTCGTCTTGAAAGAACAAGAGGGAATAGTTTTGACCATAGGAAGTGTACTTTATTAAAATAAGTATCCTTTTTGGATAAACCAATTGACCCCCAGGTCCAGGAGGTTCGCAGAAATGATAACAAGTAAGACTGTTTTTAATTGGTTCAAATCATCTGAATAATATCACATTAAGTCACCGAAATTATTCAAATCTCCTGGTTGTTTTTTGAAAGATTTATAATATTTACTATCAGTCATTTTCATTAATATTCGCTCTTAATTTAATCACCAAATCACAATATTCATCATTACACAATAATATATTAATGGCATTAAACAGGATCGATCCGGGCACCCGATGCACCATCCGTGAAACGGGAGAAAAAGGCATTCTAAAAAAGATCTATTTTTATCCCACCAAATATGAAATAGAATTTCCTGATGGAAAAATAAAGCATTATTCTACTCAGGATTTGGATATTGATGGATTGGAGCGACCTGCTGTAAAAAAAATAGTATCCGATATTCCTGGCAATGGAATCGGGGAACAGTGGACAAACTGGGAACCGTTTAAAGGTGAAAGTTGCGTCAAACATTATTTCTCCACCTCCAAGGAAATTATATGGGATATGCTTACTTCCCTGGAAATGTATAATGTTTGGTTTTACGGGATCCAGCGCGCTTTGCCCATCTCAGCTGAATTCCGCTATGTTCATCGGTTTTCATTCACTTATTTTAATTTGGAGCCGGGGGCTTATTTTAAAATTCGGCCTAGAACCATCGCCCCATACTTTAAATGCAGGATAATGACATTGGAGAAGGAAAAAGAATTTGGATTCAGGTTCAAAACATCCCCTTTCTACAGCGAATACGTCCAATTCTCCATAGAAGAAACGGAATTCGGAGTCTGGGTAACATGTAGACGGAGCTCAAAAGGATTATTTTCCTTTTTATCCCAATACAACTGGCCAGCAAAATCCCGGATCTTGCAACAATTGGATACCATTGTACCAAAAGTGGAATTTGGCGAAAATGATGAATCAGCGGCAGATATTGGAACCGACAGCAAATTTGACGGATTTGCTACAAAGCAGGATTATATTGATTTCGCCATCAACATGGGTATGGAAGGGAATATGGATTATATCAATTCAATTTCGGAAAAACCTATCCGTGGTATGGCTAAAGCAGGTGTTTTAAAAGCCAAGAGAACCGGTGTGATTCCTCCGAAGCCGGAAAAACCGGCCGGGGGGTCGGCCCCGACCGCCAGCGGCGGGGGATTGGCCGCACTTTCCCAGGAGGAGATGGTGGCTTATTTGGTCAACAAAGGTCTTGATGGCGATATGGATACGGTAAATGGCTATCAGGATAAGATTACCCGTGGTAAAGCCAAGGCAATGATTGTAAAAATTAAACGAGGTACAATTGAGTGTCCACCTATGCCGGAAATACCTGATGCTACCATTCCACCACCCAATGAAGGTGAAACGGAAGAACAATTGATGGAACGGTTGATTGCTGTAGGCCTTGAAGGCAATTTAGATGAGATTAATGCCTTGGAGAATAGAGTTTTACGCGGCAAAATTAAAGCTGCTATTGTAAAAGCCAAACGGGCACAGAAATAATCATGCCTGAAACACAAAAAAGTCCTCTGACTAGGACCCAGGTTATTTCAATGATTATCTGTACTCTGCTGCTCTTGGTTTATGTAACGATTGTAACATGGGTTCTTTAAGAAGTAATAATGGAATGGTTTACCCTGAAATGGCTGATGCAACACTTGGAATGGGCAGTAGCACTCCTGCTGGTTGGATGTATAATCCTTTTTTTCTTCCCTATCCTGCTTGGATGGCAATTAAGACAGGATGAAAAAAGGGAAAAAGAGAAGATCCAATGATCCATGGACTCTTTCCCTTTTATATCCATTCTGGTCCTTGTGTTTGCGGTAGTGATAATCGGTGAAATGATGAAACTTAAAAAAGAGGTTCGACGTCTCACCAAGTTAAGCCAGCATTTGAAGGATGATATAGAAAAACAAAAAGAAGGGTTAATGCAGGGTGAGTAAATTAACTTTTGATTTTGCCCTGAGTCTGAAAAAAGAAATAAATTCACAGTTTGTTGGTAACAAAAATGACCTATAATATGGAAAATGATAGAACAAAACAGGAAGCCAGCCGGGTTTACGTCCTGTTTTATTCCTTTTTCTTGATTCCCTTCATGATCGCTGTATTTGGTGCAATATTTTTCCTCCTTTTCAGGTTTATAACCTTTGAAACTGATGATGCTTCTGAACTGTTAAACCAAGTGAAAATTGGGTCTGCATCTAAGCGTTGGCAATCCGCTTTTGAATTATCTAAAGTCTTTAATATACCTGAAAAAATCCCTACTGATCCATCCTTCAAAAACCAGATGGTATCCGCGTATAATCATTCAATACATGATGATCCTCTTGTTCGAGCTTACCTCGCTCTAGCTATGGGTGTTACTCGTGATGAGTTTTATAGTGATGCACTTTTAACCGGCCTCGATGATGAAAACCGGGAGTCACGTCTTGCGGCAATACAAGCTATTGGCATGGTTGGTACAAAAACTGCCACAACACAGCTTCAGGAATTAGCTTCTAAATCTGATTACTCTAATGAGCGTCTTGCAGCCACTATTTCTCTGGGACTGATCGGTAATGATGAATCAATTCCTTTACTTCAGAAATTATTGGATGATGAAGAACCTAACATTCGATGGGATTCAGCCATCGCATTAGCTAAAATGGGTGATAAATCCGGTGCCTTTATTATTGCCGATCTATTAGACAGGAATTATCTAAATGCTTTCCCTCAAGTGGATGAAGTAGAAAAAAACCAGGCAATTATGATTGCCATCAAAGTTTCATCACAATTAAAAGATGATCGTTTTGTAACAAATTTGGTTGCATTAGCTGAGTTCGACGTAAATTTAAAAATTCGGGATGCGGCGATGAAAACCCTGCGAACTACTTATAGCGTAGTCATTTAAATACAAATGAGCGAAGAAAAAATAACTCCAGAAGCTTCAGTCGGTTCATCAACGAAAGAATCCAGTAATAATTCAAGAATCGGAAGACGAGGGTTTTTTACATGGCTATCCTTAGGATGGATAGCCTTTGCTGGAGCAACAGGTGGGTTTTTTACTGTCATAATCCGGTTTCTATTCCCGAATGTATTATTTGAGCCACCTCAAACATTTAAAATTGGCTTTCCGGATGATTATTCAAAAAACAGTGTTGATATTAAATTTAAAAAACAGTTTAATGTTTGGGTTGTTAGAGATGATGAAAGCATATTTGCCCTATCAACTGTTTGTACCCATTTAGGCTGTACACCAAATTGGCTACCGACTGAGGTAAAATTCAAATGCCCATGTCATGGAAGTGGATTCCGAATGACAGGAATTAATTTTGAAGGGCCAGCTCCGCGCCCTTTGGAAAGATATAAAATATCCTTAGCTAATGATGGTCAGATTCTTGTAGATAAAACGAAAAGTTTTAAATGGGAAAAAGGAGAATGGGAAAACCCTGATTCTTCACTGATAGTTTAATTATACAACTGTATTAATATGGCAAAAGAAAATAAGCAAAAATCATTTTTAGAACGGATGGGTGAATCGCAGGTATGGAAATCAATAATTAGATCAGGAGTACCAAAAACACGTCGCCAAAGAATGCATGCGATTCTGGGAAGTGTTTTCCTGCACCTGCACCCTGCCAGGTTGCCAAAGCATGCCGTTAAAGTAGGGTATACGTGGTGTATGGGCGGATTATCCTTTTTCCTTTTTGTCCTGCTTACAATTACAGGTATTTTGCTCATGTTCTACTACAGACCAACTGTAGAATATGCTTTTACGGATATCATTGATCTAACAGAGCAGGTTCCTCTTGGAATGATGCGTGAACTACACCGTTGGGCAGCACATGCTATGGTGTTAATTGTCTGGTTGCACATGCTCCGTGTCTTTATGACAGGCTCTTACAAACCCCCTCGAGAATTCAACTGGGGTGTGGGAGTTTTATTAATGACCATGACTATGTTTCTTTCTTTCACTGGTTATCTACTACCCTGGGACCAACTGGCTATCTGGGCTGTTACAGTAGGAACAAATATGGCTCGGGCACATCCCTTTATTGGACATGAGGGCCCTGGAGCATCTCTCTTGGCTATTGGCGACATCAATTTAGTACACAGTGGGTCAGATGTAAGGTTTGCCTTATTAGGCGGAAGATTTGTTGGAGAAGCAACCCTTTTACGGTTCTACGTATTGCATTGTATTGCTATCCCATTTATTATGATGATATTTATGGCAGTACATTTTTGGCGTATCCGAAAAGATGGTGGTATATCTGGACCATTATAGAAATTAAAGGATTTATATACCTTGATTGATACATTTAAATCTGTAGTAGATACATTATCAGCACCTACCATCAGTTTTACAATTCTTACAATTCTAACACCACTGGTTTTTCCACCAACGGATAGATTAGATAAAATTAGTCGAAAACTAAATATCCATCTGTTATGGACTAAGGCTGGTTGTATTTTTGGTCTTTCTTTAATCACATTCTTTTTCATTATTGGTTATTTAGATCCTAATTTTAATATTACCCTTACAAAACCAGATAATTTCCCTATCGTGTTACTGATATACTCTATGTTCTTTTTTATCTGGCTTGCGATGCATAAAGCCTATCAGAATGATGAAAGGATTGAGCAAGGATTAAAACCAAATGAATATAACGATCCGGATGATAAAGTACTTGTCTGGCCAGATTTGGTATATATCGAATTTATCGCATTGATTCTTTTTATGGTTTTTCTTATTGTCTGGTCCATTTTAGTAGCTGCTCCACTTGAAGAGCCCGCCAATCCTGCTTCAACCCCCAATCCATCGAAAGCACCCTGGTATTTTCTAGGCTTACAGGAAATGCTAGTATACTTTGATCCTTGGATAGCAGGTATCATTTTACCGATGTTCATTATAATTGGTATGATGGCAATTCCATACATGGACATCAATAAAAATGGAGATGGTCATTATTCATTTAAAGAAAGACGTATTGCTATTTTTATTTTTATGTACGGATGGTTAATCCTATGGCTTTTTCTCATTGTCATCGGCACGTTTTTTAGAGGCCCAAACTGGAATTTTTTTGGACCATTTGAATACTGGGACCTTCATAAAGTTGTTGCTTTGAATAATGTGAATCTATCAGAATATTTCTGGGTAAAACTATTAAATACTGGATTGCCAGAAAATATAATGCTACGCGAGTGTATAGGTTTTATTGCTGTATTTTTCTATATGTTTATCCTACCAATCGTACTCGCACAAACCTTGCTAAAAGATTTATTCGAAAAACATGGTCCAGTGCGTTATACCTCTCTGATGGTCTTTGGACTCACAATGTTCGCCTTACCCATTAAAATGTATCTAAGATGGATATTTAACCTTAAATACATTATTGCAATACCTGAGTGGTTCTTTAACATATAGTTTTAATAAATGCTTAATAACGACGAAAGATACTGGGACATTAACCTCTTAAATAAGTGGTTTGCTATATCTTCAGTTGTTTTTCTTGCAAGTATGGTCTGGACCTTCATTGATGATAATGATGATGAATTCAAAGAATTCCAGAAAGAGTTTCGAAAGCTCGAGATTGAAATTTCCGAGGCAAAACTTGAAAAAGAGCTTGAAATTATTAAATCTGAAAGAATTGATTATGAGAAAAGGCTCGAAATTGCACAAAATAACTTTGAAAATTATATAGAAGAACTTGACAAACTTGAATCCAAGTTAAAAATACTCAATGGGAAGTATTATAATAATAATATGATATACCAGGGGCAAAAAGCTGAAATTGATGCCCTAAAATACCTTGTCGAAACAGATAACGCGCATGGGGGGCATGACTCCTCGTACGGTATTAAATATACTAAAGAAAAAGAACTTCTAGATTCATACAGAATTAATAAAGAATCAACTGAAATTGAAATAAGCACTACTGAACAAAATATCAAAGAATTAAAATCAGATTTAAAACAAAAACAGAGTGAGTTGGAAGGATTCACGAAGAAAGCTGATCTTTTAGAGAATAAATTGTCAAAGATTGATCGGGAAAAAATGAGTTTCGCCAATAAAATTGCGGATTTTGTGCGAGACTTGCCAATACTTGACTTTATGGATCCATATTACAAAGTGAATCAAATCGTTGTTTCCGAAGTTAAATATGATGTGAATTTTGCTGCTGTCCCAAAAGTGGATCGTTGCACAAGTTGTCATCTTGGTATAGATAATCCAGATTTCTCTGATGCACCGCAGCCTTATACAACCCATCCTAATCTGGACCTCTATATCACATCTGCTTCACCACATCCTATGAATAGTTTTGCTTGCACAAGCTGTCATGATGGACGGGGTCGTGGAACTACTTTTATATCATCGACACATACTCCAAATACTGATGAAGATAAAG
>PVBE012610670.1_pt1 | contig 11972 bp, 13 predicted proteins | sample 1631181 | NCBI WGS metagenome assembly PVBE01 (sample SAMN08397723, study PRJNA350692) | Marine metagenome, whole genome shotgun sequencing project. | isolation source: water | place: Pacific Ocean | collected 2012-04 | reverse complement strand
CTCTGGGGTCAGCCTTAATTCTATCCGGGTTCCTCCATCTCATAGGATTTCACTTTTTACCTGATTTGACGTATGGCATCCGGACCAAAAAGGCTGAATTGGTTCCTGTTAAAATTAACGTCATTATAAAAAAAGAAAAAGCATTGCCCAAAGAAAGGGCTCGAAGCCCTATACCATTGCAATCTCATACAAAGACTAAAAAGCTATCGGATATAAAAGCACGCTCAGCCGCCCGGACTTCAAGTGCCACAGTACCAGCTAACCCCGTAGTAGAATACCGTGGATCATTTCAACAATCTCCAAATACAAATAATCTATCAGCACGGGTACGGCCCGCTTCTCGCACTACCCCATTAACCGTCAACAAAAACACCGTCCCTGCATCTGCTCATGTCCAAACAGCTTCCTTCAGGGGCTTATCAACCGTATCCCCAAAGAAAGTTGATTTAAATCAATCATCAAAATCCGCAAACACCCACATCAACCGCCCCATGGCTAGCCATAAAAGCACTACTTCATACGGATCCAGAGTAACGCGAGTATCCCTTAACGCCCGCACGGTAACCAAATTAATTTCTTTGACGGCTTCAATCTACACACCGTCCAGCTTAATTTCACAAAATAACCCAGACCCCCACTCAAAATTTAGGCCACAAGTAAGAATGGCTTCTCTGGCAATGGGGTTTTCCGAAGAAGATTTAAATTCTAAGGAAATGTCTGTAGACGCTAATGTTGATAAAAAAGATAACGCACAATTTTCGGCACTGGCGTTGGGGGAAATGCGCCAAGGTTTTATAAATGGTGTCAGAAAAAATGTATCAAGTGTAAAATACTACCCAAGAATCGCACGTAAACGTGGCTTCGAGGGGGAACCTATTGTTTCATTTACACTAGGACATAAAGGAGAACTGACAAAGTTGTCCATTGCTCAACCTTCCAGCCATGCAGTTTTAAATGAGGCCGCATTGGAAACAATTCGAAGAGGAATGCCCTACCCTCATATTCCAGAGCCGCTGAAAGAGAAATCCATTACCCTTAAGCTCCCTATTTCATATATACTGGGGCGACCATGATGAAACCTACAAAAATATTTTCCGTTTTTCTTATTTCTCTCTGGCTATGGGTGCCGTCAGTTGGCGCTGAAGTTCATCAGGTTGACAGCAATTTTGACGGCAAAATGGATCAGTGGCACCACATGTCAGGCGACAACAAAGTCATTAAAATTGAATACGACATGAACGGTGACAACAAAATTGATCAAGTGGAATTTTTTGAAAAAAATAATTCACCCGTCAGGGTGGAATTAGATCGAAATTTCGATGGCGTAATGGATCAACGGCAATTTTACAACACAGAAGGCTCTCTTAAAAAGGTAGAGAATGATTCTCAATTCACTGGCAAATTTGACTGGAAGGAATTTTTCGGATCCAACAACAAAATAAAGAGTCTTGAATTGGACGACAACAGGGATGGCAATACGGATACATGGCAAACCTTTAATAATTCAGGAATTCTCATAAGTGCTGAGTATGATGAAAACCATAATGGTATAGTTGACCGCTGGGAATTGTTTAGCGAAACAGAAACCATTAAAGAAGCGCGTTTTGATACCAATGGAAATGGGAAACCTGATCAGTTTCAATTCTTCACAGGTTCCTCAAAATTAACAAAAATTGAATTTGACACAAATTCAGATGGGAAAATTGACCGCTGGGAATTTTTAAACACACAGGAGCAGCTTGAACGCGTGGAACTGGACCGCAACTTTGATGGTAAAATCGATATAGTAAAAAAGAAATAACAGGCGATATTAATGGAAACCAGAATTACTGGAGCGGTGCTTTCAGCAACCGCTCTTTTATTTTTTATAAGCTCATGCGCGCCAAAACCAACTTTAAAAGTTCCCGCTGAATTTGAAGCCGGGCAAAATTATTTCCACAAAGCCTGCGCCAGTTGCCATGGCGCCGATGCACTGGGCAAACAAACCAAAACGCCAGGACTTATCGACCCTGAATATCTACCTGCCAACTATTCTGATGATGAAATTCGTCAACAGGTCGTTGACGGGTCTGACAAAATGCCGTCCCAGAGAAACAAAGTGTCCGATGCGGAAATCGTAGAAATCATCAAGTATCTTCGCTATTCCCAAAAGGCCGCCGAACTTGTAGTCGAAGAGGATGAACCTGACAACGAAGAATAATTTTCCCATTAGGAAGACAGCGTTTATTTCACAAGATCCATTTCTTGCAAGCTCATTACCCTTAGTCAAAATTTTTTGGCCGTTGGATTATGTTTAGGGGAAGGCACCGGTTTAGCTTTAGCTACCCACATGATAGAAGCCGGAGTTAAAATTTATTCCGAGATGGCATCCTTCAAAGAAGCCGGGGTCTCAGGCAAACCACCTTCCTGAGAGTAAAAGTATTTTCCAATCTCATCATAAACGTTGACAGTTTTGGCCTTTTTGGCTAAATTAATCGGCTTTACAGTGGTTTTTTCCCCCATTTTAACAGCGACCGATTCAATGGAGTAATTCAATATGTCCGGTAAAGAAAGCCATGTTCAAAACCTGTTTGCCAACCGTCTAGGCGGTAATAATTTCGGCAAAGACACAAAAATATATAAGTTTGAAAAAATTAAACGCGCCAAACGTGCCGCAATGGAAGCGAATCCCGATAAAGAACTTTTCGATCTGGGTGTTGGTGAACCCGACGAAATAGCTTTTCCTGAAGTGATTAAAACCCTTCAACTCGAAGCAGAAAAACCTGAAAATCGAGGCTATACAGATAATGGAATTCAGGAGTTCAAAGATGCATCTGTAAAATACATGGAAAATGTTTTTGGCGTTCAGGGTCTGGATCCAAATAAACACGTAAACCATATGATCGGCTCCAAGCCTGGCCTGGCAATGTTACCATCCATCTTCATCAATCCGGGGGACATTACATTGATGACTGTTCCGGGCTATCCAGTAATGGGAACTCACACTCAATACCTGGGTGGAGAGGTGGTTAACCTGCCGCTCACCAAAGATAATAAGTTTCTGCCCGACCTGAAATCTATTTCCCCCGATGTCGCCAAACGAGCCAAACTACTCTACATCAACTATCCCAACAATCCGACCGGAGCAAATGCCACTTCCGCATTTTATGAAGAAGTTGTGAAGTTTGCCAAAGTCAACGATGTTGTAGTCATTCAAGATGCCGCATATGCGGCCCTGACTTTCGCTGAAAAACCCATTAGCTTTTTATCCACCCCAGGAGCTATGGACGTAGGCGTTGAACTTCATTCACTATCAAAATCCTATAACATGACAGGATGGAGAATCGCTTTCATTGTCGGAAACGAATTAGTGGTAAAGGGATTGGCACACGTTAAAGACAATATCGACTCTGGTCAGTTTGCGGCCATTCAAAAAGCAGGAGTCCATGCTCTGGAGCACCCGGAAATAACTGAGAAAATCCTTGAAAAGTATCGCCGCAGATTGACCCTGCTGGTAGATGCTCTTAACGCTGTGGGATTTGACGCGGTTATGTCCGGCGGTTCTTTCTTTCTTTATGTGGAAGCGCCAAAAGGGATAAAAGGTGGCCAGCGGTTTGATTCAGGCGAAGCCTTCTCGCAGTTCCTAATCAAAGAAATGATGATCTCTACCGTCCCATGGGATGATGTTGGAAATTTCACCCGCTTTTCTGCGACCTTTGCCGCTAAAGGACCAGAAGAAGAAAAACGGATTATTAATGAAATCAAAAATCGGTTATCATCAGTACAGTTCGAATTTTAAAGAAGCGTTGAAAAAAGGACGCAATAAAGGGTATGTACTTTACCAAATTTGCGGCATACATCCGGTATACGGCTCTGACCTTCCGCTCTACATTGGAAAGACCGATCACTTCGCGAAGGTCAAGCTAGAAGAACTCACCGGATTGACTTTGCACGAAGAATATGACCGAGTGAAAGTACGTTTGGGTTCAGATGCGAACTGGTTCGATTGGGATCATTGGTGGAATAAGGCAGAGACTCCTTATCCCGCGCCGAAGGGTGAACTAAAAAGTAAAATAGAAGATATAAAAAAGTTGCTCGTTATAGCCAACCACCCCCTGTACAACACGAAGTATAAAACTGAAGATACTATTTCATCCGCATTTTGAATACCGGACAGATGGGGCGCATCCTTCCCGAAATAAGCGGAACCTATTTTTTTAAACCGCTGACGTCCCTCTTTTCAAGTAACCCAGTTCAATGACTCATACAGCATATATTGGAATCGGGTCCAACCTTTCCAATCCTGAAAAAAACTGTATAGAAGCAATCAATAAAATATCAGAGCATCCTGATATAAATCTTGCTGCCAAGTCGCCCCTTTACCAGACCGAACCCATTGGACATGTCGAGCAGGAATGGTTTATCAACGCCGCAATCAAAATTGATACCGAATTAAGTCCGACAAATTTGTTATCTACTTTATTAAATTTAGAATTAGAAATGGGTAGAATCCGGCAGGAGAAATGGGGACCGCGTCTGATTGACCTCGATTTGCTATTCTACGACGATCTGATTCTTGATCAGGAAGGAATGACATTACCCCATCCAGAAATTCAAAATCGAAAATTCGTTCTGGTTCCCATGAATGAGATCGCAGAAAATCACCGCCATCCTGCCCTGAAGAAAACCATCAGTACCCTTCTTCAAGAACTAGCAGATGACTCTGTTGTGAAAAAATATCTAGATTAATCCAATTCATCAAGATTAATAGTTTCCACTGCATCCATAGCCCGCGCCATGAGTTCCTCCCATGGAAAACATCTTTCATCAGCCTCCAGATCTTTTATCTTACTACGTGTGGCAGGGTGATCTGGCATGAAGACAGAACAACAATCGGGTTGCGGCTCTATGCTTATATCGTAGGTGCCAATTGATTTTGCCTGAGTGATTATTTCCTGCTTGTTCATTCCTATCAACGGACGAAACACACTCATCGGGACAACGCACGACACCGCCGCAAGATTTTCCAACGTCTGGGAAGCCACCTGCCCCAATGATTCACCCGTAACCAAACCCTGACACCTTTTTATTTCGGCCAGGGCGTAAGCGATACGATACATCATCCTTCGATATAACACGACTCGGTTCGCATCACTGCAATGATCACGAATCGCTACCTGAATATCCTGAAATGGAATAACAAAAAGTTTTCCGCCTCCTTGATATCGATTAAGAATACGGGCCAAACGAACGACCTTATCGTACCCGCCGCGACCAAGGAAAGTACGGTTATCAAAAAATATGGAATGAACGCGGCATCCTCTGGCAATGAGCTTTAAAGTTGAAACCGGGCTATCGATTCCCCCTGAGAGCAGACTGAGAACCTGGCCAGAACTTCCTACAGGAAGTCCTCGAAGCCCGGGCACCCGATTATCAAAAACCAGAGTCTCCTGCGGACCAATCTCAACTTCAAGAACAAAGTCGGCTCCCTTGATATCAACTGAAAGTCCTTTATCAGCAAGCACTCCCATAATGCGAGACCCCACTTCAAAATCAATTTGCGTCGATGTAGAAGGAAATGACTTGTCAGAACGTCGTGTCCTGACGCAAAATTTTAAACGCCCCTCAGCTTCCAACTTGGGGTTTATTAAGCCGATACCCCATTCAGCAATTTTATCAAAATCGGGTTCCATTGAAATGCCGATACTGACAGAAGCAATACCAGGCACAAAAGTTAATCGATAAACACTTTCGTCTGCATCAACCCGGCTAACACGTCCAAGGATTCGTCCGTGGATTTTTTCAATTCGAACACCCTCAATTCCTTTTAATGCATAGCGGATATTGCGAACCAGTCGATTCTCAAAATATTCTCTATTTTTACCTTTAAGCCCTATCTCGTCGTAACGAATAAGGAGAGTTCTGGAATCTTTCATCTACCTTTCCCCTTAAAGGTTGGGTACAACATTTCATATGCATTGAAAAACTCTTTCACAAACATATCAACTTCCTCAATCGTGTTGTTTCTGGAAAACGAGATTCGCAAACTACAACGTGCCTCATCATCCGATAATCCTATTTCTTTTAAAATCTTTGAGGGCTCTTTCAAGTTTGCACTGCAGGCGCTCCCCAAGCCAACATAAATTAGTTTTTCTTCAAGGTGATGCAAAAGCACCTCCCCTTCTACCGGAGGAAAACTAAAATTAACAATTGAATGTGATTGGCGTTTCAGGTCATCTACGACCAGCGAATTAAAACGAATGTTCAACTGCGGTATACGTTCGTCTAACTCCAACAAACTTTGTACCAGACGTTGATTGAGACAACGCAAATGACCCTGTGTTTCATCAATTCGTTCAGCAACAATTTTAACAGCTTCTGCCATCGCACGAATTAATGGAACGGGAAGAGTTCCCGACCGAACCCCATCCTGTTGACCTCCACCATGAATACAAGGCTCAATAGATAACTTCGAATCGCAAACTAAAAATCCAATACCCTTAGGTCCGTGAAATTTATGAGCCGAAACTGAATAACCGGCAAGCCCTGCCCATATTTCAGCAGGAAGTTTTAACTTGCCAACTGCCTGCACTCCATCCATAAACAACCGGGTGTCGGGCGAACCTTGACATAAGGCATCAAAAATTTGAATCGGATCATTCACCGCTCCCAACTCGTTATTGACATGGGAAAGGCACAACAATCTTGAGCCATTAGCGGATAGGGCGGATACCCCTTTCAGATCCAAACGCCCTTCTTTTTGAAACTCAATCAGGCTAAGCGGGGAATTTCCGAATGATCTGAGGTATTCCAGCGTCTCTCTTATACTAGGATGTTCCAGCCCGAGACACGCCACCTTTTTATCGGGAAAACAGCGTCCTTTAATAAAGAGATTATTGGCCTCACTGCCACCACTGGTAAAAATAATTTTATGCGTGGAAGGGATATTTAGAACACGGGCAATTTCCTCCCTTGCCTGCTCAATTTTATTACGGGCATCGAGGCCAATGGAATAAACAGTTCCCGGATTCGCAAAATCGGAATTCATTGAATCCTTCAGAACATCCAGCACCTGTGGGGCTACTGGGGTAGTTGCGGCGTTATCGAGGTAAATCATAATATAAATATAAACCGCGGATGAGTATCAACCTTGGTATGGATCCATAAGGTCATGATCCATATCCAATTGATCTAAAATTCTCGCGACTACAAAATCGACAAGATCGTCAAAGGTTTTCTGTCCGGCATAAAATCCGGGAGCAGCGGGTAAAATCATTGCACCGGCTTCATCAAGAGCCAAAATATTTTTTAAATGGATAGTGCTGAAGGGTGTCTCCCTGGGGACAACAATCAACTTACGTTTTTCCTTTAAAACCACATCAGCGGCTCTTTCCACCAGAGTTGATGAAATCCCTGAAGCAATTCGGCCTATGGTTCCCATACTTGCAGGCACCACAACCATTGCATCAGTCCGAAACGAGCCACTGGCAATACAGGTATTGATCTTCGAATTTTTATAGAGAGTCACATTGTCTCCGGAAAAATAGGAAGAATTCAATCCCAATTCAAGATTGAGCAGTTCCGCTCCTCGCTCAGAAAAAATAACGTGCAGTTCGGCTCGATCTTTCAGCACATCAAACAATCGCTTTGCATAGCAAACGCCGCTGGCGCCAGTGATAGCAAGTATGAATCGCTTCATTTTATAAACCCGTCAACTCATTAATATCCCCGCAAAGTTGCGCGTGAATATCTTCAATCGTGGAAACACCATTTATCTTTTTTATATGAGGTCCTTGAAATGAGTCAAAATTTTTCTGGACCTTTACAAGATACTCCAGTTTCTCAAAAGAACTGTAACCATCGCGCGAGCTTTCAATTCTCTTCAAACATTGCTCAGGTGGTGCATTAAAAATATAAGCGCGGTCAGGAACTGGCGCGAAAACCTTATTATCACGAAGAATATCGTCCGGATTCAATCCCAAAGCACCCTGATACGCGGCCGTGGAATAAAAATACCTATCGAGAAGAACCACTTTGTTATCGTCTAACGCCGGTAATATATTTTTGCTCACATCCTCCCGCCGATCCTCAATAAACCAGGATAGTTCCTCCTCACGACTGACATCCCCTCGCCCTTCAGATAAAATTTGCCTGATTTTCTGACCCCAGACACCACCAGTCGGCTCTCTCAGGCGCACAACAGGCACTCCTTTTTCATTCAAATATTCTTCCATCATCCGGCACTGAGTACTTTTTCCAGTGCCATCGATTCCCTCAAAAACAATCAACCAACCACGTTCGGACACAAATATTCTCCAGAAAACAGGGCTTGAAGTGAGCAATACTACATTATTTTTTTCATATTTGGAACGGTAGGAGTAATAAATGTCAGCTTGTTCAACAGACTTAAGAAATATAAGTTGGGTCGATAATCATGTATGAGAATTATAAACCGAAGAAAAAAAATCTGTTTTCCCTTTAACTTTCTTTACAACGCTTTTGACATAATAGCCGCGTAATGTATTGAATTGGTCAATGATAGAAACAGCATTGATCCTTCTGGCTTCTACCGTATTGGGAGGCTGGTCTTGGAAACATAAACAATAAGACCGATAATGGCTAAGATTAGAACACCCACAATACTGAACATGACCTTTCCCATATGCTTTTTAAGTAAATCCTCTTTCATGGCAAGCCTCTCCAAAAATTATAAAAGTAACATCGCTCACAATGCGGACAAAGTCGTGACAATAGAAATAAGCGTTATCCAGAAATCATAAGAATTACAGCCGATTTAAATCTCTGGGTGGTGCGGCTACCCATAGTTACACCTTTCCTATCAAGGAAATTACACCACGTAAAAGTCCATATTCCGGTTAAATATCTGATTTCTAAGGAATAATATAATTTCAGCGCAGTATTTGCCTGATAGTTGAAATTGGAGTGGTTTTGTACAATAATGTGGGTGCTACTGATAAGCGTTTCTTATTTAATCAGTTACAAAATATAGAGGCTCAAGCCTCTCCTCTGGATGGAGTTAATGAGCTGCCAAATAACCGGATATTTTCTAAGTGAAAAAATGCTTTAAAGTTCTGGGCTGGATCTTCCTGGGCATCTTCCTGCAATTTAAATTCACCCCCCTCTATGGGATTGTCTTTCTGGAAAACCTTAACTTCCACGACCGCGTCTATTACGTCAAAATGAAATTGGTTCCCATCGGTAAAGAGGTTCACCTATTGAATATAGAGACCACAGTTCATCACTCACTGGGATCAGACTATTTCGCCAATGTTTACATTCCAAAAACTTATAAGGTCGTAAATAAATTGCCCTATGCGGGTACTGAAATAATTGAGGGATACCTTGCATATAAAATGGATATGAAAAGAAAATATAGAGATGTGCTGAGTTCCGAGGACTTTATTATCACAGCCACCGTTCCCGGTGAAAAAATATCGGAGACACCAATCCATATTCACTTTGAGAACATGAGCCAACGCCTTCACACTGACAAGACCTATACATTGTCCGCCATCGATAATAAAATAGACTTGGAAGGTCCTGAAAGAGCCGAAGCAACGTACCCGCAAAAACTGGGAATGTAGTGACTCTCCCGCATTACAATTAAGCCGCCCGATGAGAACTCAATTCCGCGAATTCAAAGATTATTATAAAGTCCTTGGCATCTCTGATGATGCAGTGGAAAAGGAAATCAAAAAAGCCTATCGGAAACTGGCTCTTGAACACCACCCCGACCACAACCGGAACGATCCCAGTAGCGAGGAAAACTTTAAACAAATTACCGAAGCCTATGGCGTCCTTATAGATCCCATCAAACGGAAAGAATATGATCGCTTCCGAGCCGACCACCTTGCTGGAAGACACACTGAGTCCTCTCAATTTCGATATTCACAACAGGATATTTTTGAAGAAATGCTCCGCAACGGATTTGGCAAGGATATTTTTGAAGAATTGAATCGAGAGTTTTCAAAGTCCGGCTTTCGCTCTGGCAACACATTTTTCAAAACCACTTTACTTGGAGGAGCCCTAGGCGGCATAGTGCGTGTCCTGGGGATGATTCCTGGACCCATCGGTAGAGTTGGGCAGGGCCTTCGACTGGCACACATTGTGGGAACATCCCTGTTTGCGATGAAAAAAATGCGTGATGCTAAATCTACTGGCAGGACAGGATCAGACGACACTCATAAAGAACCCGACATTCTGGGTTCAGTCAAAAAAATGTTCACAGGTGGAACTCATGCATCAATCTCCGCTAACCCTTTAGATTTCACTCTTGCCATGACCATACCTCCAGCGGAAGCCCTTACCGGGACTAATAAAAAAATCTATTACGAGGTCGATGGCAATTCAGAGCAATTGATCGTACGCGTTCCAAAAAACTTTTCCGACGGCGGCAAACTCCGTATCAGAGAAAAGGGACATTTCAAAGATGGAAAACGCGGCGACCTGATACTTCAAGTAAAAGTTAACTCCTGAAGTTTTTCATATCCCATTTCTCTAACATTCTTTAAAACGCCAGCATGAACTTCTTAAAAAGGACTTTAAAGTGAAAACAGAAGAGATCGTCCTATACTGGCGCCGGTTCTTTACAGACCTTCTGGTAGGAACTTTCGTTAATCTTATTTTGTTCTGCGCTCTTGGGCTGATCCTTGGCATGGGAGGATTATACGCATTGGACTACATCTTCCTCGAAGAACTGGAGTGGAATGGCTGGCTTGAAGGTTTGATTTTGACCCTGGCGTTTGGTTGGTACGCGGTACTTGGAATTCTTCATGGGATAGGCGCATGCGCAATTCATACAGCTGGAAAAAAACTGGCGGAAGCTATGACCGGCATCCACGGCTTACTCGATCTGATCACGAGAGGGATGGTAGAAAAAATCCCACACATAAATAAAAACATTCCCCGAGAACAACTTGAAGAGACTTTTGACGGAATAGGAAAAAGTTTCATGGAACAGCTACGCCTTAAAAAGGGGCTTACCGCGCTTTTTGCGCGACTCGTATATGGGGCTATCCTCAAAGCCCTAAAATTTTTCTTTCTTGATGATGTGGTCGAGGAATTAGCAAAAAAAGAAACCGGGGACATCACTTCTGCTGACATAGAACATGCGGTCAGGCGGGTCGGAGTTGAGGTGGTCATGTCCCCTATTCTGGATAATTTTGTTTTACTGCAAACCCTCAACTGTATTGCCCTTCTTCTCACCTTTGGAATCCCATTGGGAATCTTCTACTTTTTTTAACAAAATCGTCACAAAAGTTGTATTACTCCCGAGATGATGTTTTGGCCAGGGATAATTAGAATTACCTTTACTAATGGATAGAAGTAGGAAGTGAGATGCGTTAGGGATGAATGAAAGTGTATTTAAATCTTTTCGCCCTGTCGGCAATAAATTGGTTCAAGTTTGGTTATATCATGCTCTAACAGTGGCTTTGAGTAAATGTCAAGGAGGGCCTGCATTTGCTCCATAAGCTTGACCACCATCACAAAACCTAATTCACGAATATTGCAAAATATTTGTCTCGCCTGGCAAAACGGGATATGATGGTGAAATCAAAGGGATCCCTCTGTTTTGTTTGAAATTCCGGGATAATGACCTCCCCCAGCCCCTCTACCCTACGGGCACCTGTGTCTTGCTAAGGAGGGGAATAATGGCTCTTTAATAGGGAAATTCGCCGATGAATCGGCAGGCTACTTTAAAAACCTGACATCTTATGGATAATCCTTCTTCAAACGAATTCAAAATCTCGCCGGAGAAAATGGATTTCCGGGCTTATTCCATCTCATGGAACCTCACGAAGCGCTGCAATCTGAATTGCGATCACTGTTACCTCGACGCTAATTTTCGTGGTGGATTCCGCACGGATGAGTTGAACACGGATGAATGCAAGCGGGTCATCGACCAGATCGCAGAGGTCAACCCCAACGCGTTTCTCATCCTCACCGGCGGCGAACCGTTACTGCGTCCTGAT